>OHSJ01000009.1_pt1 | contig 131135 bp, 95 predicted proteins | sample 1578561 | NCBI WGS metagenome assembly OHSJ01 (sample SAMEA3879571, study PRJEB24766) | human gut metagenome | biome: human-associated habitat; feature: feces | place: USA | collected 1985/1987 | reverse complement strand
TCTGGCATCGCGACGCCGACCCCGAACCGACCGCGCGCGATCCGTGGATCGGCATCGCGATGCTGCCGGTCATGATCGCCGGTGCCGTGGTAGGCATCGCCGCGCTCGCCGTCGTGACGTTCTGACGATTTGGCGGTTGCGTAATCGCCATAATTCACGTATTTAAAAAGCCCGTAATCATTGCGATTGCGGGCTTTTCCGTTGCGCTGCGTGCGCTGCTGTGGGCTGTAGCGTCAGCCGAGGAAGCCGAGATGTTCGAACAGCACTTTCAGGCCGATGAGGATCAGCACGACGCCGCCTGCGATCTGCGCCGGCTTCTGCCAACGCGAGCCGAACACGCGGCCGATATACAGGCCGGCGGCGGAGAACAGGCCGGTGGTGATGCCGATGATGACCACCGACAGCCAGATGTTGAGCGTCATGAAAGCGAAGCTCACGCCGACCGCGAATGCGTCGATGCTGCAGGCCACGGCGAGCGGCAGCATGTGCTTCCAATCGAATTCAGGGGTTTCCTTGGCGTTCTCCTCGTCCTCTTCGAACGCCTCGCGTACCATATTGCCGCCGATTAGGGCGAGCAGGCCGAAAATGATCCAATGGTCCACGGCGGTCACGTATTTGCTGAACGTGCTGGCCGCGAAATAGCCCAGCAGCGGGAACAGCGCCTGGAATCCGCCGAACCACAGGGCGGTTTTGAGCGCGTCCAGACCGCGCAGCTTCTTGACGGTCAGGCCTTTGCCGATGGAGACGGCGAACGCGTCCATGGACACGGACACGCCAATAAGCAGAATCTGAATGAGCATAGCTGGTGAAAAGGTTCATCCCGCCGGTCTCCCCACGGGATGGGCCTCGACGGATTGCGTTCCGCCTACGCCTAGGAGTACCGACACAGAACTGCCGCACGCGGATCGATGGTGTCCCGCGGGCTTTGAATTCAGCGAATACTGTTCGCATGCCGTAAATTACAAGCCACCACTATAACGCACAAGCCGCCCTTGAAACAAGAGCGGCTTGTTATCGTCTATCGTCGAGTCGGAATTATTTCGACTCACTTCTCGCTTCCGCATGCTGCGCATGCGGCTTCGCAGCATAGCTGCTCACTTCGGCTACTGACAGCGCACCGCGCTGTCAGCTTCACGCCTCAGCGAGGCGCTTGCGGGCTGCGACGATTTCCTCCTCGGCCTTAGCGGCACCGGTCCAGTAGTCGCCCGGCTTGACTTCCTTGCCCGGCTCCAGAGCCTTGTACTGCTCGAAGAAGTGCTTGATTTCAGCCTTGTGGTACTCGGAAACATCTTCGACATCCTTGATGTCGTCGAAACGCACATCAGCCGGAACGCAGAGCACCTTGTCGTCTCCGCCAGCCTCGTCGACCATGTGGTACAGGCCAACGGCGCGGCATTCCACCACGCAGCCCGGGAACACGGAGTTCGGAATCATGACGAGTGCGTCGAGCGGATCGCCGTCCTCGCCCAGAGTGCCGTCGATGTAGCCATAGTCATCCGGGTAACCCATGGAAGTGAACAGGGTGCGGTCCAGGAACACGCGGCCGGTCTCGTGATCCACTTCGTACTTGTTCTTGGAACCGCGCGGGATCTCCACCACGACGTTGAAGGTTTCTGCCATTGTTTTCTCCTTGATCGAATGATCAGCAGTAGTTCGTTACTTAGAATACCCGCTTTCGCGCCATGTCGGCACAGTATGCCGAATCGCAAGCGATTCACGGTTGCCGCAGCAGCCACTCCGCCGCCGAATGCGCTGTTTTTCTCTGGGGTCGGTTGCGGACAGGTGAGATTCAGCAGCCATAAACGGTGAGCATATATGAAAAGTGCGGGTGGAATGCATGAGATATGCACTGCCCGCACTTTTCATATGCTGCGATTCAGCTGCGATCAATCCAGCCATCCGGCCGAATCAATCGGATCCAGTCGTAAGTAGGCCGGACCAAAAATCAGTCCTCGACCACCGTCAGCACGTGCGCCACGTCGGCCCACGGTGCCAGCGAAACGTAGTTGTCCCAGCTCCACTCGAACTCGCGTCCGGTCAGCTCGTCGCGCACCTTGAGCGGCTTGTCGGTGGCGAAACCGAAGTCCGGCAGCTCGATGTGGACGATGGACTGATGCGCGTTGTGGCCGTCGAGGTTCACCACCACGATCACCGTATCCGGCTTGCCGGTACCGGTAAGCTCGGCCGGGGTCTGGCGCAGGAACGCCACCACGCCCGCGTCGTCGCTCGGCAGGACGTGCAGGTTGTGGTAGCTGCGGCATGCCGGATGCTCGGAACGGATTTTGTTGAGCGAGGTGAGCAGCTCGGAGATGCCGTACTTGTCGGCCTCGTCCCAATCGCGCACCTTGACTTCGTACTTCTCGTTGTCGATCTGCTCTTCGAAGCCCGGACGCTGCTTGTTCTCGATCAGCTCATAGCCGTTGTAGATGCCCCAGCTCGGAGAGCCCATCGCGGCGAGCACCGCGCGCACCGCGTGACCGGCGATACCGTTGTCGCGCAGGTAGGCGGTCATGATGTCCGGCGTGGACGGCCAGAAGGTGTTGTGCTGGTAGAAACCACCGTCGCCGTTGGTCTCCTCCAAGTACTCCTCAAGCTCTTCCTTGGTATTGCGCCACGGGAAGTAGCAGTGCGACTGCGTGAAGCCGGCATAGCTCAGCGCGCGCATCATGCCCGGACGGGTGAACGCCTCGGCCAGGAACAGCGTCTCCGGATGCTTCTTCGTCACGGCGGCGATCACGTCCTGCCAGAAACGCACCGGCTTGGTATGCGGGTTGTCCACGCGGAAGATCGTCACGCCGGCCTTGATCCACAGGTCCATGATGCGTTCGGTTTCCGCTTCGATGCCTTCCATGTCGGCGTTGAAATCGATCGGATAGATGTCCTGGTACTTCTTCGGCGGATTCTCGGCGAATGCGATCGTTCCGTCCGGCTTGGTGCGGAACCAGTTCGGATGCTGTTTGACCCACGGGTGGTCAGGCGAGCACTGCAGCGCGAAGTCGAGCGCCACTTCGATACCCAGCTTGTGCGCGTAATCGCAGAACGCCTTGAAATCGTCCATGGTGCCGAGCAGCGGGTCGACGGTGTCGTGGCCGCCCAGCTCGGAGCCGATGCCGAACGGGGAGCCCGGGTCGAACGGTCCGGCCACCAGCGAATTGTTGCGGCCCTTGCGGTTGGTCACGCCAATCGGGAAGATCGGCGGCAGGTACACGATGTCGAAGCCTTCGGCCTTCGCGCGGTCGAGGCCGGACAGCGCCGTCTTCAGCGTGCCCTGCACGATCTTGCCGTCGGCGTCGAAATACGCGCCTTCGGAACGCGGGAAGAACTGGTACCATGCGGCGAAGCTCGACTTCGGACGCTCCACGCGGAAGCGCTGCGGATTCGACGCGCTCAGGCCGTCGCGCAGCGGATTGGTTTCATGCAGGCTTGCGATTGCGTCGGTGGTCGCTGCGGCAAGACGCGCGGTCGCGTCGAGCGACTTGTCGGCAACGGTCTTCGCCGCTTCGCGCAGCGTCTTCTTGTCGTCGGCGGTCAGCTTGGAATCGCGTGCGCCAGCCCAACGTTCCAGCAGCTGCGCGCCGGATTCCAGCGCGTTCTCCACATCGTCGCCGACCTCGACCTTGATTTGCGCGTCGTGCAGCCAGGAAGCGTACGTATCTTCCCAGCCTTCGACCACGATGTGCCATTCGCCGAGCTGCTTCTTGACGTCGGCATAGCCATCTTCCCACGGCTTCAGGTCGCTGTGGTCGCCGATCTTGACCATCGCTTCCCAGCGGTCCAGGCCCGGATTGGTGCAGGTCATCGGGAAGCGGGCCTTCTCGGTGCCGCGCGTGTTGCGTACGGACACGGTGGCACCAGCCTTGGTGCGGCCTTCGATGAACACCTGCGCGGTGACCTTGAATGCCTCGCCAAGCTCCACGCGGGCCGGGTACAGGCCGTTTTCGGCGGACGGAGTGATGTCAAGAACGTTTACGCGGCCGAACTGTTCCGGGCTGGTGCGGTTGATGATAGGTGCTGGAGTTTCGCCGACGGTTCGCTTCGTTGCGGTTTTCGGCTTGGAAGTGCGCTTGGTGGTTGGTTTTTTGGTTGTCGTCTTTGCGGTTGATTTCGCGGCTGTCCTCGTTGTCTTTGTGGCCGCTGCCTTGGCTGTTGTCTTTGCTGTTGCCTTTGTGCGCGGTGTCGCGCTTGATGATGTTGCTTCATTCATATAGCCGATTATAGAGGTAGTTGTGTTCTTTTTGTGATTTCCCTTTTTCGTAACGATTACGGCGATGCGGCTACAAGTACTTTCTTCAAATACTTTTGGTAAAGCGTTTTAATACATGATTTGTGATTATGTTCGATTATGAAGGCTGCGGCGGCATGACCATACGTTGTGTGTGCCGGTTGCGTTCGATATGTATGGGGACTTTATATAAAAGGAGCGAGACGTCCTAGAAAAACAAAAAACCGGAAACCAAAAGGTTTCCGGTTTCAATTGGTAGCGGGGCATGGATTTGAACCATGGACCTCTGGGTTATGAGCCCAGCGAGCTACCGAGCTGCTCCACCCCGCGTCGGCTTGCCTTCATTGAGGCAGCTCTAACTACTTTACGGATGTTGGCTAATAAGTCAAATCGGCGTGTCGCATATTGCGCTGCTAGTGAAATCGCATATCTGATAACGCGTTATCCGTTTTTCGTATAACGCTGCGGCCCGTCGATGAAAACCGCCGAATACGCCATATCCGGGTCCGCACCATAATAGGAAACATGCCTATCAAGATTCCCAGCGGCCTTCCGGCCAGAGACATTCTCGACTCCGAGCGCATCTTCGCGCTCGAAAAGCCCGAAGCGGAGCGCCAGCGTGTGCGTCCGCTCAAGCTGGTGATCCTGAACCTCATGCCGAAGAAGATCGAGACCGAAACGCAACTGCTGCGTCTGATCTCCAAGAGCCCGCTGCAGGTCGAGGTCGACTTCATGAAGACCTCCACCCACGAGGCCACGCACGTGAGCGCCGACCATCTGGTGAAGTTCTACGAGACGCTCGATGCGTTCAAAGACAACTATTACGACGGTCTTGTGGTGACGGGAGCGCCCGTCGAACACCTCGATTTCGAGCAGGTCGACTACTGGGACGAGTTCAAGCAGATTCTCGACTGGGCATCCACCCACGTCTTCTCCACCATGTACCTGTGCTGGGGCGCGATGGGCGCGCTCAACTATCGGTACGGCGTGCGCAAGGAGCTGCTGCCGGAGAAGCTCTTCGGAGTGTTCCCCCAGTATCTGCAGGACGAATACTGCTTCCTCACCAACGGTTTCGACGAGATCTGCCTGCAACCGCATTCCCGCCTGGCGGGGGTCAACGAGGGTGATATCGCCCATAATCCCGAGCTGCAGGTGCTCACGTGGGGTCCGAAGTCCGGCCCGGGGCTCATCGCCACGCGTGACTTCTCCGAAGTGTTCGCGCTCGGCCATTGGGAATACGGCAAGTACACGCTCGCCGAGGAATACGAGAGGGATATGAAGAAGGGCATGACCAACGTGCCGTTCCCCGAAAACTATTTCCCGCACGACGATCCGAAGCTCGAACCGCTGTTCGCCTGGCGCGCCCACGCCAACCTGCTGTGGCGCAACTGGCTCAACTGGGTCTATCAGACCACGCCTTACGATTTGAGCGAAGTACCGCAGCTGCGCGAGGAGAAGCGCCTCGGCACCGACCGTTCGATCCGGCACGAGCCCGGTTCTCCGCGTGTCGACGCGTTCACGCCATTCTCGCACGATGGATATGGTGTCATTCGCGGCTGATTTCACGAAGATCGGCGAGTACTGACAAGTATTGGCGATTGTCCCACGATTGCCGCTTTTGCGCGGTGTCGTGGGCTTTTTGCGCGGTTTTTGTTGCCTGCTGCGACATCGTTTCATTTTCGCCGTCATATATTATGGTGCGATATGTTAAGTAAAACGTTTTATCAAGCAGTGTTGCAAACGATGTCTATTTTGGTGTGAATGGGGGTGAAATAGGCCGAATCGACAACGGCCGTGGTTGTGTCTAATAGTCCCCGCAACGTGCGAAACGCCGGTTTTCGCTATACGGTAGTAGGGGAAAGCTCCCGGTGCGGAATGTTGTCTAGCCACGGGCTGATAATCCTTTGCAGCCATTCGGGGCTGGTATGCGAACGCGTTTATGGGCGCGTTAACATAGAACCCGAAGGATGTTCTGGTTTGGTAACCGGAACGTCACATTCGACTCAGCTGTTGGGCTAGACTAACAGCTGACACAAGAGCAGGAGGCGTGAATGATTAGTGCATTGGGAGAGGGCATCATGACCATCGCCGATGGTCCAGAGATGCCGAGCATCAATGACTTCCTTCCCGATCCGTTTGTTTTTCAAGGCACGCCGTTCGCCATCAACCGCATCATCCTCGTTCGTATTCTTGCGACCGTCATCATGCTGCTGGTTCTCGGAATTACGGCAAGCCGTGCAAAGCTCATCCCTGGCCGTTGGCAGGGCGCAGTCGAATGGCTGATCGAGTTTGTCCGCGACAACATCGTCTATCAGGTGATGGGCGAGCTGCGTGGCAAGCGTTATGTGCCGATGATCACCACCGTGTTCTGCACGTTGCTGGTCTTCAATCTGTGCGGCATCATCCCGGGCTTCAACATTGCGGCAAGCGCGTCCATCACGCTGCCTCTGGTGTTCGCCATGTGGTGCTTCTGCCAGTACTGGATTGCCGGCATCCGTGAAAAGGGCCTTGGCCACTTCCTGAGGGACGAGATCTTCCCGAAGGGCGTTCCGGCCCCGATCTATATTCTGCTGTCCCCGATTCAGCTGCTTGAGCTGCTGATTATCCGCCCGTTCTCGTTGACGATCCGACTGTTCGCCAACATGGTTTCGGGCCACCTGATCCTTGCGTTGTGCCTCTCGGCCACGCAGTTCTTCCTCGTTGATGTGGTGAACAAGCTGATGATGCCGTTCGGCATCATCACCTTCGCGGCTGGCATGTTCATGTTCCTGTTCGAGGCGCTGGTCGCCTGCCTGCAGGCTTACATCTTCGCCATCCTGACCACCGCGTACATCAATATGAGCTATCCGGAGATCGACTGACCGCCGGCTTTTTAAGTGTTGCTTCTTGTCAAGCAATAACCAGAAAGGAAACAATCATGGATATCGTTACCCTCGCTGAGGTTGCCGGCAACCTGAACGTCGTTGGCTACGGCCTCGCCGCCATCGGCCCTGGCATCGGTCTGGGCATCCTGATCGGCAAGACCATCGAAGGCACCGCTCGCCAGCCTGAGCTCGGCAGCCGTCTGCAGACCCTCATGTTCCTGGGCCTGGCATTCGTCGAGGTGCTGGCACTGCTCGGCTTCGTGCTCGCCTTCATCAAGTAAGACTTGATCCCCAAGGTAAACACCGAAGACGCAAACGAACGTGAAAGGAGGAAGACACTATGGTGACCGCAGCTAGCGAGATGGAACTGTTCCTTCCGAAAAGCTACGACATTTTCTGGTCGTTGGTCATTCTGATCATCGTCGCCGTGTTCTTCTACAAGTTCTTCCTGCCGAAGTTCCAGGCCGTGTTCGATGAGCGCGCAGCCAAGATCGAAGGCGGCATCGCCAAGGCCGAACAGGCCCAGAAGGATGCCGACGAAGCCAAGGCGAAGTACGATGCCCAGCTGAGCAACGCACGCGTCGAGGCTTCCAAGATCCGCGACGACGCTCGCGCGGAGGCATCGCACATCATCGCCGACGCACGTACCCGTGCCGAGGCTGATGCGGCGCAGATCACCGCCACCGCCCAGCGTTCCATCGAATCCCAGCAGCAGCAGGCTCTGGTGAGCCTGAAGGGTGAGGTCGGCGTGCTGGCAACGGCACTGGCCGGCAAGATCCTGGGCAGCAAGCTGGAAAGCGACGACGTGCAGTCGACGATGATCGATCAGATGATCGCCGATCTGGACAGCGACAAGAAGTGATCGAAACCTTCAAGAAAGGGAGGTGACCAATGCGAGGAGAAGCATCGCGTATCGCAGACCGCGTTTCGCGTGACTCGCTGGCCCCCAGGCTGCGCGACAGCGGCGAGGACGCATGGCGCATCGGGAACGAACTGTTCACGATCACCAACGCGCTCGACCACAACGTCCAGCTTGAACGTGCCCTCACCGACCCGTCGCGCCCAGTCGAAGACAAGGTTGCGGTAGTCAAGACCCTCATTGGAGATGAGGCCCATCCGTTGACGATGGAAATCATGTCCGATCTGGTGGCCCGCCGTTGGAGCCGCGTGTCCGACATCGCCAACGCCACCGAGGATTTCGGTGTGGATGGCATGATGTACTACGCGGACCACACGAATGCTACTCTGCAGGTCTCCATCGAGCTTGCCCAGCTGCATTCCGCACTGCTCAACCTTCCGGTCGTACGCAGCAAGCTGTATGACGCAACCGTCCCCGCCGAAGCCCGTATCAAGCTGCTGTACAGCCTGATCGGCAATGCCGACTTCAATGTGGTGACCAAGCGTCTGGCCGAGCATGCGACCTGCAATCTGCGCAACCGCCGCTATCTGCAGACCATCCAGTGGTTGATCAACAAGTTCTCCCGTCATATGGGCGAATCGATGGTCACCGTCACCACGGCAACGCCACTGAGCAAGGAGCAGGTCAAGAAGCTCGTCGCCATCTATTCGGCGAAGACCGGCCATCCGGTGCACATTAACTCGGTGGTCGATTCGACCGTCCTGGGTGGTATGCGCATCCAGGTGGGCGACGAGGTCACCGACAACACGGTGGTCGCACAGCTGCAACATCTTCAGCGCACGGTGAAGGCGACCGCCTGACGGCACGCCACACGGTGAACAAGCCTGAAACAAGACTTGACTGAATTTAAAAACAACAATAAGGAGTGATCATGGCAGAACTTACCATTGATCCCACCACGATACGCAAGGCGCTCGATGAGTTCGTCGAGTCGTACAAGCCGTCGGACACGCCGACCCAGGAAGTCGGTTATGTCGCGACCGCTGGCGACGGCATTGCGCACGTGACGGGACTGCCTGGTTGCATGGCCAATGAGCTGCTGACCTTCGAAGACGGCACGCTTGGCCTGGCGTTCAACCTTGACGCCCGCGAAATCGGCGTGGTTATCCTCGGCGATTTCACCGGTATCGAGGAAGGCCAGGAAGTGCGTCGTACCGGCGAAGTGCTCTCCGTGCCCGTCGGCGACGGCTACCTTGGCCGCGTCGTGGACCCGCTAGGCAACCCGATTGACGGTCTTGGTGAAATCAAGACCGAAGGCCGTCGTATTCTCGAGGCCCAGGCACCTGACGTTATGCATCGTCATCCGGTTGACGAGCCTCTGTCCACCGGCCTGAAGGCCATCGACGCGATGACGCCGATCGGCCGTGGCCAGCGTCAGCTCATCATCGGCGACCGTCAGACCGGTAAGACCGCTATCGCAATCGATACGATCATCAACCAGAAGCGCAACTGGGAATCCGGAGACCCGAAGAAGCAGGTCCGCTGCATCTACGTGGCCGTCGGCCAGAAGGGCTCCACCATCGCATCGGTGAAGCAGTCCCTGGAAGAGGCCGGCGCCATGGAGTACACGACCATCGTGGCCTCCCCGGCTTCCGATTCCGCAGGCTTCAAGTACATCGCACCGTACACCGGTTCCGCCATCGGACAGCACTGGATGTACAACGGCAAGCACGTGCTCATCGTCTTCGACGATCTGTCGAAGCAGGCCGAGGCTTACCGCTCGATTTCCCTGCTGCTGCGTCGTCCGCCGGGGCGTGAGGCTTACCCGGGCGATGTGTTCTATCTGCACTCCCGTCTGCTCGAACGTTGCGCCAAGGTTTCCGATGACCTCGGCGGCGGCTCGATGACCGGCCTGCCGATCGTCGAGACCAAGGCGAACGATGTGTCCGCCTACATTCCGACCAACGTGATTTCCATCACCGATGGCCAGATCTTCCTGCAGTCCGACCTGTTCAACGCGAACCAGCGTCCTGCTGTGGACGTCGGCATCTCCGTGTCCCGAGTCGGTGGCGCTGCCCAGACGAAGGCCTTGAAGAAGGTCTCCGGCACGCTGAAGATCTCGCTGGCGCAGTACCGTTCGCTGGAATCCTTCGCCATGTTCGCTTCCGATTTGGATGCGGCTTCGAAGGCTCAGCTGAACCGTGGTGCCCACCTGACCGAGCTCCTGAAGCAGCCGCAGTTCTCCCCGTATTCGATGGAACAGGAAGTCGTGTCCGTGTGGGCCGGCACCCATGGCAAGATGGATGACCTGCCAATCAGCGACGTGTTGCCGTTCGAAAAGGGCATGCTGGATTATCTGGATCACAACACCGATATCCTCAAGACCATTCGCGAGACCGAAGACTTCACCGCCGACACCGAGGCTGCCCTCGACAAGGCCGTGGAAGCGTTCCGTGAGACCTTCGTGACCAGCGCGGGCAAGCCGCTGGTCGAGAAGAAGCCTGACGAGAAGCACACCACTCCGGTCGAGCAGGAAAAGATCGTCGCAGGAGAGAAGTGATTCATGGGCTCGCAACTCGCATTGAAATCTAGGATCGCCTCCACCGCGTCGCTGGAGAAAATCTTCAACGCGCAGGAGATGATCGCGTCTTCGCACATCGCCAAGGCACGTGACGTGGCCTTGAACGCGAAGCCGTATACCGATGCGATTTTCGACGCCGTGCAAGCGCTGGTGGCCCATACCCATATCGACCATCCGATCGTGAAAAAGAACGAGGACAACCCTCGCGTGGCTGTCCTCGCTCTCACCTCGGATCGTGGTATGGCAGGTCCGTACACCTCCTCGATCATCCGCGAAACGGAATCGCTGTTGGCCCGACTCGATGAGCAGGGCAAGCAGCCGGAACTGTATGTGTATGGTCGTCGCGGTGTGACGTATTACAAGTACCGCAACCGTCCGGTTGCCGGCACTTGGGAAGGCGATACCGACCAGCCCGGCGTGGAAGTCGCAGAGTCCATCTCGAAGGCACTGTTGGACGCTTATATGAAGCCGGCGGACCAAGGTGGAGTCTCCGAACTCTACATTGTGTTCACCGAGTTCGTGAATATGGTGGTTCAGAAGGTGCGTGTGCTGCGCATGCTACCCGTTGAGCTCGTGCTTCCGGAACAGCCGGAATCCGGTCCTGTGCCGGAATCCGATGCCGATGCCGCGACTCCTCTGTATGCGTTCGAGCCAAGCGTTGACGAAGTACTCGACGCGATTCTGCCGAAGTACATCCAGTCCCGTATCCATGAATGCCTGCTCACCGCAGCGGCATCCGAGACTGCAAGCCGACAGAACGCCATGCACACGGCTACAGACAACGCCCGCAGCCTGATCGATGAACTGACTCGCAAGCTCAACGCTTCGCGTCAGGCATCGATTACCCAGGAACTTACCGAAATCATCGGCAGCGCTGATGCGCTGAACAAGAAGGAAGAGTAGGAACGCATATGGCTGACAATCAGACCACAGCGGCTCCCGAGACGGCTGCAGAGCCGACCGCTGGACGCGTTACGCGTATCCAGGGTTCGGTTATCGACGTCGAATTCCCGGTGGGCCACCTGCCCGACATTTACAATGCACTTACCGTTGAACTGGCCAACACCGGTGTCCACGAAGAGGGCGAGACCACCAAGAAGATCACCCTTGAGGTTGAACAGCATCTTGGCGATTCCACCGTGCGTACCGTCGCTCTGAAGCCGACCGATGGCCTCGTGCGTGGCGCCACCGTGTATGACACCGGCGGCCCGATCTCCGTGCCGGTTGGCGATGTCACCAAGGGCCACGTATTCGACGTGTCCGGCAACATCCTCAACAAGAAGGCCGACGAGACCGTTAAGGTTACCGAACGTTGGCCTATCCACCGTAACCCGCCGGCATTCGACCAGCTGGAGTCCAAGACCCAGATGTTCGAAACCGGTATCAAGGTCATCGATCTGCTGACCCCGTATGTGCAGGGTGGCAAGATCGGTCTGTTCGGTGGCGCAGGCGTCGGCAAGACCGTGCTGATCCAGGAAATGATCCAGCGCGTGGCTCAGAACCACGGCGGTGTGTCCGTGTTCGCAGGCGTCGGCGAACGTACCCGTGAGGGTAACGATCTGATCGGCGAAATGGACGAGGCCGGCGTGCTCGAGAAGACCGCACTGGTCTTCGGCCAGATGGATGAGCAGCCGGGTACCCGTCTGCGCGTGCCGCTGACCGCACTGACCATGGCAGAGTACTTCCGTGACGTACAGAACCAGGACGTGCTGCTGTTCATCGATAACATCTTCCGTTTCACCCAGGCTGGTTCCGAGGTATCCACCCTGCTCGGCCGTATGCCGTCAGCAGTGGGCTACCAGCCGAACCTGGCCGATGAGATGGGTGCCCTGCAGGAGCGCATCACGTCGACCCGTGGCCACTCCATCACCTCGCTGCAGGCCATCTACGTGCCGGCCGATGATTACACCGACCCGGCTCCTGCAACGACCTTCGCCCACCTGGATGCAACCACCGAGCTGTCTCGTGACATCGCTTCGAAGGGTATCTACCCGGCAGTCGACCCGCTGAGCTCCACTTCGCGAATCCTTGATCCGCGTTACGTGGGTCAGGCTCACTACGAGTGCGCCAACCGCGTCAAGGCGATTCTGCAGCGTAACAAGGAGCTGCAGGACATCATCGCCCTGATCGGTATCGATGAGCTCGGCGAAGAAGATAAGACCACTGTGAACCGTGCTCGTAAGATCGAGCAGTTCCTTGGTCAGAACTTCTACGTCGCCGAGAAGTTCACCGGCCGTCCGGGCTCCTACGTTCCGGCGGACGAGACCATCGAAGCATTCACCCGCATCTGCGACGGCGTGTATGACGACGTTCCGGAGCAGGCATTCTCCGGTATCGGCGGCATCGACGACCTCGAGAAGAAGTGGCACGACATGCAGAAGGAATACGGTGCGTGATGGCCGGATCGACTATGCAGGTGAACATCGTCGCCGCTGACCACCCTGTGTGGCACGGCACGGCGAAGTCCGTTACCATTCCCGCCTCCGAAGGCGGAATGGGCATCCTGCCCGACCACGAGCCTGTGCTGACCGTGATCAAGGAAGGAACCATCGTTGTGGTGGATCCTGAAGGCAATCGCCTCTCCTTCGAGGTGACTGACGGCTTCATCTCCTTCGATTCGAACAAGCTCACCGTCGCGGTCGAGCGTGGAACCAACGTGAAGCGCGCCGAATAAGCCGTTTCCGCTTGACGTAAGGTGGCCCGGTAATCGCAATATGTTTTTGTATTGCGATTACCGGGCCGCTTTTGTCTTTTACGTGGCTTTCCGCCGCCGCGAATACGTATGCCGTACGTACGGCGACGCGCATGGTAGGGTAGTGCCTCGTGCGAATTATTGTTGCTGACTGCTCTGCCGAATATTCCGGACGATTGAACGCCTCCCTGCCGCTCGCCAAGCGCGTGCTGCTCATCAAGGCGGACAACAGCCTGCTGATCTTCTCCGAACTCGGCTCATACAAGCCGCTCAACTGGATGTCCGCGCCATGCAGCATCAGGGACATCACCCCCGACCACGCCGATGACGACGTTGATACTGAAGTGCCGCAAAAGGTGATCCGCGCGTCGGCCGACAAATCGAACGACGTGCTGGAAGTGACGTTGCAGCACATCTATTCGGACGAATCGTACGACCTCGGCGAGGATCCGGGCCTCATCAAGGACGGCGTCGAAGACCATCTGCAGAAGTACCTGGCCGAACAGATCGAACGCATCGGCAAAGGCGCGAAGCTCGTGCGCCGCGAATACCCGACAGCCATCGGACCGGTCGACATCATGGCGATTGACGGCAACGGCGAGCACGTGGCCATCGAAATCAAGCGCAACGGCGGCATCGACGGCGTCGAACAGCTCACCCGCTACTGCGATCTGCTCAACCGCGACCCGCTGCTGGCCCCCGTGCACGGCATCTTCGCCGCGCAGACCATCACCCCGCAGGCCCGCGTGCTCGCGCAGGACCGCGGTTTCAAATGCCTGATTCTCGATTATGAGGAGATGAAGGGCACCGAAGACGACTCTCTACGACTCTTCTAATGAAAAAGCCTCCCGGGTGGGAGGCTTTTTGCGGTTAGACCGGCTGGATCAGTAGGCGGCGAGAATGTCGACCACGAAGACCAGCGTGGAATTCGCCGGAATCTTCTCCTGATCCTTGTTTCCGTAGCCGAGGCTCGGCGGCACCACCAGCAGCACCTGGGAACCGACCGTGTGGCCTGCCAGACCCTGCTTCCAGCCCTTGATCACGCTGTCAAGCGAGAAGGCGGAGGACTGTCCGCGGTCCCACGAGGAATCGAACTGCGTGCCGTCAAGCAGCCAGCCGGTGTAGTGCGCCACCACGGACTGCGTATCCTTGACCACAGCGCCCTTGTCCTTGATGAGGTCCTGGGAAATCAAGGAATCGGAGCCCTTATAGCCATTCATGTCGATCGACGGCTTGCCGTCCTTGGCGAGCGTCACCTTCGGCAGGTCGGCCGGAATGTCGGCGACCTTCTCGCCGGTGGCCTTCTTCAGGTCCTTCGACTTGGACACCAGCGTGAGTACCATGAGATACGAGGTGCCGGAGGAATTCGAGTCGTTCACGCCGAACGCCACGGTGGAATTGAGCTTGAGGCTCTTGAAGATCTTGTAGTAGTTCTCGGTCATCTGGCTGGTATCCGAGGTGACTACGGTGGAGCAGTCGGGGGTGTTCTTCTCCCACGTGCTGGCCAGTTCGGAACCATCCTTGACGCTGATGGCGATGCCCTGCGAGCAGACGCGGTCGCCGTCCTCGATCTGGGCTCCGTCGCCCTTCTGCAGCACCACGTAGCTGTTGTCCTCAACCGTCATCGGCGTTTTGAACGAGACGGTCGGCTTCTTGCCGAGCTCGCCCTTGGCGGTCACGCCGGCGATCTGGTGCATGCCGATTTTTTCGGAAGATGAGGAGGAATCCGAGTTCGACTTGTCGGATTTCGCGCTGGAATTACCGCCGCACGCAGTGACGCCCAGGCACATGACCGTTGCGCAGACTGCCGTGACGGCCTTGGAAAGAAGTGATTTACGCATAGGGCCAACCATAGCGGCAAAGCATGATTTTCATGTTTTTTTCAGGCTTGTGCAAACGGACACTGTAGAATGGAAAAGCTATGACTGTATTGCAGGAAGAACAAGAGAAGCCGCAGATCGAGACGGGCCCTACCCGGCATGCGAAGATCATGCGTGGCATCGTCACGCCTATTTTCGGCTTGCTTGCCATCGCATGCGTCGTGTTTGGCGTGTTGAATTCAACCGTCTGGAAACCGGACAATGAGATCACCGCCGCCGCTCCGGTGAACGGTTCGGAATACGTGGTCACCGATCCGAACGTGCTGCAGCTGGTAGACAGCCGCGTCAATATTTCGGCCAAATCCCGTGACAAGAAATCCAATGTGTGCATCGCCATAGGTTCCGCGCGCGATGTTGCCGGATGGATTGCGGGAAGCAAGTACATGCGCGTCTCCGGTCTGTCCGATTGGACGACGCTTTCCACCATGAAGGTCTCCGCGCAGGGAACCGCGGACAATTCCCAGAACCAGGTGGCTTTCAAGGACTCCGACATGTGGCGCACCATCAAGTGCAATGACGGTGCCGTTGATATGCAGGTCAAAGGATCGAACAGCAATAACGCCGAGGATGTTGTGGCGTTGATTGATTTCGGCAACCGCAAGGGAGACACGGTCACTCTGAATTGGGACCGTCGTAACCTGCCGAATTTCGCCATGCCGTTGTATCTTGCCGGCGGACTGCTGGCGATTCTCGCCGTGCTTTCCGCTTCCGTATTCGCCATGCCGCCGCATAAGCGCCGCAACAAGCGCGCTTTCGCCATGGTCGAAGGCGTTGGCGTCAACGAAGGCGATGAGAACGAGGTTTCGGCTTGGGTGAAGAACGCCGAAACCGCCGCCAGCAACAGGGCACGGAGCAGGTCGCGTCACGGCAGGCGTCGCCATGCGGAACATCGCACCGGCGGTCGTACGTCGTCGTTCGAGGAAACGCAACAGCCCGTCATCGTCGATCCTGTGGCACGTAACCTGGTCGCCGACCAGCAGAACACGATTGCGGAAAGCCAGCCGACTGTGTCCGAATCGACCGTATTTGAATCGACGGCGGGCGAATCGTCTGTTGACGACGAGGCGACTTCCGTGATCTCGCAGGATGAGCTTGCCGCGTATTTCGCTCGTCTTGCCCAAGAGGAGATTCAGACGGAAACGCAGGAAGACGGCCAAGAGGAGGACCAGTGATGAGGAAGCGTAGTCAGGCGATTATCGCGGCCATGCTCGCGCTGGGAATGGCCGTCGGCATGTGCGGTTGCGAAGGCCAGCTGCCGACCCCGAAAGCCACCACCCGGCAGGATGCGCCGAACTTGAGCGCCAAGCAGGAGCAAAAGGTCCGCACGAGGATTCTCAAAACGCTCGACCAGTGCAATCAGAACCGTGACACTGATACGTTGCCGACGATTCTCGAAGGTCCGGAACTGGACATCCGCACCAGCGAGCTGAACGTAGCGAAAGCCACGGGCAATCTTGACCGTAAGACCACCATCCCCACGGATCTGGCCCAGGCCGTGATCTCCACGGATGCCGGCTGGCCACGGTCCGTGTTCTCCATCACGTCCACAACCAAGGACCAGCAGTCCAAGCGTCTGCTGGTGTTCAGGCAGGATTCCGCACGCCAGAACTACAAGCTGTGGGGTGTGGCGCGACTGTTCTCCGGCGTGAAGATGCCGAGTTTCGAAATCTCCAAAACCGGCAGCGCGCAGGGAACGCCTACGGACACCGGTCTGGTCATGACGCCGAAAGCGGCGGTGGACGCGTATGCGGACCTGCTGCAGAACGGGGCGAACAGCAAGTACGCCAGCAAATTCGCGGATGATGATCTGCGATCGAAGCTTGCCGATCTGACTGCCCAGGTGCAGAAGGCCATGGAGCTTAACGAAGGCACGCAGCAGCAGACCTTCGAACCGGTCAATGGAGCCATCAGCGTCATGCGTTCCGCGGACGGCGGCGATCTGGTGGTGGCGCAGATCAACTCCGAATGGACGCGTTCCGCCGGCGCTGGCCGTGAATCGCAGCCGGCCTCTGACGCGGAAAAGGCGCTGTTCGGCAATGGCAAGGCCACCAGCACCATGAAGACGAGCTATGTGAACGTCATCGCGCTGTATGTTCCGCCGGCGAATTCCGGGCAGAAAATCACCGCGGTCGGTTCCGAACGCCAGCCGGTGAAGGTCGAAGCGCTGTAAAACGACGGGTCCTTGGACGCGCATCGTCGGCGGTTTTCCGCCTATCGCGCATCCGTGGGAATGAAAACCGGGAAATCGTTGTTGGCACCTATAGTTGGTGCCAGCAACGATTTCGTGTTTTTGGAGGCAAGTATGGCAGAGCAGCAAGCGTTCCATCCGGGTGTTTCATTGGCGGGAGCCGTTGATCTGGAAGCGCTCAAGCATCAGGTGAAGGCCGAGCCGGGGCAGGCGGGCGGCGCTCCGGCGGCTGGCGGATATGTCATCGACACCACGGAGAACACGTTCCAGGCCATGGTGCAGACCTCCGCCACGTTCCCGATTCTGCTGTTCCTGTGGGTGCCGACCGACGACCGTCTGTTCGCCATGGCACGCGCATTGGGTGACGCGGTGAACAAGCTCAACGGCCAGATCCAGCTGTCCCGCATCGACATCGCATCCAATCCCTCCATCGCACAGGCGTTCCAGATTCAGGGCGCGCCGGCGCTGTTCGCGTTGATCGGCGGCCGTCCGATGCCGATTCTGCAGGGCCTTCCGTCCGACGAGGAACTGCAGCAGATCACAGACGTGGTCGTGCCGAAGCTTATCGCCGCCGCACAGCAGGCCGGCGTGACCGGCACCGCTCCGTATTCGGGCGATCCGGACTCCGACGCGGCCAATTCCGCATCCGCCGGCAGTGTGCAGGATCAGGTGCCGCCGGAACATCAGGAAGCGTACATGCTGGCACAGCAGGGCGATTACGCCGGTGCCGCCGCCGCGTACGAGAAGGTTTTGGAAGCCGATCCGAACGATACGCGCGCCGCCCGCGAACGTGCGAAGGCGCTGCTGCTGGCCCGTTCCGCCAATGCGGACGTGCGCGTGGTGCGTGCCGCTGCCGCCGACAAGCCGGACGATGTGGACGCGCAGCTTGCCGTCGCCGACATCGACATGATCGGCGGGCAGATCCAGGACGCGTTCGACCGTCTGCTTGATTTCGTGGCGGCGGGCCACAAGGCCGACATCGAGCCGGTGCGCCAGCGTCTGCTCGAATACTTCACGATCCCCGAGCCGACCGACGAGCGTCTGAAGCGCGCACGTCGTCGCCTCGCCACCCTCATGTACTGAGCGTGCAGCGCGTGCTGGTTGCGCCGAGCACTCTGATGCATTGAGCGCGCGTACTGACTTTCCCAACGATTGCAAGGTCTGCGTCACGTTTTTCGCCGAATCGTGTCGCAAACGGGCGCAGACCGTGTACAGTAGTGCGTTGCATGGGTTTGTAGCTCAGCGGATAGAGCGTCTGTCTCCGGAACAGAAGGTCGTGGGTTCGATCCCCATCAAGCCCACCGGGCAAGGCTCCAGTCGAACGGCTGGAGCCTTTTTGTTGCTCGTTTGTTGTATTTTTCCGCGGTTTTCCTTGCGATTCCGCCGTTTTCGTGCCTGCTGCGCCGTGTGGTGCCAACTCCGGCCATATCGTTCTGTGAACGGTTTTTCCCGCTTCCACCCATCGGAAAAGTATGATTTCAAGTGCGACGCAAATAGCGCATGTACGGGCATATTGGCACATACTTGGCGCGCGTTTACATACCTTGCGGCAACATACCTTACGACAAAGGAGAACAGTATGAGCGAAAAGCTGGAAGCAGTGGCCACCTCCGAAGCCCCGGCAGCACTCGGCGCCTACAGCCAGGCCGTGAAGGCCAACGGATTCGTGTTCGTCTCCGGCCAGCTGGGCATCGACCCGGCCACCGGCGAACTGGCCGGCGAGAGTGCGGGCGAGCAGGCCGCGCAGGCGCTGAAGAACATCAAGCACATCCTCGACACCGCCGGCTCCGGCATCGAGAATGTGGTCCGCGCCACCATCTACATGAAGAACGTCGAGGACTTCCACGAGGTCGACGACGTGTACGCGCAGACCTTCATCGGCTCCGTCAAGCCGGCCCGCGTGGCCTTTGGCGGCAACGACATTCCGAAGGGCGCGCTCGTCGAGATCGACGCCATCGCCGTGCTCTGAGCATTCCGCACGTTTCGTAGGTATCGCAAGCATTGCGATTACTGCGATTGCCTACCGCTACCTGCGATCAAACGGCCCGCACGCTTTTCCAGCATGCGGGCTGACGCTTTTTTATGGACTTCCGCGGGCTTCTGCACACTTCCGCGAACTATGGACGACCATCGCACGTTGCCGTGAGTCTGACGTATAGTATTTGCGATTGTGCGGCCAGCCAAACTATGTGCCGTACCCAACCAAACGTAAGAGGAGCCGGAAGCAAGCATGGCGCAATCGCAAGAAAAGCCCGACGTCGAACAGGGCGGCCTGGAACGCAAGATGGAAACGCGCCACCTGACCATGATCTCGCTCGGCGGCGTGATCGGCACAGGCCTGTTTTTAAGCTCCGGCTACACCATCCATCAGGCGGGCCCGCTCGGCGCGATCATCGCGTACGCCATCGGTTCGCTGCTCGTCTACTTCATCATGCTGAGCCTCGGCGAGCTGTCTGTGGCCATGCCGTACGCCGGCAGCTTCCACCTGTATGCGAAGCGTTTCATCGGCCCCGGCACCGCGTTCACCATCGCCGTGCTCTACTGGCTGAATTGGGCGGTGGCGCTCGCCTCCGAGTTCACCGCCGCGGGCCTGCTGATGCAACGCTGGTTCCCGCATTCGCCCGCATGGATCTGGTCGGCCGCGTTCATCGTGGTCGTGTTCCTGCTCAACATCCTGTCGGTGCGCCTGTACGGCGAATCGGAATTCTGGTTCGCGTCCATCAAAGTGTTCGCCATCATCGCGTTCATCGTCATCGGCCTGCTCGCCATGTTCGGCGCGATTCCGATCGCCGGCTATGACCACGCGCCCATGTTCGAGAACTTCTACAGCGACGGCTGGCTGCCCAACGGCGTGCTGCCGATCTTCTCCACCCTGCTGACGGTGGTGTTCGCCTTCTCCGGCACCGAAGTGGTCGGCGTCGCCGCCGGCGAGACGAAGGACCCGTCCAAGGCGATTCCGAAGGCCGTGCACACCACCGTGCTGCGTCTGGCGATCTTCTTCATCGGCTCGATCGCCGTCATGGCCGCGCTGATTCCGTGGCGCAAGTCCGGCGTCGACGCGAGCCCGTTCGTGCTTGTGTTCCAGTCGATCGGCATGCCGTTCGCCGGCGACATCATGAACTTCGTGGTGCTCACGGCGGTGCTGTCCGCCGCGAATTCCGGCCTCTACGTGTGCTCGCGCATGGTGTGGTCGCTCGCGCAGGAGGGTATGATTCCGCGCAAGCTCGCCAAAACGAACTTCCACGGCGTGCCCGTTTTCGCGGTGATGTTCAGCATGGCCGGCTCGCTGCTGGCGCTGCTGTCCTCCGTGGTGGCCGCTTCGACCGTCTACCTCGCGCTGGTCGCGGTTTCCGGCCTGGCCACACTGGTGGTGTGGGCGTCGGTTTCCGTCTGCCACTTGCGATTCCGCCACCAATGGCTCGCGCAGGGACATACGGTTGGCGAGCTCAAGTACCGCGCGCCTGGCTACCCGTTCGTGCCGATCGTCGCGATTGTGATGTGCGTCGGCGCGCTGGTTCTGGTGATTTGCGATCCGTCGCAGCGCTCCACGCTGCTGTACATGATTCCGTTCGTGGCGCTGTGCTACACGGGCTACTACGCGTCCGTGGCGTGGCGTGCGAAACGGCATGGCGTGCAGGACGATGCTCAGAACGCCTTGCAAAGCGTTCCGCAGGACGTATCGCAACCCCATCGTGAGGATGGACAGGAAGACTGATTCTGTCAGCGTGCCCGGTATTCTTGGAAGAATGAGTCCAGAAGCCCTTAGTGAACTGATTTTCAACATTGCCAACACCCTTGTCTCCGAAGGCAAGGCAGGCACCCTGACCGCCGATCTGATTCCGCCGCAGGCCAAGTTCGCCGTGATGCGCCCGAAGGACCGCGCGCACGGCGATTGGGCGTCCAACGCGGCCATGCAGCTGGCCAAGAAGGCCGGCATGAAGCCGCGTGATTTCGCCGAACTGTTCGCCGCCGAACTGACCAATGCCGACGGCATCAAGTCCGTGGAAGTGGCTGGCCCCGGCTTCATCAACATCACGCTCGACTCCGCATCCGCGGCCGCAGTGGTGGACACCGTGCTCGAAGCCGGCAGCGACTACGGCAAGAACGACCACCTGTCCGGCAAGACCCTGAACCTCGAATTCGTATCCGCCAACCCGACCGGCCCGATCCACATCGGCGGCACCCGTTGGGCGGCCGTCGGCGACTCCATGGCCCGCGTGCTTGAGGCCAACGGCGCCAAGGTGGTGCGCGAATACTACTTCAACGACCACGGCGAGCAGATCAACCGCTTCGCCAAGTCGCTCGTCGCCGCGGCCCACGGCGAGGAAACCCCGATCGACGGCTACAAGGGCGCGTACATCGACGAAATCGCCAAGCGTGTCATCGACGAAGCCAACGCGGACGGCGTGGACGTGCTGAGCCTGCCGCGCGTCGACGGCGGCGCCGACCAGGACGGCAACCCGCTCGGCGAAGGCGATTCCGAACAGCGCGAGGAGTTCCGCAAGCGCGCCGTGCCGATGATGTTCGACGAAATCCAGCGTTCCATGAAGAACTTCCGCGTCAATTTCGACGTGTGGTTCCACGAGAACAGCCTGTATTCCGACGGCGAAGTGGACCAGGCCATCGCCGATCTGCGCGCCCGCGGCGACATTTACGAAAAGGACGGCGCCACCTGGTTCGAATCCACCAAGCACGGTGACGACAAGGACCGCGTGATCATCAAGTCCGACGGCAACTACGCGTACTTCGCCGCCGACATCGCCTACTACCGCAACAAGCGCCACCGCGAGACCAACCCGGCCGACGTGGCGATTTACATGCTCGGCGCCGACCACCACGGCTACATCGGCCGCATGATGGCCATGTGCGAGGCCTTCGGCGACAAGCCGGGCGAGAACATGCAGATCCTCATCGGCCAGCTCGTCAACGTCATGAAGGACGGCAAGGCCGTGCGCATGTCGAAGCGCGCCGGCAACGTCGTCACCATCGACGACCTGACCGACGCCATCGGCGTGGACGCGTCCCGCTATTCGCTGGCCCGCACCGACTACAACTCCCCGGTGGACATCGACCTGAACCTGCTGTCCTCGCATTCCAACGAGAATCCGGTGTACTACGTGCAGTACGCGCACGCCCGCTCCTGCAACGTGGACCGCAACGCGGCCGCCGCCGGCATCACCTACGAAGGCGCCGACGTGAGCCTGCTCGACACCACCGCCGACGGTGAAGTGCTCGCCGCGCTCGCCCAGTGGCCCGCCCTGCTGCGCGAAGCGGGCGACCTGCGCGCCCCGCACCGCGTGGCCCACTACCTGGAGGACCTCGCCGCTACCTACCACAAGTGGTACAACGTGGAGCGCGTCGTGCCGATGGAACTCACCGATCCGGAGGCCCGCGGGGAACAGGCCGACGCCATCCGCATCGCCAAGGCTCCGGAACCGGCCCGCGCCGCCGCCCGACTCAAGCTCAACGACGCCGTGAAGACGGTCATCGCCGAAGGGCTCGACCTGCTCGGCGTCACCGCTCCGGACAAGATGTGAAGCGAATCCACGAAAAAGGGAGATACGCAAACCATGCCTGTAAGCCCAATCTGGCCGGCCGGATCGGCCGTGAACGACGAAGGCGAGATCACCTTCCACGGTCGTACCGCCGCAAGCCTGCTCGACGAATTCGGATCTCCGCTCTACGTCATCGACACCGATGACGTGCGCGCCCGCGCCACGAAATTCGTGCATTCGGCCGCCAACGCGTTCAACAACACCGTCACCCACGTCAGCTTCGCCGGCAAAGCGCTGCTGAGCAAGGAGATCTGCCGAATCGTCACCGAATCCGGCATGCTCATCGACACCTGCTCCATGGGCGAGATGCGCATCGCGCTCGCCGCGGGCGTTCCCGGCCGCCGGCTCGTGCTGCACGGCAACAACAAGTCCGACGCGGAAATCGAACTCGCCATCGAACAGGGCTTCAACAAGATCGTCGTGGACGAGCCGGGCGAGCCGGAGCGTATCGCCACCATCGCCAAGCGTCTCGGCAAGCGCGCACGCGTCATGCTGCGAGTCACGTCCGGCATCCACGCGGGTGGCCACGAATTCGTGTCCACCGCGCACGAGGACCAGAAGTTCGGCGTGGCCCTGCTGCCCGCCGGAGCCGACGCGGGCAAGCTTGCTGTGCTCGACGACCTGACCGACGTGACGCCGGCAGGGTCGAACGCACGATTGGGGGAGAACGCGTCTTCCGCCGACGGCTCCGACCACTCCGCCCACGCGGAACGCAAGCTCCAGTACGACGTCAAATACCCGTACGACCTGAGCCACGAGAAGGTCTCCGAAGGCGACCGCAAGCTCGCCGAAGCCATGACCATGGTGGCCGACGGACCGGCGCTCGCCGTGCTCAAGGACATCTACCGCCGTCAGGATGTGCTCGAACTGGTCGGCGTGCACTCGCACATCGGCTCCAACATCCATGACGCGGACGCCTTCATTCAGGCGGCCAAGCGCATGATGCTGCTGCGCAAGACCTTCTACGCCACCGATGCGTACACCCTGCCGGAGGTCGATCTGGGCGGCGGTTATTCCGTGGCCTACACCGACGGCGAGGATTCCATGGACATCGACGTGGAGCTCGGCAGGCTCGCCGACGCGGTCAGCACCGTGAACCGCGCGCTCGGCATGCCGTCCCCGGTCATCTCCTTCGAGCCAGGCCGCTGGACGGTGGCCCCCACCGGCGTCACGCTGTACCGCGTGGGCACCGTCAAGTCGGTCGAGCTTTCCGGCGAGGCGAAAGACAAGTCAGGCAATCCGGTGACGGAACGTGTGTACGTGTCCGTGGATGGCGGCATGAGCGACAACATTCGTCCGGCGCTGTACGGCTCCGACTACACCGCGCGTCTGGCCAACCGCAAGGGAAGCGAGCAGACCAAGCTGTGCCGCGTGGTCGGCATGCACTGCGAATCGGGAGATATCGTCGTCAACGAGGTGCGGCTGCCCGCCGACATCAAGCGTGGCGACATCCTCGCGGTGCCGGTCACCGGCGCATACGGCCGCACGATGGCCAGCAACTACAACCAGGCGCTGATTCCCGCCGTGGTCGGCGTCGGCGAGGCCGGCGCACACGTCATGATCCGCCGGCAGACGATCGACGATCTGCTGAGCTGGGACGTCAGCGAATAGTCCACGATTGCGTCTCACGGTATGGACGGTTTTCGGGCTTCCTTGCGGGGAAAGCTTCGGAAACCGTCCATTTTCTTGATATTCCGCGGCCTTACGTCATATTGAGACCGTACAATAAGCAAGGTCACACCAATACTTCACATTCAAGGGAGGATGCCTTGGCACAGGAAGATGTTGCGCCGATTCGCGTTGGATTGCTGGGCGCAGGTACCGTTGGTTCCCAGACCGCACGCCTGCTGGTCGAGCAGAAGGACGAGCTTGCCGCACGTATCGGACGACCGATCGAGCTGACCGGCGTCGCCTGCCTCGACCCGGCGGAAACCGATCCGTTCCCGTGGATCGACAAGGCCATCGTGACCACCGACACCATGAGCGTGGCCACCAATTCCGACATCGTCATCGAGCTGATCGGCGGCACCGGCGTGGCACGCAAGTTCGTGCTCGCCGCCATCGAATCCGGCGCCTCCGTGGTCACCGCCAACAAGGCGCTGCTGGCCAAGTATGGTCCGGAGATCTACGCGGCCGCCGAAGCCAAGGGCGTCGACATCTACTTCGAAGCCTCCGTGGGCGGCGCCATCCCGTTCCTCAAGCCGCTGCGCGAATCCCTCGTCGGAGACAAGGTGACGAGCATGCTCGGCATCGTCAACGGCACCACCAACTACATCCTCGACGAGATGACCACCAAGGGCCTCGACTTCGATGACGTGCTCAAGGACGCGCAGGCCAAGGGTTACGCCGAAGCCGATCCGACCGGCGACATCGAGGGTTACGACGCGGCCAACAAGGCCGCCATCATGGCCACCCTCGGCTTCCACACCTCCGTGACCATCGACGATGTGTCCGTTGAGGGCATCACCAAGATCACCGCCGACGACATCGCCGCCGCCACCGCGGAAAACAAGGTGATCAAGCTGCTCGCCGTCGTGGAGAACACCGATGCCGGCGTGTCCGCGCGCGTCTATCCGGCACTGATCTCCAACACCCATCCGCTGGCCTCCGTGCACGGCTCCTTCAACGCCGTGTTCGTCAAGGCCGAAGCCGCGGACGACCTCATGTTCTACGGCCGCGGCGCCGGCGGCGCTCCGACCGCTTCCGCGGTCGTCGGCGACGTGGTCACCGAAGCCCGCCATATCGCACAGGGCTGCACCGGTCCGTCCATCCCGCTGTACAAGGATCTGAAGAAGGCTCCAATCGAGGCGTCCAAGGCCGAGTTCGCGGTCCGCTTCGTGATTCACGACAATCCGGGCGTGCTCGCCGCGATCGCAGCCAAGTTCGCCGACCATGGCGTGTCCATCAACGGCGTGAACCAGGATCTGAAGCCGACGCTGAAGGATCCGGGCTATGACGGCGAGCTGCAGCAGCTGCGTCTGGTCACCCACATGACCGATGAGCTCACCCTGCGCGAAACCGTCAAGGACGTGTGCGAGCTGGATTGCGTGTGCGGAGAGCCGTCGATCCTGCGCGTGCTGAACTGATATCGGATGCGATTCGGGCCCATGATGCGATTGGCATGCAAGCCATGCCAAGCCGCCGTCATGGGCCCGAATACGATGCACGGGTGCGGTTCCCCCTGAAATTTGACTCTGGCACTGCCACGGTATACGGTGCTTGATTTGTAATGAAGATGTGACGAAGGACGACGAGAGATGACTCCAGTTACCCGCAAGGTGCGTGTGAAGGTTCCGGCCACCAGCGCCAATCTTGGCTCCGGTTTCGATACGGTCGGTTTGGCCTTGGACTATCATGACGAGCTTGAATTCACGCTGAGCGCCGACCCGGTGAACACCGCGGCGCAGGTGATGATCGAAGGCGAGGGCGAGGACACCCTGCCTCGTGACGAGACGCACCTGGTGGTCTCCACGTTCCGCCGCGCATGCCAGACCTTCGGTCTGGGACGCGTCGGATTCATTCTGCAGGCGCACAACAACATCCCGCAGGCGAGAGGCATGGGTTCCTCCGCCGAGGCCATCGTCGCCGGCATCGCCGCCGCGGCAGCCTTCGCGCAGGACGACGACCTCAACCGCGACGCCGTGTTCGAGCTGGCCGCCGCCATCGAAGGCCATCCGGACAACGTGGCCCCGGCCGTGTACGGCGGCCTGACCATGTCCTGGGACATGGAGACCGCGGAAGGTGTCGGATCCGTGCCGATTCCAGGCGGCGAGCCGATGCACAACGGCTTCCACACCATCAATTACCGCGTGGCGGACGATCTGACCGCGGCCGTGTTCGTGCCGGACTACGAGCTGTCCACCGAAAAGGCCCGTCAGGCGTTGCCGACTGAGATTCCGTTCAAGGACGCCGTGCACAACGTCTCCCGTGTGAGCCTGCTGCCGGCCGCCATGAACCCCGCGATGCTGGCCTCCGGCTCGCGTCAGAACGCCAACGCACTGCTGTTCGCGGCCACGCAGGACCGCCTGCATCAGCCGTACCGCGCCTCGCTGATGGAGCCGTCTTGGGCGCTGATCGAGAAGATGCGCTCCCACGGCTTCGCCTCCACCGTGTCCGGCGCTGGCCCATGCGTGCTTGTGCTGCACCATGGCGACGCCCACGAGGAACTCGAACGGATCGCCGCCGAAGAGCTGGCATCCGGCCATTGGCGTGTGCTGCATCTCGCGGTCGACACCAAGGGTGTGCAGGTGGAACGCGCATGAGCATCCCGCTGATTCTCGCCTCCCAGTCCCGTCCACGCCGTGACGTGCTGTTCTCCGCCGGCATCTGCCCGACCATCCGTGTCTCGCACGTCGACGAGCCTGCCGCGCTCGAACGCGAGGCGGCCGCGCTTGGCGTCACCGTGAACGACCTGAGCGTCGAACAGCGTGTGATGATTCTCGCCACGGCGAAGGCCGAGGCCGTGCACCAGGCGTATCGCAACATCGCCGATACCGCGGCGCACGCGCGCGGGGAGCGCGTGGTCGGCTTCCCGCTCCGGGCAGCAGACGATCGCGACGCATCCTCGGCGGGCACAGCCGCACGCACGGACAGCGCGCAGTCCGCCGACGAGACGAAGACCCGCGATTTCTCCGGCATCGCCATTCCCACCGTCGCCGAGCCGATCGCCGATTTCGTGGATGGCCGTCCGAGCCTGACCCGTTCGAAGGCCGGCCCGCTGATTCTCGGCTGCGATTCCATGTTCCTGCTGGACGGCGAATGCTACGGCAAGCCGCATAGCGAAGAGGTAGCGCGCGAACGGCTGCGTGCCATGCGCGGTGCCACCGGCGAGCTGTGGACCGGCCATTGCCTCATCGACTTCGCGTCGGGCCGCATGGTGCGCGGCGCCAGCAAAGCGACCCTGCACTTCTGCGAATATTCCGACCTGGATATCGAACGCTACATCGCCACCGGCGAGCCGCTGGAAGTGGCCGGATCGTTCACTTTGGAAGGTTTCGGCGGCGCGTTCATCGACTCGATCGAAGGCGATCCGCACGGCATCATCGGCCTGAGCCTGCCGTTGGCGCGCCGTCTGGCGGCGCAATTGGGCGTCGAATGGACCGACCTGTGGAACGTCACCCGCTCCGACCTTGCGCCGGACGCCGAATATGATGCGAAAACGGGTGCCGCGAAGCCGCTGCCGCCCAAGGAGAACGTGCACCAGCCGGGAGACGGCTGGGTCGATTGCGCCTGCGGTCGCAAGCATTGGGGCACGAACGGCGCGTCCGGCGTGCTCTTGGCCCGCCGCAGTGAGACGACCGGTGAGGTGACGCACGTCGTCATGCAGCACCGCGCGGTATGGAGCGCGGAAGGCGGCACGTGGGGCATTCCCGGCGGTGCCACCGCCGACGGCGAAAGCCCGATTGAGGGCGCGTTGCGTGAATCGTACGAGGAAGCCAACATCACGCCGGAGGACATCGACGTGGTCGGCTCATACTGCGAGGACCACGGCCCATGGTCGTATACCACGGTGTTCGCCTTCGAAAAGCCGGGGCACCGCGTCGAACCCAAGGCCAACGACGACGAAAGCATGGAGATCGAATGGGTGCCGGTCGATGACGTGCCCAACCGCAAGCTGCTGACCGCCATGCGCACCGATTGGCCCAACTTCGCGGCGCGTCTGCGTGCTTTGGCGGCCGTGCGGTAGCCTGCGCGCAGTGTGCCGCATCCTTGGAGCATGAGGGTTGTTAGCGCTAACTGAAGTTGCGTGTACAATAGGCGAACGTACCAACAGTTGTGTGCGAAAGGCGACGGGGCATGGCAGGCAAACGCAATGCGGGCAATAAGCGTCCTTCGATGTTCGAAGTGGCGAAGCTGGCTGGTGTGAGCCACCAGACGGTCTCGCGCGTCATCAACCATTCGCCGGACGTCTCCGACGCCACCCGCGAGAAGGTGCAGAAGGCCATCGACCAGCTCGGATACCGTCCCAGCAACTCCGCCCGCGCGCTCGCCTCGCACCGGTCCCGCACCATCGGCCTGATCGCCGGCGGCCAGCATTTCTATGGCCCGATTTCCACGATTTCCGCGATTGAGACGATGGCCCGCCAGCATGGCCTGTTCGTGACGGTGAGCATGGTGCATGAGGCGCTGTGCTCGCAGGAGGAATTCGACGACCTGTGCCGCACCTTCGACGAGATGAACGTCGATGCGTTCATCTTCCTCACGCCCACCGATGTCATGTTTTCCGCGGCATGCCGGACGCGGATCGCGCAGCCTCGTGTGATCGTCACATCCACGCACGGTGGCATCGGCGTGCAGGACGGCCTGCGGCTGATGAAGTCCGCCGACCGCCGCCGCGTATCCGTCGTCGGCATGGACCAATGGTCCGCGATGGCCGACGTGATGCATCTAGTCGTGGAATACGGGCACCGTTCGGTGCTGTATTTCGCCGGTCCCAAGGAGTGGCGCGACGCGGCGACGCGCCTGCTGGCATGGAACAAGCTATGCGCGGCCAATGCGGTCAATTCCGTGACGGTGCAGTGTGAGACCTGGGAATCCTCTGAAGCGTACGGCAAGATGAACCACATCCTCGACAACATCGGCCGCACCGGCGGCAATCTGCCGACATGCATGGTCTGCGCCAACGACAGCCAGGCCGTGGGTGTGGCCCGCGCGCTGCATGAGCATGGCGTGCGCATTCCGCAGGATGTGAGCCTGGTGGGTTTCGACGACATGCCTGCCATGGACAATATGTTCCCGCCGCTGACCACGGTCCGCCCCGGCTTTGAGCAGCTGGGTGTCGCCGCCATGCGCGAGACGCTGTACCTGCTGGGCGCGGGGGAGGAGAACTCCTTCGGATCATCGCAGCATGGCGTCGGACTGGTGTCGGCGCAGATGGTCAACCGCAGCTCCCTGGGTCCTGTCCGCCGTCGCTAAGGCGCTGCTTCTTCTCGATTTGTTTATATATTCATTGCTCCGATGACACGTCGGATTTGGTGCGTCACGGGTTTGTGCCTACAATAGTGAGCGTTAACAGTGAGCGCTAACATTCAGTTGACAGAGTGGTTGCGAGGCGCTCGGACGCAAGGAGTTCGTGAACTATGACGCAAGAGCAGGTCGCAGTGACCGCCGAGAAGATCCGCGCAGGCAAGACGAGCCTGGGCATCGAGTTCGGCTCCACCCGCATCAAGGCGGTGCTCATCGATGACGCCTACCACACCATCGCGGCGGGCGACTATGAGTGGGCCAGCCATCTCGAGGACGGGCTGTGGAGCTACACCCAGGAGGAAATCTGGAAGGGTTTGCAGACCGCATACGCCCGGATGGCCGGCGACGTCGAAACCGCCTACGGCGAACGGCTGACCCACGTGGGGCACATCGGCTTCTCCGCCATGATGCACGGCTACCTCGCCTTCGACAAGTCCGGCGAACTGCTCGTGCCGTTCCGCACCTGGCAGAACACCAACACCCACGAAGCCCATGAGAAGCTTTCCGAGCTGTTCCAGTACAACATTCCGGAACGCTGGTCCGTGGCACACCTCTACCAGGCAGTGCTCAACCACGAGGAGCACGTCTCCAAGGTGGACTACATCACCACACTCGCCGGCTACGTGCACTGGAAGCTCACCGGCGAGAAGGTGCTCGGCGTGGGCGACGCCTCCGGCATGTTCCCGATCGATCCGACCACCCACGCCTACGAAACCGAATTCATCGAGAAATTCAACGCGCTGCCGGAAGTCGCCGCCCAGCCGTGGAAGCTCGCCGACCTGTTGCCGAAGCCGCTCGTGGCGGGCACCCCGGCCGGCACGCTCACCGCCGAAGGCGCCAAACTGCTCGACCCGACCGGCACCCTTCAGCCGGGCGTCGTCCTCGCCCCGCCGGAAGGCGACGCGGGCACCGGCATGGTCGCCACCAACTCCGTGCGCGTGCGCACCGGCAACGTCTCCGCCGGCACTTCGATTTTCGCCATGGTCGTGCTCGAGCACAAGCTGGCGCGCCTGCATCCGGAAGTCGACCTCGTCACCACCCCAGCCGGCGACCTGGCCGGCATGAGCCACGCCAACAACTTCACTTCCGATCTCAACGCCTGGGTCGGCCTGTTCGGACAGTTCGCCGCCGCGATCGGCCAGCCGGTCGATGCCGGCACGCTGTACGGCACGCTGTTCCGCGCCGCGATCGCGGACGATGTCGACGCCGACTGCGGTGGTCTGCTCAACTATCCGTTCCGCTCCGGCGAATTCCTGGCTGGCCTGTCGGAAGGCCGACCGCTGTTCGCCCGCAGCCCGGAGGCGCGCATGAGCCTCGGCAACTTCATGAGAACCCAGCTGTTTAGCGCCTTCTCGCCGGTCAAGATCGGCATGGATGTGATGACCAAGGACGAAGGCGTCGCCGTCGACTCGCTCGTCGGCCACGGTGGCATCTTCACCACGCCGAAGGTCGCGCAGAAGATCCTCGCCGCCGCATTCGACACCCCGATCAAGGTCATGGCCACCGCCGCCGAAGGCGGAGCGTGGGGCATGGCCGTGCTCGCCGACTATCTGTGGCACGCCGACCAGCCGCTCGCCGACTACCTCGACACCCGCGTCTTCGCCGACGCGGCCTCCACCACGGAAGCGCCGGACGCCAACGACGTGGCCGGCTTCGAAGCCTTCTTCGACCGCTTCCGCAAGGGGCTGCCGATCGAGCATGCCGCCATCGAAAGCATCCCGCTGGAAACCAAATAACCGTCCATCGTAACAACAGCAAGCCTGACGAAAGGAACACAATATGGCAACGTTGGCTGATTACGGCCCGGAAGTACGAGCTGAAGTCAAGCAGGTGCGCGAAGTGGTCGCCACCCTGCACGAGCAGCTCATCAAGTGGAATCTGGTGGTGTGGACCGCAGGCAACGTCTCGCAGCGCCTGCACACCGCCGACCTGATGGTCATCAAGCCGTCCGGACTGCGCTACGAGTACCTCACCCCAAGCTCGATGGTCGTGTGCGACCTCGACGGCAACGTGGTCGACGGCGCCGAAGCGCCGAGCTCCGACACCGCGTCCCACGCGTACATCTACCGCCACATGCCCGACGTGTACGGCGTGGTGCATACCCACTCCACCTACGCCACCGCATGGGCGGCCACCGGCCAGAACATTCCGTGCGGCCTGACCATGATGGGCGACGAGTTCGGCGGCCCGGTGCCGGTCGGCCCGTTCCGCCTCATCGGCTCCGAAGCCATCGGCGAAGGCGTGGTCGAAACCCTGAAGAAGTATCCGAAGTCCCCGGCCGTGCTCATGCAGAACCATGGTCCGTTCACCATCGGCAAGGACGCGGAAGCCGCCGTCAAGGCCGCCGCCATGACCGAAGAGGTGGCGCACACCATGTGGGCCGCCAAGCAGCTCGGAGACATCATCCCGATCTCCCAGGAAGACATCGATAGCCTTAACGACCGCTACACCAACGTCTACGGCCAGCACTGACGCGACGGAAACTGAAACGACAAACCCAACAACGAAGTAAGGAATAATCCAACATGGCAATGGAAAACCCATTTGAAGGCAAGGAAATCTGGTTCGGCGTCGGATCGCAGGACCTCTACGGCGAGGAGGCGCTGCGCCAGGTGGCCCAGCAGACCGGCGAGATGGTCGACTTCCTCAACGCGACCGGCAAGATCCCGGCCAAGATCGTGCTCAAGCCGACCCTGAAGTCCTCCGACGGCGTCAAGGCCTTCATGACCGAAGCCTCCGCCAACCCGAACGTCATCGGCGTGATCACCTGGTGCCACACCTTCTCCCCGGCCAAGATGTGGATCCGCGGCCTCGAAGTGCTGACCAAGCCGCTGCTGCAGCTGGCCACCCAGCACCACAAGGAAATCCCGTGGGAGACCATCGACATGGACTTCATGAACCTGAACCAGGCCGCCCACGGCGACCGTGAGTTCGGCTACATCGTGTCCCGTCTCGGCATTCCGCGCAAGATCGTCGTCGGCCACTACACCGATCCGGAAGTCGCCGAAAAGGTCGGCACCTGGGCTCGCGCCTGCGCCGGCTGGGATGCCTCCCAGAACATGAAGGTCATGCGTTGGGGCGACAACATGCGCAACGTGGCCGTCACCGAAGGCGACAAGACCGAAGCCGAACGCGTGTTCGGCGCTTCGATCAACACCTGGGCCGTCAACGACCTCGTCGCCGCCTACGAGAAGGTCAAGGACAGCCAGGTCAAGGACCTCATCGAAGACTACAAGGCCAAGTACGACGTGGCCCCCGAGCTGCTTGATTCCCGCTACGATGAGCTGTTCATCGCAGCCAAGGAAGAGGCCGCCATGGTCAACATGATGCGTGAGAACGGTTGCACCGCCGGCGTCGACAACTTCGAAGACCTCGGCACCCTGCCGCAGCTGCCGGGCGTCGGCCCGCAGCGCTTCCCGTCCGAGTACGGCTGGGGCTTCTCCGCCGAAGGCGATTGGAAGACCTCCGTGCTGGTGCGCATCGGCGCCGTGATGGGCTACGGCCTTGAGGGTGGCGCCTCCCTGATGGAGGACTACTCCTACAACTTCGTGCCGGGCAACGAGTTCGACATGGGCTCCCACATGCTGGAAGTCTCCCCGTCCATCGGCACCATCGCCAAGCCGAAGCTGGCCATCTACCCGCTGGGCATCGGCGGCAAGTCCGACCCGGTCCGTCTGGTGTTCTCCGGCAAGCCGGCCGACGCCGTCGTGGTCTCCATGGCCGACGAGCGCGAACGCTTCCGCCTGCTCATGGACGAGGTCACCATCGTCGAACCGCAGGGCTCCCTGAAGAACCTGCCGTGCGCCCGCGCCGTGTGGAAGCCGAAGCCGGACCTGAAGACCGCCGTGCAGTGCTGGATCACCGCCGGTGGTTCTCACCACACCTGCATGACCACCTCCGTTGGTCGTGAGGCTTGGGAAGACTTCGCCCGCATCGCCGGTGTTGAGCTCGCCGTCATCGACGAGAACACCAACGCCCGCCAGTTCGAGAAGGAGCTGGAGCTGAGCGAAATGTACCACCGCCTCAACAACCGTCACTGAAATAACGGAGCGTTAACAGCACGGCAGGAAACTTGACGTACCTTCGTACGCCGGCGTTTCCTGCCGCACTGTTACCGCACGCGTTATCTCAGCGATACGGGGTGCGCTTAAAAAACAGCACGGCGGGGAAGTTGACGTACTTTTGTACGCAGCGTTCCCCGCCGTGCTGTTTTTGTTTACCTATGTGCGGCTCAGCGCTTGCCGGCGTACAGCTGCTGGTCGATCACGTCGGCGAACACGCGGTTCACTGCCGGACGCACCACCTTCAGCGACGGCGTCAGGCACTTGTTCTCCTGCGTGAACTGCGCATCCAGCACCACGAACTTACGCACGGATTCGGCGCGCGAAACCGTCGCGTTCGCCTTGTCCACATACTTCTGAATCTCGTCATGAACGGCGGCGGTAGCCGCCACGCGGTCAAGCGGCGTATCCGCGGACAGGCCCACGGACGGCAGCCAGGCCGCCAATCCTTCCGGATCGAGCGTGACCAGCGCGCCGATGAACGGACGATTATCGCCCACCACCACGGCATGCTCCACAATCGGACACTTCGCAATCTCCTGCTCCATCGGAATCGGCGACACGTTCTTGCCGCCGGCGGTGATGATGATGTCCTTCTTGCGGCCCGTAATCGTAATACGACCCTCATCGTCGATCGACGCAAGATCGCCGGTGCGCAGCCAACCGTCCTCGGTGAACACCTCGGCCGTTTTCTCCGGCAGATTGTGGTAACCCATGAACACGTTCGGTCCCTTGACCTGCAGCTCGCCATCGTCGGAAATACGCACGGACGATCCCGGCGCAGGCTGGCCGACGGTGCCGATCACATTGTCCGTGACGCGGGTCGCGGCGAACGGCGCCGCGGTTTCCGTCATACCGTAGCCCTGGATCATCGGCAGGCCGATGCCGTTAAAGAAATGCGCCAGCGACACATCCAGCGGAGCGCCACCGCACGCCACATAACGGATACGCGGGCCCAACGCGCCACGCACGGTGTGGTATACGGACGCCTCATACGACAGGTGTTCGGCGGTCTGCTTCATGGTCGGTTTCTCGCCGGCCTGCTGCATGCGCGACCAGTCGCGCGCGGACTCGGCGGCCTTGAGGAACAGGCGGCCCTTCCAACCCATGCCGGCCTTGCGGGAAGCCGCGTTGTACACCTTCTCGAACACGCGCGGCACGCCCAGCAGGTACGTCGGCTCGAACGAACGCACATCCGGCAGCAGCGTCTTGGTGTCCGGCAGATAGCCGACCACGCCGTCATCGGAAGCGATCGACGCGTACTGGATGAAGCGCGCGAAGCAGTGGGCGAGCGGCAGGAACAGCAGCAGACGCGGATGGTCCTCGAGAATCATCTCGTGCAGCGCAAGGCTGCCGGCGCGCGTGATCGACACGAAATTGCGATGCGACAGCTCGGCACCCTTCGGTGCCCCCGTGGAACCGGACGTGTACACGATGGTGGCCAGATCGTCGGCACGCACCGACGCGATACGCTCGTCCAGCTCTTCGTCGGACACGGTGACGCCCAATCCCTCCAGCGCGCCCATGGCATTGGCGTCGAGCATCAGAATATGCTTCAGAGACGGGCAGCGGCCAATCACGGAATCAAGACGGTCGAAGCGTTCGCGATCGTCGGCGATGGCGAGCTTCACGTTGGAATCGTTGAGAATGCGTTCGGCCTGAGCCGCGGAATCGGTGTCGTAGATCGGCACATTGACCGCGCCGATTGCGGCCAGTGCGAAATCAAGCACGCCCCACTCGTAACGGGTGGTGGAGAAGAGGGTGACGGCATCCCCCTTGCCGATGCCGAACGCGATCAGGCCTTTGGCCGCGGAGAGCACGTTCTTGTGGAATTCGCCGGTCGTCACCTTGGTCCACTGGCCCGGAGCGGTTTTGCGTTCCGCGATCACGGTGTCTTCGCCGGTGCGCTTGATGCGTTCGGTAAGCAGGGAGTAGATGGATTCGTCGTCGCGTACTTCGACGGATGCGCCCGGGGTCGTGTACTCGGTGAGCATGAAGTGTTCTCTTTTCTTGCGTTTCCGCGGTTTTCGTGGGTTTTGCGATATATGCGATCGCTGCGATTGCGGTGATCGGTGACGTGCTTTTCGCGTCCTGTGTCGCGCCTCGCATATCGTAAGTTACGGTGACGTAAGTCCGCATTGTAAGAAACAACAAGAAATATGGCGACGGGTTTGTTTGAACTGACAAAGTGGCACGAAACGTCAACGGAACGGGGGATTGGTACACGGATCCATCATCTCGAAAAAAGGTTTGACGCGTTCGATCGCAGGGTGTCCAACGGGTTGTGCGACGGGTTCGAGAGGGGTTGCCCTTACGGGCGAAAACGGTGGAAAATGCGGCAAAACTGGGCGGAGTGACGTTGCGAACCACAACATGTTCCGTGTACACTCAAGTTTGGCGCAACTACCCCTTGCGCCTAGGCTGTTTGCTCAACGGCGAACATTCAGCCGCCTCACTTTTCGCCGTTCCCTTGGTTTTCTGTGGTTTTGCTGTTGTGCATTTGCTTGCGAGTTCTGATGGTTTTCTAGATTTTTCCGACGATTTTCTGCGATTGCCGTTCCGTCATTGCCTTTCGTCGGTATGCCCGATACGCTTGGAGCGGATGGCGGGATTGCAAACGATTGGAAAAGGGGCATGATGTTCGACAAGCGGCTGTTTTCCTTGGCTGACGGCGTCGGTCGATTGATCGCGGCGAAAGTCGCCTGCCAATGGCTGGGCCTCGTGGCCAACATCGCCTTCGTCGTGGCCGTGGTGCGTATGCTGCAACCGCTGTTCGCGCCCGTACCGTCCGCCACCGCGCCCTGCATCGCCATTATTCTTATTGCCGCGGTCGTGCGATTCGTCACCATTCGCGCCGCCGCACGTTTCGGTAGCGAGGCCGCCGAACGCGTCAAACTCGCGCTGCGTGAGAAACTGTTCAATAAGATGCTCGCGCTCGGCCCGTCCTACGCGCAGCGCGTGCGCACCGCCGGCGTGGTGCAGTCCGCGGGCGAAGGCATCGAACAAATCCAAAGCTTCTTCGAACTGTTCCTGCCGCAACTGTGCTACGCCGTGCTCGCCCCCATCACGCTGTTCGCCGTGCTTGCGTCGATCGACCTGCCCACCGCCGCGACGCTGCTCGCCTGCGCGCCGCTCATCGTGCTCATCGTCGGCATGGTGGCGATGCGTGCTGCCCGCGTATTCAAGAAATACTGGGGCAAATACACGGATATGGGGGCGTCGTTCCTCGACAATCTGCAGGGACTTGAGACGCTGAAAACCTTCGACGCGGACGAGCGCGCCGCACGAGTCATGGACGAGAAGGCCGAACAGTTCCGCGTGATGACCATGAACGTGCTGCAAATCCAACTGCGTTCGCTCACGGCGATGGATGCCGTGGCATACGGTGGCGCGGCCGCCGGCATCGGCGTTGCGGTATGGCGATTCGTATCCGGCTCGCTCTCGCCGTCTGGCGTTTTCGCGCTGTCCGGCGTGCTGCCGCTTGGTTTGACGCCGATCGCCGTGGTATTGCTGACGATTCTGCTAGCCGCCGATTTCTTCATTCCGCTGCGACAGCTCGGCTCGTATTTCCATGTTGCGATGAACGGCATGACGTCCACGAAACGTATTTTCGCGCTGCTCGACGCGTCCGAACCGGAGCATGGCAGCAAGGAACTGCCGGAATTCGGGGCTTCCGGGCGTGGTGTCGGCGTGGAGTTTCGTGGTGTTTCGTACCGGTATGCGGACGCGGATGTGGATGCTGGGGGTGCTGCTGGTGCGGGGCCTGACGCTGCCGGGTCTGCGGGTGCCGGTGTTGCGAGTCCCCGTCGTATATCGTCCACATCGCATTCCGATATGCGGAACGCGGATGCGGACAGCGTTGATGAGGGCGGCGGCGCGGGTGACGCGCGCGAAACGCGCTACGCCTTGCGCAACGTGGCCCTCCGTGCGCTGCCCGGCGAAGTCACTGCGATCGTCGGGCCATCCGGTTCCGGGAAATCCACAGCCGTCCAGCTGCTTGCCGGCACGCTTGTCGGATATGAAGGCGATGTGCTGCTGTCCGAAATGCCATCCGGAATGCGGGACGAAGTGCTGGGCGCTATGTTAAGCAGTGCGGCGCCGGATGACAGTGAAACCCTGAAATCGCACCAAATCCGCGACCTCACCGCAGCATCGCTCACCCGCGAAATCTCCATCGTCTCCGCGCACAGCCACCTGTTCGCCGGCACCCTGCGCGACAACCTGCTCATGGCCCGCGCCGACGCCACCGACAACGAGCTGTGGCAGACGCTGGAAGCCGCGCATATCGACGATTTCGTGCGCGCGCAATCGCGAGGACTCGATATGCCGATCACGCAGGACGGCGCGAATCTGTCCGGCGGGCAGAAACAGCGCATTGCGATCGCCCGTGTACTGTTGCGCAGGTCGGCCGTCTATATTTTCGACGAGGCGACCAGCAGCGTCGACGCGGACAGCGAAACGTTGATTTTGCAAACGATTCGCGCGCTCGCCGACGCCGGCGCAACCGTGCTGATGGTCACGCACCGCATGGCGAACGCGGCCGACGCGGACCATGTCGTAGTGTTTGATGGGGGTGTCGTCGTCGAGCAGGGCGCGCATGACGATCTCATGGCCGCGGACGGCACGTATGCCAAGCTGTTCCGGGCGCAGGAAAGCGTGGAACGGGTGGGATTGTCTGGTCGCGTCGCGCCGCGCGTATCGCGTATGACTCATGCGTCTGGTGCGTTTGCCGTGTCTCGGATGTCTGGTTCCGCCGAATCGAACGCCAGTGGCGTCAAATCGGACATGCCAACAACCCAAGTCGTCGCCCGCTTGCTGCGCGAAGTCGGCCCACTGCGCAAACCCATGGCCATCGCCTGCGCGTGCGGCATCCTCGGCCACCTCGCCGCCACGTTCCTGCCGGTTTTCGGCGTCGCCGCGCTGTTTGCCGCAGCTGGCGCAAAAGTCTGGAATCTCAGCCTTCCCGCGGCAATCGCAGCCATGATTATCTGCGCACTGATCCGCGGCGGCATGCGCTACGCCGAACAGTACATGAACCACAATGTCGCCTTCCGCCTGCTCGCGCTGTTCCGGTCGAAAACGTTTGCCGCGCTGCGTCGCCTCGCGCCCGCCAAACTGTCCGGCAAAGGCAAAGGCAACCTGATCGCGCTGGTCACCACCGACGTCGAACTGCTGGAAATCTTCTTTGCGCACACCATTTCGCCGGTTGTCATCGCCATCGCGACCACCGTGCTTTACGCGGTCGCATTGCTTACGTTGAGCCCTGCGATCGCTGTCACGCTGGTCATCGCGCACCTGACCGTCGGCATCGTGCTGCCGAAACTCTTCGCCACGGCGGTAGGCGGTCTCGGTGGGGATATTCGCCGCGAATCCGCACAACTTGATGACGAAATGCTCGACGATATGCGCGGTCTCGACGAAATCATCCGATTCGGCCAAGGCCATGCGCGGCTTGCCGGCATCGCGTCACGCACGCGCTCGCTCTGGAGCCGCCGCGCCCGGCTGAGTGCCAAGAATGGCGATTTCGCAGGCTTCGGCGCGGTGCTGGTCGTACTGTTCACTGCCATCGCGGCATTGCTGGCGATGGTCACGTCCGGTACGACGATGCCCATCGCTTCCGCCGCTTCCGCTGCCGCTGCGACCATCCAGACCGTCATTTCCGCGCCCGCCGCCCGCCTGACCGCCGCTTTCGTGCTGCTGGCCAGCTCGTTCGGTCCGACGCTCGCGTTGAGCGCGCTGCCGGCCAATCTCACGCAAACGTTTGCCGCCGCCCGCCGCCTGTTCGCGCTGATGGACGAAACCCCCGCAGTGGAGGAGCGGGGCGATTTCCTGCCGCGCTACCACGGCATGTCCATGCACGACGTCACGTTCGGCTACGGCAATTCGGGCGAGGCTCCAATTTCCGGAAGCGATGCGGATGCCCCCGAGTCGTCCGCCGAGCCAATCCTCAGCCACGTCTCGTTCGACATACCACAACACGGCATCCTCGGCATCCAAGGCCCGTCCGGCCGCGGCAAATCGACCCTGCTGAAGCTGCTCATGCGTTACTGGGACCCGCAATCCGGCTTAGTCGCCCTGTCCGAGGTGCCACTGCCGCAGATCGACGCGCATCATCGCCGTCGCGTGCAAACGATGATGGGGCAGGAAACCTACCTGTTCGACGGCACTATCCGTGAAAACCTGCTTATGGCCTGCGACAGGGGCGATGCGGATAGGGCTGGTAATGCTGGCGATCCGGACGATTCCGCGACTTCCGGCAGAGCGCTCCTTACCCCGCCCGCTCCTCCCGTTTCGTGGAATGCCGCTGATTCCGCGCTTTCCACCCGGTCGACCCCTTCTGTCGGTGATGACGTGCTGCGCGCCGCGCTTGCCAAGGCTTCCGCGCTTGAACTGGTCGACTCGCTCCCGCAGGGCCTTGATACCCCCGTCGGCGAGTTGGGCGGGCGGCTTTCAGAGGGTGAACGGCAACGCATCGGCCTGGCTCGCGTCTTCCTGCGCAACGCGTCGCTGGTGTTGTTCGACGAGCCGACGAGTCGCCTCGACGCCTACAACGAATCCGTGATTCTGCAATCGATTGACGCGTTGGCGCAGCAGGGGAGCGCGGTGCTGCTCGTCTCGCACCGCGATTCCACCATGCGCATCGCGGACCGCATCGTGCGCATGTGAGCTGGCGCGTGCGGATTGCGAACTGATGCGGCGAGCCGATGCGTGCGAACTAGTGTGTGAATCGGCGTAATGCGGGGCCTGGTGAGGTGCCCATGCCCATGCGGCCGCATACGGACGCGTCGCACGTCCGCAATGTGGTCGTATGAAAATCGCATGTCATTCGTGTTTCCTATAGCGCGCGCGACGGCGTACGGAAGCGGACGAATCGAAAGCCATGGTCGCAGGTAAAGCAAGAAAAACGGACGAAACCGACGAAATGTCGACGGAATCGAAATCATAAGCCAATGAAACAATCATGAAAATAAGGTTGCAAATTTAGCAAAACCGACTTTTTGGTAGGTTATAAGATTCAGTTCGCGTGAAATCGAAATGGGAAATCGTTAGTATCGATAGCAAACGATTATTTTCGACGAAAGGCTGGCGATGGCCAACAACAGGAACGAACTGAACAAGAATCTGGCACAGATGCTCAAGGGTGGCGTAATCATGGACGTCACCACCCCGGAGCAGGCGAAGATCGCACAGGACGCGGGCGCATGCGCGGTAATGGCGCTCGAGCGCATTCCGGCCGACATCCGCGCGGCCGGTGGCGTCTCCCGCATGAGCGACCCGGCCATGATCAAGGGCATCCAGGAAGCCGTGTCCATCCCGGTCATGGCGAAGGTGCGCATCGGTCACATTGCCGAAGCCCGCATCCTGCAGGCCATCGAAATCGACTACATCGACGAATCCGAAGTGCTCAGCCCCGCCGACGACGTGTACCACATCGACAAGAACCAGTTCGACGTGCCGTTCGTGTGCGGCGCGAAGAACCTGGGCGAGGCGCTGCGCCGTATCGCCGAGGGCGCGTCCATGATCCGCACCAAGGGCGAGCCGGGCACCGGCGACGTCATCCAGGCCGTGCGCCACATGCGCACCATGAACAAGCAGATCCGCGAACTCGTCTCCCTGCGCGACGACGAGGTGTACGAGGCCGCCAAGCAGCTGGCCGTGCCGTACGATCTCGCCAAGTACGTGCACGACAACGGCCGTCTGCCGGTCGTCAACTTCGCAGCCGGTGGCGTGGCCACTCCGGCCGATGCCGCGCTCATGATGGAGCTGGGTGCCGAAGGCGTGTTCGTCGGTTCCGGCATCTTCAAGTCCGGAGACCCGGCCAAGCGTGCCGCCGCCATCGTGCAGGCTACCGCCAATTGGCAGGACGCCGAGCTGCTTGCACGTCTTTCCGAGAATCTCGGTGAGGCCATGGTCGGCATCAACGAAGATGAGATCGAAACCATCATGGCCGCCCGCGGCGAGTGATTTCGCTGTGATTGTGCTGTGATTTCACGTATTGCGAGCGGATGGGGTGTGACTATCGGCCGCCTTATGCCGCCCGTTTCGTGTGATTGCATTTCGCATGATTTGTGATGGTCTCGATGGTTTGGGTAAGGAGATCCGATGGTTGTTGCCGTTGAATACATTTCAAAGGAAGAATCGGCCGACGTCGCCGCAGGCTCGGCATCCGCGAAGCACGGCGTGACCGGCATTCTGGCGGTGCAGGGCGCGTTCGCCGAGCATGCGGCCATGCTGGATCGTCTTGGCGCGCCGTGGAAACTGTTGCGTGCCGCCGAGGATTTCGACGATTCGATCGATCGCGTGATCCTGCCAGGTGGCGAAAGCACCACGCAGGGCAAGCTGCTGCGATCGACCGGCCTGTTCGAACCCATCGCAGCGCACATCGCCGCCGGAAAGCCGGTATTCGGCACTTGCGCCGGCATGATTCTGCTAGCCCGCAAGCTCGATAACGACGACAACGTCTACTTCGGCGCGCTTGACGCCGTCGTGCGGCGCAACGCATACGGCCGCCAGCTTGGCTCGTTCGCCGCCACCGCCGATTTCGGCTCCTCTTCCGGTGATTCCGCCGTCGTGGTCGCACCGGGCGAGCATGTTCCGCAGGACGCCCCGGCCGACATCGTGCTCAAAGATTTCCCGCTGGTGTTCATCCGCGGGCCGTTCGTGGCCGAAGTCGGACCGGCCGCCACCGTCGAAACGTCGGTGGACGGCAATGTGGTCGGCTTGCGCCAAGGCAAGATCCTCGCCACGGCGTTCCATCCCGAGCTCACCGACGACACCCGCATCCACGAGCTGTTCCTGAGTTTGTAGCTTGCAGCCTGTTGCAGCTTGCGATCTATGTGCAAGCTTCACGGGCTGTGCAGCCCACAGCTTGAGCCCATGGCAGCAACGCATGCAAGCATATCGGCGGCTTCCAAGGTATTCCCTTGGGGCCGCCGATTTTTTATCTGGGGACTTTCTCAGAGTTTCCAATCCCAACCAATACTGGGGAATTCATCGGAAAAATAATCCCCCGTAATGCACCGACTTGTCCACATTCCGCCCGGGAAGCCGTAAGCGGTTGTGCGTAAAGACATCGGCCGGCATGTCGATATCAGGAAACGCCGAATCGCACAGCATGTTAAGCGGTTCAGCTCAAGCGGTTCCGCATCAAGATTTGACTTATTGGTACAGCCGTGTATCATAAGAGCTACTGGTACACGGCTGTACCAGCGAGAAACAAAGGCCGACGAAGGCGGCCGAACTCAATTGGACACTGGAAACGTCAGGAAACTGACAGTGGTCGGTTCTTGACCGATGATACACCGGTGTACCAAAAGAGGGAGGAAGTCTGAGGAAGCCCAGACAAGGAAAGTCTGGAAGCTAGGAACACCGCCCAGGGACAAGGCGGTCGCACCAGCGACTCAGGCGGGGAACGTCCGGCATGGATGAGCGTCATCCAGCCAACGTTTCGAAGCCTGTCGGCACCTGAAGGAGGAAACATGCGCACCACACAGAAGGCTTTCGCGGCATTGACCGCAGCTGCGACCCTCATCGGCCTGGCGGCTTGCGGCGGCGGATCCGACAACGCCAGCAAGGGCAGCACGGGAGACGCCAACAAAGCCGAGCTCGTGTTCTGGGGCTGGGACACCGGCCACACCATGACCAACCTGATCAAGGACTTCCAGAAGGCCAACCCCGGCATCACCGTGAAATTCAACAACACCGGTACCGCCTCCGACACCCAGACCGCACTGAGCAACGCCATCGCCGCAGGCAAGGGCGCTCCGGACGTGGTGATGCTTGAAGATCCGACCGTCACCCAGTTCGCCGTCACCGGCGACCTCGCCGACCTGAGCCAGTTCGGCGCCGATAAGCTCGCCGACGACTTCTCCGCAGGCCCGTGGAACAAGCTGCAGTACAACAACAAGCCGTACGCGCTGCCGATCGATTCCGGCCCTGAAATGTTCTTCTACAACGATGCGGTCTTCAAGAAGGCCGGCGTCGACGGCACCAAGATCAAGACCTGGGACGACTATTACGAGGCCGCCAAGAAGGTCAAGGCAGCCGGCTCCTACATGACCAACAACTCCGGTTCCTCCATGGAATACCAGCCCTTCACCGCGCAGGCCTGGCAGGCCGGTGCCCAGCCGTGGAAGGTCGACGGCGAGAAGATCACCATCGACATGACCAACGATGCCGGCATGAAGAAGTACATCGACTTCCAGCAGAAGCTCATCGATGAGGACCTCATCGACACCAAGACCGCCAACTGGTCCGACGATTGGAACCGCGAGCTCAACGACGGCACCATCGCCTCCCTCACCATCGGCGGCTGGATGCCGGTCAACCTCATGAACGGCGCGCCGGACCAGGCCGGCAACTGGCGCGTGGCCCAGCTTCCGCAGTGGAACGAGGGTGATGAGACCTCCGCCGAAGACGGCGGCTCCGCACTCGCGGTGGTCGGCCAGTCCAAGCAGCAGGCTGCGGCCTACAAGTTCGTCGAATACCTGACCCACGGCAAGGGCGCGCAGACCATGGCCGACACCGGCACCTTCCCGAGTCTTAAGAGCATCCTGACTTCCAAGAGCTTCACTGATCCGAACTCTGAGGCCAACAAGAAGGTCAACGACTACTTCGGCGGCCAGAACGTCAACCAGGTCCTGTCCGAAGCGGCCCAGCGCAAGGTCTCCAAGTTCGCCTACCTGCCGTACAACCCGTTCGCGCAGTCCAGCTTCGGCGACCAGATCTCCAAGGCCTTCAGCAAGAACATCACCCTCAAGGAAGCTTTCGCCAACTATGCCAAGGCGCTCGCCGACCACGGCACCCAGCAGGGCTACACCGTCACCAACAAGAGCTGATCGGGGGTATCGCATCCTGAATCCAACAGACTGCAGGTAACAGCCAACACGCCTGCAGGCAACCAGTCAGCAAGAACCAAGGAAGCACATACCAAGGCGGGGAAACGCCTCGGGAGGATCCCCGCCTTGTCTATGCCCGCAATTGTGCGAAGACAATCGTGTGAAGAAAGAAGAGCAACCATGACTCAAGCAGCAGCAAGTGTCGCGGCGCCGTTGCACACGCCGGCCGACCAGGTGCGCGTCAACAGGCACCACGCGGACTGGCGCGGATGGAAATTCATGTGGCCGTTCGCCCTGGTGTTCGTGTTCGTGTTCATCATCCCGATCATGTATGCAATCTACATCAGCTTCTTCCAGAAGAGGATGATCGGCGGCACCCAGTTCGTGGGGTTCGCGAACTACATACGCCTGTTCCACGACCAGCAGTTCTGGAGCGCGGTCGGCAGGGTCGCGCTGTTCACCGTGGTCCAGGTGCCGATCATGCTGTTCCTCGCCGCGGCGATGGCCCTGGCGCTGGACTCCATGAAGCTGCACGGCACGAAGTTCTTCCGCATCTCCACGTTCCTGCCGTACGCGGTGCCCGCTGTCGTGTCGACCCTGATCTGGGGTTTCATGTACGGCGCGAAGTACGGTCTGGTGGGCTCGTTCAACGGGTTCTTCGGCACGCACCTGGACATGCTCTCGCCGAGCGTGCTGCTCGCGTCGATCGGCAACATCGTGACGTGGGAGTTCACGGGCTACAACATGCTGATCTTCTACAGCTCGCTGTCCACGATTCCGCATTCCCTGTACGAGGCCGCGTCGATCGACGGGGCGAGCGAGTGGCAGATCATCAAGTCCATCAAGCTGCCCGAGCTCAAGGGCTCGCTCGCGATCACGGTGATCTTCTCGATCATCGGCTCGTTCCAGCTGTTCAACGAGCCGAGCATCATGCAGAACATGGTCCCGGGCAACGCGATCAGCACGTACTACACGCCGAACATGTACGCGTACAACCTGTCCTTCGCGGGCAACCAGTCGAACTACGCGGCCGCGCTGGCCATCACGATGGCGGTCATCACGATGGCGATCGCGTACGTGGTGCAGATCAACAGCATGAAGGAACAGATGAAGTGAGGCCCCGAGGGGGCCGCGCGCCCGGGCCACGGCGCCCGGGGCGCAAGGGAGACGGAAGATTCCATCCGGTAAGGAGCGAAAGATCATGAGCAGCAACAACGCGCAGGCGCAGGCCCGCGAGCATGACAGGGCCGTGCGCAGGGCCGAGAGGGAGCGCGCCAGGAGGGTCGCCAGGGACGAGGCCGCGGAACGCAAACGCGCGGCGAAATCGGGGTTCGCAAACGTGTCGAACCCGAGACGCAGCAGGCTGTTGACCCTGGTGTGCGCGGTGTTCGCCGTGTACTGCCTGTTCCCGTTCGTCTACCTCGCGGTCAACGCGACCAAGACCCAGGCGGACTTCACCTCGACGTTCGGCCTGGGCTTCGGCCGCACGTTCGCCCTGTGGGACAACATCAAGACCGTGTTCACCTATGACGGCGGCATCTTCGGCCGTTGGCTGCTGAACACCATCCTGTACGTGGTCGTGGGCGCGGGCGGCGCGACCCTGCTCGCGATCCTGGGCGGCTACGGGCTCGCGAAGTTCCGTTTCCCGGGCCGCAAAGCCGTGTTCGTGGTCATCATCGGCGCGATCAGCGTGCCGGGCATCGCGCTGGCGGTCCCGCAGTTCCTGCTGTTCGCGAAGCTGAACCTGACGAACACGCCGTGGGCCATGATCATCCCGTCCCTGGTGTCCACGTTCGGCCTGTACCTGATGTGGATCTTCTCGGAGCAGGCCGTGCCGACCGAGCTGCTCGAGGCCGCTCGCGTGGACGGCGCGGGCGAGTTGCGCACGTTCTTCCAGGTGTCGCTGCCATTGCTCGCGCCGGGCATCGTGACCACGGCCCTGTTCTCGATCGTGGCGACGTGGAACAACTACTTCCTGCCGTTGATCATGCTCAAGGACTCGAACTGGTATCCGCTCACGATCGGTCTGAACCAGTGGAAGGACCAGGCGTCCACCGCTGGCGGGCAGGCGATCCAGAACCTGGTGATCACAGGCTCGCTGGTCACGATCATCCCGTTGGTGATCGCGTTCCTGTGCCTGCAGAAGTACTGGCAGTCCGGCCTCGCCGCAGGCGCAGTCAAAGAATGATTGAACAATACCTTCCGTGAAGAGGAAGTCTCGCAAGGAAAAGAGGAGAGCATGCGACGCAACTTCGAATGGCCGAAACTGCTGACCGCGGATGGCCGCGGCATCGCCTTCGGTGGCGACTACAATCCCGACCAATGGTCCGAGGACATCTGGGACGACGACATCCGCCTGATGAAGCAGGCCGGCGTCAACACCGTGGCCCTCGCCATCTTCAGCTGGGATCGCATCCAACCCACCGAGGATCGTTGGGATTTCGGCTGGCTCGACCGCATCATCGACAAACTCGGCAATGCCGGCATCGCGGTCGACCTGGCCTCCGCGACGGCGACCGCGCCGCTGTGGCTGTACGAAAGCCACCCGGAGGTCCTTCCGCGTGACAAGTACGGCCACCCCGTCAACGCCGGCTCGCGCCAATCGTGGAGCCCGACCAGCCCGGTATTCAAGGAATATGCGCTGACCCTGTGCCGCAAGCTCGCCGAACGGTACGGCACCAACCCGTATGTGACCGCATGGCACATGGGCAACGAATACGGGTGGAACAACCGCGAGGACTACTCCGACAACGCGCTCGACGCCTTCCGCGCGTGGTGCCGCCGCAAGTACGGCACCATCGGCGCGCTCAACCAGGCGTGGGGCACCACCTTCTGGGGCCAGGAGATGAACGGCTTCGACGAAGTGCTCATCCCACGGTTCATGGGCGCCGACTCGATGGTCAACCCCGGCCAGAAGCTCGACTTCGAACGGTTCGGCAACGACATGCTCCTCGACTTCTACAAAGCCGAACGCGACGCGATCGCCGAAATCTGCCCCGACAAGCCGTTCACCACGAACTTCATGGTCTCCACCGACCAGTGCTGCATGGACTACGCCGCCTGGGCCGAGGAAGTGAACTTCGTATCCAACGACCACTACTTCCACGAGGGCGAATCCCACCTCGACGAGCTGGCCTGCTCCGACGCTCTCATGGATTCGCTCGCGCTCGGCAAGCCGTGGTACGTCATGGAACACTCCACCTCGGCGGTGCAGTGGAAGCCGCTTAACACCCGCAAGCGCAAGGGCGAGACCGTGCGTGACTCCCTGGCCCATGTGGCCATGGGCGCCGACGCCATCAACTTCTTCCAATGGCGCGCGTCCGCGTTCGGTGCCGAATCGTTCCATTCGGCCATGGTTCCGCACGCCGGCGAGGACACGAAGCTGTTCCGCCAAGTGTGCGAGCTGGGCGCATCGCTGCACACGCTCGCCGACGCCGGCGTGCAGGGTACCGAATTGGCGCATTCCGACACGGCGATCCTCTTCAGCGCCGAATCGGAATGGGCCACCCGCTCCCAGACCCTGCCGAGCATGAAACTCAACCACTGGCATGACGTGCGTGACTGGTACCGCGCGTTCCTGAACGCGGGCTCGCGCGCCGACATTGTGCCGCTCGCCTACGACTGGAGCTCGTACAAGACCGTCGTGCTGCCGACCGTGCTGATCCTGAGCGCCGCCGACACGCAGCGGCTGGCCGACTTCGCAGCCGCCGGCGGCCGCGTGGTGGTCGGCTACGCGACCGGACTGATCGACGAGCATTTCCACACTTGGCTCGGCGGATACCCGGGCGCGGGCGACGGCCTGTTGCGCTCGATGCTGGGCGTCCGCGGCGAGGAATTCAACATCCTCGGCGCCGAAGCCGAAGGCGAGCCGGGCGAGATCCGACTGTCGTCCGCCGACGATTCGGCCGCGCTGGACGGCACCACGACCCGCCTGTGGCAGAACGACGTGAACGTGACCGGCGAACACGCGCAGGTGCTCGCCACGTACGCCGGCGAGGAAGCGGACGAATGGGAGCTCGACGGCACGGCCGCGGTCACCCGCAATCCGTACGGCTCCGGCGAAGCGTATTTCGTCGGCTGCGATCTGGATGTGGCCGATCTGACGAAGCTGGTCCGCGCATATCTCGCGGCCCCGTCGCAGGATAATGCCGACGTGTTGCACACCGTGCGCGAATCCGCTGATGCCACTTTCGACTTCTACCTGCCCCGCGGCAAGGAGACGGTCGAATTGCAGGGCATCGAAGGCGAACCGGTAATCCTGTTCCAAACGGAACGGGGGAAGAAGCCCGGCTCATACACCGTGCATCGCAACGGCGTGCTCGTGGTAAGGCGGTAAAGTCGGAAACCGAATATCGATGACGGATGCGGTTAGGGGGAGACATGGCCGATACGAGGCCGGACAAGTCCGACAGGAAACGCGTCACACTGCGTGAAGTGGCGCAAGAGGCCGGAGTCTCCCTCAAAACCGCGTCGAACGTCATCAACCATTCCGGCCGCATGGCCGACGCCACACGCGAAAAAGTGCAGGACGTCATCGACCGGCTCGGCTACCGCGTCAACGTGTCGGCCCGCAACCTCAATCGCGGCAAAACCGGCTTCATCACGCTCGCGGTGCCGAGCCTGACCGCGCCATATTTGGCCGAACTGGCCAACCGGGTGATCGACGCGGCCCGCATCTACGGTTATTCCGTATACGTCACCACCTACGCCGAAGGATCCGCGCAGGGTGCCCGCACGCTCTTGCGGAACTTCAACACCACAGTGTCGGATGGCATGATCCTGTCCATTTCCGAAGTCGAGAAGCTCGATCCCAAGGATTTGGACGTGGATTATCCGCTGGTCTGCGTGGGCGCGCGATCCACGCACGACAAGGCGGACCACGTCACCCCGGATGATGTTCAGGAGGCGCGTCTCGCCGCGCAATACCTGTTCGACCACGGTGCCACGAATCTTGCGGTGATCGGCTCGCGAACCGATCCGGAACATATCCTCGATCTGCGTGACGCCATGGAAGGCAACGCGCAGTTGCGCATGCGCGGTGTGTTCGAAGCGTGCGCCAACCAAGGCGTCGAACTGGATGCGCGTCTTGTGCCCAACACAGGCCAGGATTGGACCATCGGCTCGGGCGCGCGCATGACGCAGCATATCGTCGACTCCGGCATTCCTTTCGATGGCATCGTGGCGTTCAACGACCAGCTCGCGTTGGGCGCGCTGTTCACTTTGGCGGCGAACGGCATCGCGGTGCCCGACCGGGTGCAGGTGATCGGCTTCGACAACAACGAGGAAGCCGCGTATTTCCAGCCGCCGCTGACCACCATGGATTCCTGCCTTGACTGGATCGCGCCAACTGCGGTCAGCCGCATCATCAACCGCATCGACGGCAGCCGCACACTGGAACCGGAGCTCATCACCACCCAATCCCGCGTCATAGCCCGCGCCACCACCCGTGCCTAGTGTCGCGTTGGCTGTGCCTAGCTGCCTGTGCCTAGTGTCGCGTGTTTGGTTTCTCGCCGCCTAGTGCTTCCCGCTTTCCGCATGCCTTCCTCCCCTGAGTGCCCTCCTCGCTTCCATCGCAGGCCTTGATTCCGCTCTTCCGGCACTGCCCACGCTATCTGTGCGCCAGCTCCGCCCTTTCCAGAGCAGGCCTTGGACCTACTCTTCCGGTACTGCCCGTGTCGCTTGTTTTGTGTCACGATTCGAAAAAATGGCCAAAATTTCGAATCGTGACACATTTCGGGAGACTCCGCCACTCACCTACGCTTCACCGCGCACCTACGCTCCGCCATCTGCCACGCGCCTCACCGCTCCGGTACGCTTTGCGCCGGGCAGCCATGCAGCACGGACAGCATCGCCCGCTTTTCCTTGGTGGTGACGCTCAGCCCATACTTGGCTTTCACGCCGATCTGCCGGGCCACGTACTCGCACCGGTACGCGCCGTTCGTGGGTAGCCAGTACGCGGCCGACGCGGATCCCTTCTCCTGATTGGCGGGCCCGTCCACCGCCAGCAGGTTATACATGTCGTTGCCGAACCGGTACCGCTTCGTACGGTCCCACTGGTTCGCACCCGACCGCCAGGCATTCTCCAACGCCACCACATGGTCGATCTGCACCGCCGACGACGTTTTCACTCCGCGCGTGAACCGGATCGTCGTACCGGTGTACGGGTCGGCCAGCGTTCCCGACTTCACCTTGCAGCCGGCACCGCTCCCAGAACCACCAGCACCGGCAGCCCCCACATATCGCACATCCGTCAAATCGCGCGCCAGCACGTCCTCGCGCACGTCGCAGCCGTTGCCGTCATCGTCGGTCTGCCGAAAACCGAACGAATCGCGATCGTACCCGGCCCGGCTCGGATGGTCGTCGATTGTCAACGATTGCAATGTTTCCGCCGCGCTGCCAGTCGCCACATACTCGCCCGTGATCTCGCCGACGGTCGGATTGACCTTCGGCATGAGCAGGCCGATCGAAATGCCGGCGACCACCGCCACGACCAGCAGAATCGCAATACGTTCCGCCAGTCCGTTGGCATTGAAACGCTGCCTGCGGAAATGCGCGTTCTGCTGTCTCTTCTGCGGATTTTCGCCGCAGCTTCCGTCACGCATACGTGAACGTCATCGGATCGTGCCCCGCACGCGTCGGCCCATCCAACGCGTCGATGGCCGCATGCTCGTCCGGGTCAAGCACGAAACCGAACAGGTCGAGATTCTGCCGCTGCCGGTCCGCATGCACCGACTTGGGAATGATGATCGTGCCGTTTTCGATATGCCATCGCAGGATCACCTGCGCTTCGGTGACGCCATGCGCCCGCGCGATGCGTTCGATCACGCCATCGCCGGCATTGAGATCCGCGCCACGCGCCATCGGCGAATACGCCTCGACCGCGATATTGTGCGCCTTGCAATATGCCACCACCTCGCGCTGCTGCCACGTGGGATGCAGTTCGATCTGGTTGACGGCCGGATATTCGCCCGTTTCCTTATGCAGCCGCTCAAGATGCTCCGGCAGGAAATTGCACACGCCAAGCGACCGCACGCGCCCCTCCGCGCGGAACTCGTCGAACGCCTTCCACGTTTCGCCGGAACGCCAGTCGAACGGGGTCGGCCAATGCAGCATATACATGTCCACATAATCGAGCTGCAGCAGGCCAAGCTGACGGTCGAACGCCTTGCGTGCGGAATCGTACCCCTGTTCCGAATCGCGCAGCTTCGTCGTCACCCACAGGTTCTTGCGATTCTCACCCTGCGTGAAGCCCGCGTTCTGCAGCGCACGTCCGACGCCGGCCTCGTTATTGTACCCCGCAGCGCCATCGATATGGCGATAACCGGCTTCCAGCGCGCTCTCGACCACGGGGGTAACGCCCTCGTCGTCGATGCGCAGCACGCCCAAGCCGATCTGCGGAATCAGATTGCCGTCGGGAAGCGTGATCATCGGAGTGTGGAAAACAGTCATGGAACAACCCCTTGAGTCGAAATGCGATGTTCTCTGCACCAGTTTAGCGGCTTCCGTGATCGCGGCCTGTCCGCCCCACAATCGGCGCATGTTCGGCAGCTGTTCAGCTTTCCGTAACAGACGTAACAATTCTGCGCGGAAAACGCACTATAACGTTGCGTGGATATGAAGAACGATATGGATTCGAAGAATATGACGATCACTGCGCAGCATGACCGATCCGCCCGGCCGTACCACCACGGCCACGCGCTCGCCGGCATCCTCGGCCCCGCGTTCGTGGCGGCGGTCGCATACGTGGATCCGGGCAACGTGGCGGCGAACATCACGTCGGGCGCGCGCTACGGCTACCTGCTGGTGTGGGTGCTGGTACTGGCCAACTGCATGAGCGTGCTTATCCAATACCAGTCCGCGAAACTCGGCATCGTCACCGGCAAAAGCCTGCCGGAAATCCTGGGCGAACGGCTTGGCGACGCGGGCCGTTTCATGTTCTTCATGCAGGCTGAGGTAATCGCCATCGCCACCGATCTGGCGGAAGTGATCGGCGGTGCGATCTCACTGAAACTGCTGTTCGGTCTGCCGCTGTTCGTCGGCGGTTGCATCATCGGCGCGGTGTCGACGGTGCTGCTGATTTTCGAAAAAGGCGCCACGCATCGCATTTTCGAAAAACTCATCATCGGCCTGCTGCTGGTGATTACGTTCGGTTTCATCGCCGGTCTGTTCATCGCCCCGCCAAATCCGAAAGAAGTCGTCGCCGGCTTGATTCCACGCTTCAAAGGCACCGACACCGTGCTCATGGCCACGTCCATGCTGGGTGCCACGGTCATGCCGCACGCCATCTACCTGCATTCCACGCTCGTCAACGACCATTACGCCCCTGGCGAAGCGAAGCCGAGCATCAAAAAGCTACTTCACGGCAGCAAAATCGACGTTGCCTGGGCGCTGATACTGGCCGGTTCGGTGAACCTCGCGCTGCTCATCCTCGCCGCGAACTCGCTGTACGGCATGACCGGCACCGACACCATCGAAGGCGCGCAACGGGCCATCCAGCATGTGCTCGGCCCGGTGATCGGCACGATTTTCTCGATTGGTCTGCTTGCGTCGAGCCTGAGCTCCACGTCGGTCGGCACTTACGCCGGCAGCGAAATCATGCACGGCCTGCTACGCATCAAAGCGCCGATGTGGGCGTGCCGTGTGGTGACGCTGGTACCCGCGTTGGTGGTGCTGTGGTTCGCCAACAATCCGACGGAAGCGTTGATCGTCGGCCAGGTCGTGTTGTCGGTCGGCATTCCATTTGCGATTATTCCGCTGATGCGTTACACGCACGACCGCACGCTGATGGGGGAGTACGTGGACGGTCCGGTCAAGCACGTCGTCAATATCGCGGTCGCCGCGCTGATCGTCGCATTGAACGTGGTGCTGATTGTGCTGACAATGCTTGGAAAGGCGTGATTTCCGCCGCACCGACACTTCCGTTATACGAGACTTCCCGCACCCTTGCCGCACGCTCCGGCTACCCACGGTATTAGACTTGTGCAGTCTGCAAACGGAGGGGTTTAATTGCTGAAGAATATGGAACCGGAGACAAAACCGCGTCCGAACCGCGATGTCCACGGAAGCAACGGCAGCGACGGCGGCCACAACAACGGCGGCAACGGCAGTAACAACAGCGGCAACAACCGCAACAACAATCGCCACAGCCTATCCTGCCCGCTCACGCGCGAGGAATCGTACCAAAACGACCATCTTACGCACGCCGCGTTCGTATCGATCGCCATCCTTACCTTCATCACGTTCGTCGGCAACTTCACGCAGCTCCAGCTGAGCGCCGCGCTACCCACCATCGTGTCCGATTTCGGCATTTCCGTTACGACCGGCCAATGGTTGACGTCGGTTTTCCAGCTGGTGATGGGTGTGATGGTGCCGCTCACCGCCTACCTGACCCGCCGATTCTCCACCCGCCAGATTGTGATTGCATCGATGGCGGTGTTCACGCTCGGCTCGGTGTTCGCCTGGCTCGGCTCATCGTTCGTACTGGTTTTGATCGGCCGTCTGCTGGAAGCCGTCGGCACCGGCGTGATGTGGCCGGTCCTGCAGATCACGGTATTTTCGATTTACCCCCTTTCGCGCCGTGGCATGGCGATGGGCACCGTCGGCATGGCCATGAGCGTCGCGCCCGCGATCGGCCCCACGTTGGGTGGTGTGCAAACCGATTTGAACGGTTGGCGATCAATCTTCCTCACGCTGACGGTCATCGGCGTGATTTCACTGTTTTTGGCGATTTTCGGCTTGCGTAATTTCGGCACGCGCGACGCGTCCGCAAAAGCCGACTTCTTCTCCGTCTGCCTGTCGATTTTCGGCTTCGGCGGACTCATGTTCGGCTTCACGAACATCGAATCGTATCCGTTCACGCATCCGATGGTGTGGCTCGCCATGCTCATCGGTGTGGTCGGCATCGTCTGGTTCGTGCTGCGGCAGATCCACGGCGCTCGCAGGCAGGCGGCCGACCCGTCCAAGCAACCTCCGCTGCTCAACCTGAGCGTGCTGAAAAACAAAAGCTTCACCGTCGGCACCGTCACCGCCGCGCTGTCGTTCTTCGCCTTCAGCTCGATCATGGTGATCATGCCGCTCTACATTCAGGATTGCCGAGGCTATTCCGCCACGATCAGCGGCCTGGTGATGCTGCCCGGCGCGTTCGGCCAGTGCATCGCGCAGTTCTTCGGCGGCAAGGCACTCGACCGTCTCGGCGCGCGTCCGGTGGCGCTGATCGGCTCGATCACCCTGCTGTTCGGCACCATCATGATGAGCCTGATTTCCATGACCTCATGGATCTGGTGGGTGTCGATTTGGCAGTTCGTGCGCCAGATCGGCATGGGATTCGTGCTTATGCCAATCACCACATGGTCGCTGAACTGCCTGGAACCTGAGGAAGTGAGCGCCGGCTCGGCCGTTACGAACACGGTCCGCCAGATCGCCGGTGCCATCGGCGCACCCGTGCTGGTGATTCTGATGGAAACGTTTACCGCCCTGCGCTGGGCTGCGATCGGCGGCGCGAAGAACATGTATGCCGTGGCGAACGTGTTTGGCATCCAGTGGGCGCTGCGCGTGAGCGCCACCATCTGCTTCATCATGGTGGTCATGGTCTTCTTCGGCGTCCGCGGCAACGGCGCCGGCTCCACCCGCGACACCGTCCAGCGCGCACTCAATCGCGTCCACCCCCACGCCGCCTAGCCTTACCTGTCCGCCCTTACCGCATTTTCGCCGTTCCGTAGGCATGTCATGAGCGTGGTTTGCTCAAGTGCCGCCATTCCCCGCAGTAGGAAATGAGAGAGAAATGTCCGCATAGTGGCATGCGGTACGGGTGCACGTAAAAGCACTGTGAACCTCGCGGGAAGGAGGTGGCGCACCCGTGCCGTGTTGCGTATGGTGAACGGGAACGTAATGAAAGGCAACCATGCGGCAAACCTGCGAAAGCGAGCGTGAGAACGGCGGCAATAACGATGCCGAACGCGAACGCACAAGCGAAAGCGAAATCGAGGATCTGGGCGCGCAGCTCGACAAAGCATGCGCCAGCCGCCCCCTCGACCGCGCGCAACATGGCATGACCCGCCGTACCGCAGCAACACACCTTCTGACCGCGGTGCTCTGGCTGGCCACCGCCGTCATCCTGCTGGCCATGCTGCTGCGCATGCTGCCCAACAACCTCGACGGCAAACGGTACGTGCCGCTTATCGTCGCGCTGATGCCGTGGCTGGGCATACTGTCTTTGATTATTGCGATCACCGCGATAGCCGTCCGTGCAATAGGCGGACGCGTCCTGCTCGCCGCCGTCAGCGTGGTGTGCGTGGTCGTGCAAATCGGCTGGCATTGGGGTTATATCAGGCCGCAGCAAACGATTTCCGACGCGGCCAGCACCGCAGTCACGCAAGTCTCGTCCGACGGCTTGCCCAACACGTCCGACCGGTACGCCCGCATCATGACCTTCAACACCAAGGAAGGGCATGCCGACGCCAATCGGATCGTCGAAATCGTCAAAAACGAGCATGTGGAAGTGCTCGCGCTGCAGGAAGTGTCATGGGACCTGCTCAACCGGCTCAACAGCGCCGGAATCGCCAATTATCTGCCGTATTCCGTGGTCGCGCAGCAAACGTGGCATGACAACGGCGGTGTGAACGTGCTGTACAGCGCCGCGCCGATGGAAAACGCCAAACAGAACCTCATTCCCGTGGAATCAAGCAGCGTTTCCGCCGCGACGATCGATTTCGGCGGCAGCAAGGTGCGCTTCGGCTCCGTCCACCCGTTCTCGCCGCGCCCCCGCAACCAAGGTCTGTGGAACCGTAGTCTCGACTCGCTCGCCCAACTGCAGCATTACGACAATCTGTACGTGCTGATGGGCGATTTCAACTCCACATGGGACCACGCCAGCTTCCGATACCTGCTCGGCAGCCGTTTTCTGGATTCCGGCCAGCATGCGGGCGAAGGCCTGCACATGACGTACCCGGCCATGATGCCGATCGCCGAAATCGACCATATCGTGCATGACAAAGGCGTGACCGTAGGCAACCTCAAAACCGCATACATCCCCGGCTCCGACCACCGCGCACTCCTCGCCACCCTCGAAGTGCGCTGAAACGTCTCGCCGATGTCGGGTGTTGTGAAGCTCTGGGCACGATTTTTCACAAATGGCATACTTCGCGATAAAATAGCAGGTTGTGAGAGCGCGCTGCAGAGCACCGCAAGGCTCTGTGTCGCGGAAAACCGTTGGTTGAAGAAGTTTTCAAGGGGTTTGGTATGCACATCATGTTCGTCTGCACGGGCAACATTTGCCGTTCCCCTATGGGCGAGCTCCTGATGACCCACTATCTGAACGGCACCACCGTGCAGGTGTCAAGCGCCGGCACGCGTGGTTTGCCGATGCATCCGATCGATCCGTCGAGCGGCCGCCTTATGCAAAGCGTCGGCATTGAGTCGAGCGGTTTCCGTTCCCGACGCCTGACCCGACAGATGGCCGACGAAGCTGACCTGATCCTCTGCTTCGAAAAGCAGCAGCGCAAGGAAATCGTCACGTTGGCGCCAGCCGCCGTACGATACACGTTCCTGCTTGACGATTTCGCGAATATGTGCGATTACTGCGCTCGCAACAATATGATTGCCGGACTGACCATCCAGGAACGTCTTCAGTCGGTAATCAAGAAATCTTCGATAATTCGTCCGATGATTCCCCAGCCGAAGGACATCGCCGACCCGCATGGCCGCGAATTCGGCATGTTCTGCGTCGCTGCCGAACAGACGAACGGTGCGATCCGTAAAATCCTGAAAAGCATGCGCAAGCACCGTGCGGTAACCCCCGCCCCCATCCGCTCCCAAATCGTTACCTGACTCAGGCGAACCAACTTTCAACGCGTTTACATTGTTTGACAAGCCCCTCTTCGATTTTTTGTATGAGAATCTTCCGATTCTCTAAAGCGGAATCGTTACAATTCTCTAGGGCGCTGGTTTCCTGCAAACAATTAATTGCGGTTGCCATGAACGCAAACGGCATGGTTTGGCTGAGTGCGTATAACGTGGAACAACAGAATTTAAAATCCTTGCTTCCGAATGGCTCGGTAAGTTTCTGCCAATGCCTGAGCTCTATACGTTCATAGTTGTATTCGCCGCCGATACTCATGGCAAGTTTGCGTTGTTTGCGTTGGGTTTCATAGGCGTACATGGATGCGGTGTCATATAGTGGTGCGAATGATGGTTTGGCTCCGGTAGGTTCCAGCAGCGCGTAATTCTTCGCATGAGCATCGGTGCCACCGATGAGGAAATTGACGACGAGAGCTATGTAAAACTGGTCGATATCAATTTCGCTCAAATTGTTGTTTCTCATGCATTGGATGATGTCTTGGGCGGAGGGGCCACCGTCCGACTGGTATTTTTCTTGTGTTGAATGAGCGGTTGCTTGGCAAAAGTCTTCTTGGTGAATCCGCTGCACAATGGGGCGGCCATTTACCGTGGAGATTTTACGGTCCCATCGTGTGCTGACGAGAGCGGGAGTCTCTCCGAACATGCGGAATGTGGTTTGTGCCACGGGAATTCCCAATGCTCCAATTGTTTTCATGCAGATATATTCGTTGAAAGCTTGCTCATGCAAGGCATGTATGCCGGGCTTAATGATGTGTGTCGTTGGTGCGGTTCCATGTGCTTCATACCATTTGCCATTGGCATAGTGGAGCGCAATTTTGTCTTGTGCACCGTTCAACGACCAGTGCTCGTCGGAGGCTTGCCATGAGGCATCGCTTGTGCCCGCGATGGAGGCGAGGCGTTGCTCTATTTCTTTTTCAGAGATAGGGACGAGTGAATATGGTGCGTCTTTTACTGTCTCGATTTGCTCTGGCGGAACGAATTGCGCTCCTCCCGCGCAATCCAATCCGATTGCGCTCAGCAATGCGAAGGGATTATTTCCATTGACTCCATATTGCTTGCCGATTGCTCTGCGCATCATGGGGTCGTCAGGTAACACGCCATCGATATAGGCTTCTATTGGCTTGCCGGTCCAAGGTTCGGATCGTCTGGGCATGGATAGGGATAATTGCGCAGGGGCATTGGCGTCGTAAATGAAGGAATGCTTTCCGGATATGTCTTCTTGCAGTATTCCGATTCGCTGTCCTTCGAGAAATACGATGAGTTTTTTGTCAGTCATGGGAAATTAAGCTTCTTCGTTATTGTCGGGCTCGTGTTTGTCGAGTTCTTTGGCTTGCTGCTCGATGAGTTTTGACCGGTTTTGCAGTGTGGCATACGTGTTGGCGTAGTTCTGTCCGAAATTCTTGAGGAATCCTCCTAGGTGTTCGCTTACTTCTGTGAGATTCCGCTGTTCGATGGTTTTCCATTGTTCTAGTACCGGTTCTAGTACCGTGTCCATGGAAGGAATCATTGACGAGGTTTGGAGGGAATGCCCTATGTTTTTCGCGAGGCTCGCGTAGGCGTTGGCGAATGCGGTAGCCGTGGGGGTTGGCGAGGTTTCTTCTTCCGGTGAATCTTGCGCTGATTCGTGAATGGCATAGCTTATGGATATGCGCATTTCTAGCGCATCCATGATTTTAAGAAGTTTGGTGAACCCGGGATTTTCTATGTGCCCGTGTTCGAGTTGATTGATCCAGGGGCGGGGGATTCCGGTGATGGAGGAGAGCTCTGTTTGGGTCATGTTTTTGGCTCTTCGTGCGTCTTGGATTGAAGTGGCCAATTGGTTGGTTGAGCTAAGCTGGGTTTGGAATTCAGTCATTGTGTACCTGTTTGATTTTTCATACAAACTATCTACTGTTTGATTATTGAAACAATACTGTACACTGTTTTGTTTCAATAATCAAACATTCAAATTGATGTTGCTTAAGGTATCGTGCTATTGATTTCATGCTCATTTGCTGCGATGCGCTTGCTGGGCTTCTGCTGATGCTCTCGCTACCTGTTGCCCGTCTCGCATGATTTGTGCGCGGATTGCGTAGGTTTTGTCAGCATGCGTAGGCACCACGACGCGTGCGCTCGCAGATTGTCGCCTAGCTATCACACAACCTTCCACAGAAATTCTGCAAGGGTGTATTCGTCCCCTACGCAACGAGGGTATGCAACCGCGTCTGGAATGTTGTACGGTTCCAACGCTATTCTAAAATCGATTGCCCCCTTATGGGTGTGAGGCATGAGAAAGAGAAGGAAAATGTCCCAGGCCGGCAGTGTGAGAACGGATTTGAAGGAGACCTCCAGGAGGAGGGTATTGAGCGTCGCGTATTGGCGCTTCTTCGTCAATGCTCTTCTGGTGTTCTGCGACATGCTTTCGTTTATTCTCGCCGCGGTCGTGGTACTGATGACGCAGAGCGAAATTAACCTGTATTCCTCCCGCTTCCACTTCCATATCAATCTGTGGGCGTATGTGGTGGTGTGTGCACTGGTGTGGGTCTTCTGCCTGCACAGTGTGGGGGTGTACCACCGCCATGTGATGGGGGATGGCTACCAGCTGAATGTGCTCCTGTTTAAGGGAGCTGTGTTCGCAGGGCTGATGATCTGCGCGTTTGAGTTCATTCTGAACATTTACGTGTCGCTGTTGTCCACGGTGCTGGAGCTGTTGTGTGCGCTGCTGGTCACCATGGTGGTGCGTCTTGCCGTCCGTCAATTCGTGTTATTCAAACGCAAGCGGGGCACGTACTCGTATGGCACCGTGGTGGTCGGCTCGCTGGAGGGCATTGAGCATGCCTTGCAGTTTTTGAGCCGGAAGAGCCAGCTGAACTACCATGCTATTGCGGTGTGCCCGATTGGGCTGGATGCGCAGACCGGCTATGTGAGGGCCGTTGATGTTACCGCAGAGTTCAAGCAGCGGATTCGTAAGATTTGTGGCAGAGACATCGCAACGCTCCCGTATTGCAAGAACTTTGCCGAACGTGCCGTCTCCATGGGTGTGCAGACGGTGATGGTGACGGATGTGATGCATCGGTTCTCGGACAATTTCAACACGTTCGTGCTGGGTGTGGAGGCCATGAATCTGGAGGTCGCGTTGATTACTTCCGCTGTGGATGTGAGCGGCCATGAGACCACCATCCGCGTGATTCAGGGTGCCACGGTAATGACCATCAGTCTGCCGCAGTATTCGCCGTGGGCCATGTTCAAGAAGCGCGTGTTCGACATTGTGGTGTCGCTGATTGCTTTGGTAGGCACTGCGATTATCACTATTCCGGTGGCTATTGCCATCAAGCTGACCGATGGCGGGCCGATTTTCTACACGCAAACTCGCGTGGGCCGCCGTGGCAAGACGTTCAAGATGATCAAATTCCGCTCCATGGTGGTGAACGCCGACAAGATGAAGGCGGAGCTGGCGGAGAAGACTGGGCAGACGGATCGATTCATCTTCAAGATGAAGGACGACCCCAGAGTCACCAAGGTGGGCAAGTTCATTCGTAAATACTCCATTGACGAGTTCCCGCAGTTCCTGAATGTACTTAGGGGCGACATGAGCGTGGTCGGTCCGCGTCCGCCGCTGCCTGAGGAAGTGGCCCAGTACAACCAGCTGTATGCCACTCGTATGCTGGTGAAGCCCGGTATCACCGGCCCCTGGCAGGTATCCGGCAGGTCCAACCTGAGCGAGGAGGAATCCGAGGCATTGGATGTCACTTATGTGCAGAATTGGTCCATGTTGGGTGACATCGTGCTGCTCTTCCGGACGGTTGGCGCGGTGTTGAGCCATAAGGGCGCGTACTAGTTCACGATTCATAATAAATACAATTCAGTAAGAAAATGCGGAATATGTTTTAGGCTGATGAACATACTCTGTATTTAGATCAAAGGATGAAGGGGTTAGTTACAATGTCGGATGACGTTTTACAAAAGCATGCTGTCAGTAGCCATCAGACAGATACGCCATCTATATGCATTGCTATTGCTGCGCATAAGCCTTATCAGATGCCCAAGGATTCGGTATACATGCCTCTTCATGTTGGGAAGGCGTTGCATCCGGAAATTGATTTAGGCTTTCAGACTGATGATACAGGTGACAACATATCAGCGTTGAACGCTAGCTATTCCGAACTAACAGGGCTGTATTGGCTTTGGAAGAACTCTGATGCAGATTTTAAAGGTTTAGTGCATTATCGGCGTTATTTAGCTTCTCCAGATTTTCGGAAGAGACATGCTAAAAAACGCCTTGATCGCATCGCTTCCAGCAATGAGATTCGTGAGCTGCTTCGGAAAAGCGATATCATTCTTCCGCGAAAGCGAAACTATTATATTGAAACGATGCAATCACATTATGCGCATACATTGCCTGAGATTCACTTGGTTGAGACGCGTCGAATCCTTGAAGATCGTTTTTCGGAATATTTGCCGGCTTTTGATCATGTGATGCAAAGCAGAAGCGGTCACATGTTCAACATGTTTATCATGAGCAAAGAAAAGCTGAATGAGTATTGCACATGGCTTTTCGATATCTTGAAGGATTTGACTAATCGCATTGATCCCTTACAATATGATGCTTTTAATGCTCGTTTCCCTGGACGTGTGAGCGAATTATTACTTGATGTGTGGCTGGAGACAAACGGTTATTCATACGAGGAGTTGCCAGCCATTAGTATGGAACCAGTCGACTGGTGGAAGAAGGGGACTGGATTCCTGATGGCCAAATTTGCCGGCAAGAAATATACGAAGAGTTTTTAAGGGAACGGTCATGAGTACATCGCAATCAACCACAGCCACTATCCCAGTGAAGAAAACCGGCAGTACAAAAACCCGTATCGAATGGATAGATATCGCCAAGGGCATAGGTATAGTGCTGGTCAGCTTCGGACACCTGCGCAATGGTGATGGTCAAAGTGTTTGGTTACCGGCATTGGATACTCTTATCAGTGCCATTTATCTGTTCCACATGCCACTGTTCTACTTCTTAGGCGGGTTGACTTTTGGCATGCGTGGAGGTTTCAAAGCGTTTTTGATTCGTAAAGCTAAGACGCTGCTTGTTCCATACTATGTGTTCTCGTTGTATTTCCTCGCAAAGCCGATTGCGATTCTAGCAATACCTTCAATGAGATCTGCTTTCCAGACGAGTCATAATTACGACTTGACACACCAGTTTGTGGATGTCCTGATTATGGGCAGTGGCTTATGGTTCCTCATGGCGTTCTTTGTGGCCGAGGTCATGATGTATGGCTTGGTAAGTATTACGAAAAATAATCATGTGATGCTTACTATTACGGGTGTTGCACTCATTTTGATTTCGTATGCTGCTAACGGCTTCGTTGGTAAACTACCGATTCCATTCCAACTGTGGAAAGGCATAGAGATTACAGGGTTCATGGCTCTTGGCTATGTGCTTCGGGAATGGCTGAAGGTTCTGAATCAGCGCAAAGCGATTGCATACTCTGCCGTGGGGCTTGTCGTGTTATGCGTTCTTACTTGGGTTGCTCTTTCTGATCAGGTTCCTTTGTCTGTTAAGTGGATTGTGCTTCTCCTTGCTGCAATAACTGGTGCCTTTGCTTTTACTGTTCTATGTATCGCGATTGAGAGGTGTGGCTGGCTGGCCTATATCGGAAGGGCCAGTCTGGTATTTTATGCTTTAAATGCTTTGACTTTGAATATATCGAAATTCGTAATTTTTAGATTATTGCATTTGAGTGTAACCAATTCTAATTTTGCTATCCAATTCTGTATGGGTCTGGTGACAACAGTATTGGCACTTGTTATTCTATATTTTGAAAATCTTTTCGTGCAAAAATATATGCCTTGGTCTATTGGAAAGAAACATGTTTTTCCTAGGAAAGAAATTGGAATAAGCTAAAGGTAGAACAATGACTGTATATTATGTTAGTTTCTTTCTTACTTTTATTCTGTGTTTTTTCTACGATTGCGTAGGTAGTCTACGACATGTAGAAATGAGTAAGACGTTACGAATAACTAAAAAAATACTTTTATTCTTATGTCCTATACCACTAGTCCTTATTACGATTTTCAGGTATGGAATCGGATATGATTATTTCCCTACATATGTAAGTGATTATAAAACATATCAACAGGGAGGAAAAATTCATTCTGATTTCGGGTGCGCTTTTTTATATGCAATTTCGCAGACTATATCAAATGATCCACAGGTCTTTTTTGTAATTACGGGTTTTTTGATTCTTGCCTGTTATTATGTCGCATCTCAGAAATTTTCTAAAGTAGCTTGTCTTCCTTTTTTGATTTTTATTCTGGATGGCTCTTTCTTCCGTTCACTATCGATGGTGTCTCAGTATTTTGGGGTTGCTCTTCTTCTTCTCTCTTTTGCATTGCTGAATACCAGTAAAATAAAAAAAGCTGATGTCTTTGTTGCTTTCATTTTGATTGTTTTTGCGGTATCTGTTCATTCATCTGGAATAGTAACAGGACTCATTATCATCATTTTATATATTGCTAATGATAGGTTGTCCGCAGAATTATTGGTAAAAATTTCAATTTGCCTTCCTCTATGTGTCTTTTTATTTAAATCGGTAATTGTTAATTTACTGCTTCCAATAATTGAGAAGACAAGATTTTCGTCGTACATTAATTCGGTTTTTGATGGTCGTTCTACTATGTCGATTCTTTTAATCGAATTATTCTTTTTTGCGCTGTATCTCATACTTGTTTTGAAATACAGGGATTCAGTTGGTAAATATGAAGCGCTAGGGTTGTTGTTTGAGTCAATTGCAATAAGCTTCGCTCTCTTGCAAAACGCCTTGCCTCTTATGGATCGAATGGCTTATTATTTTGCGGCATTCCATATTTTGACTTTTCCGAGAATGGTCGCATTGATTAAGTCTCCAATTGTCAGATGCATGACTGTTATTGGTGTGTGTTGTTTTTTGGCGACTTGGTTGTATTTGTATCCTATTTCCGGTAATTACGATAGTTTCCAGCCGTATATGTCTATTTTCGGAAGTCAACAAATAATTTATTGATTAAATTTGATTTAAGGAAAAGAAAATGCATTTTTACAACCTCTGTAAACGCTTCTTTGCTCATGCTAAAGTTTTTTCATTTTATTACGCGATAATTGAATTGCTTACAGTTGTGGATAGGTCGATTTCTTTAAAAAAGCATAAGCCTTTTTCACATAGGCTTTTGAAATTTAAGGAAAGATACATTCTTTCATGGGCGAAAGGTTTCTTTAAAAATGAAATTGAAAAATACCAGGATGCACAACAGTCCTCAAAATGTCACTCAAAGATGGAAGATTTGCCAATTTGGATATGCTGGTTGCAAGGTTTTTCTGATGCTCCGGATTTCGTAAAAAGGCTTATAAAGATTACGAAAAAAAATGCAAATGGGCATCCAGTTCATTTAATTGATTTAAGTAATTATGAAGATTATTGTTCTATTCCGGTCAATATAGTTAAAAAATATGAATCAGGGTTAATGCCTCAGCAGCAGTTTGCCGATATTCTTAGAGCAGGCTTATTATCTCAATGTGGTGGGCTCTGGATCGATGCATCTGTTTACGTGGCACGTTCTATTCCGAATGATGTTTTCAGTGTTCCTATATATAATGTTAAAAGTATTAAACCAAATTATTATAGAGATGCTGTCGCTTGTGATTCCACAAAATGGGAAGCATATTTCATTGCATCTTGGCCTGGTTCAGTAACCTATTCTTTTATTTTTGATTGTTTTATAAAATATTGGGATAGATATGATATTTTGATTGATTATTTCCTTTTTTCATATTTAGCCAAGATTGCTCGCGAGGATTTGCCTGCTGGTTCCATTGAGTTTAATTTGATTCCATCAAATAATTATGATTGCGAGCAGTTGAGTGATTTTTTGATGTCCAATCCTCTTTATTCTGATGAAATGTATAAAAAAATTATAGCTGGAGATACGTTTATATATAAGTTGTCATGGAAATGTAATTATCGTCTGCATTCTGATTCCTCTGCAACGTTGCTAGCCGAAAAGCTTTTCGAGATATAAGGAGATTTGGATAATGAAAAAAGTGCTACTGATTAATCAAGGCCATACACAGAATCTGGGTGATATTCTTATATCCGAAGTTATGAGTCGTTTTTTTACTCAGCAAGGGTTTGAAGTTGATGTTCAACCTTATGATGATATTGTACAAAATAGATTTAGATTGCGTTTTGATTCGAAAAATATCATCCCTAAGATTGTTGAGCGAATTCCGTATTTCATGGATTATGCCAATTCCAAGCGTATACGTGCCTTGCTCGATCGAAAAAAGTATGATTTTGCCGTGATTGGTGGTGGTGAACTCCTCGCATCGCATTACGGTTTTAATTCATCTTTTGTTACTTGGTGCCGTCTACTTCGTGAGAAGCACATACCGGTTTATGTCCATGGGGTTAGTGGTGATACTGAGATGTCTGATTTTTATTTAAAAAGATATAAAAGAGCCTTAAAAACCTGCCAATATGTTTCTGCTCGTGATCATTCGACAGAATCGATTTTGCAGAATGTCTACAGCATTAATGCAAGTTATTGCCCCGATGTTGTTTTTTCTTATAAGCATTTTTTTGAACTTCCTTTAGAAGACAAGACAGGGGACGTGATTTGTGTTCCAATGTCCATAAATGAGAATCAGCTTCAGACATTGGGATTAAGAGACAAGAACGACTTCTATTGCTACCTTGCTAAGTTGATAGAGAAGAATGACATTTCAGATTCTAAAAGGATTATCATTACATCAACCGAAGCGGAGGATATGGATGCTGTTATTGGTTTTTATCGCTATTGTTTGAAGAATCTACGATATGATTTTAAATTGGTAGTTAATCCTACTGTTAATGAATTTATCGGTTTGCTCGCCAAGTCGTCATGTGTTGTTTCATGCCGGATGCATGCTTGTATTCTTGGTCTGCTAAGTGGGAATGATATTATTCCCGTTCCATTTAAGGAAAAGCTTGCTGTCTTTGCCAGAGAGTACTCCAATGCAAAGGTTCTAGAGGATACAATTGAGCAATCGTATGCTGGGTTGCTCAATATAGTTGAGCGCTTTAAACAGTGCTGCTAATCCTAAACTGACTTGTTTTTGTATTTCGTATCTGTTTGACGGTTTTTAGCTGAGGTTCTGCAATTGCTTCTTTGCGGCGGCATCGATTTGTTTTGGAAGGTTGTTTTCTTATGACTGATGCGGTGGAGTATCCCGATCTGGTGGTCGTGGGCGCGGGCCTGTTCGGCCTGACCGTGGCCCAGCAGGCCGTCGAGCACCTGGGCGTGAGGGTCGAGATCATCGACGTGCGCGACCATATCGGCGGCAACGCGTACAGCTACATGGACGAGGAGACCGGCGCGGAGATCCACAAGTACGGCGCGCACCTGTTCCACACGTCCAACAAGAGGGTCTGGGACTACGTGAACCGTTTCACAAGCTTCACGGACTACGTGCACCGCGTGTACGCCACGCACGACGGCGAGGTGTATCCCCTGCCGATCAACCTCGGGACCATCAACCAGTTCTTCCACGCGCACTACACGCCGGCCGAGGCGAAGGCCCTGGTCGACGGGCAGGCCGGCGAATTGGCGGGCACGGACCCGAAGAACCTCAACGACAAGGGCATTTCGCTGATCGGCCGCCCCCTGTACGAGGCGTTCATCAAGAACTACACGGGCAAGCAGTGGCAGACCGATCCGAAGGACCTGCCCGCGGGCATCATCAACCGCCTGCCGGTGCGCTTCAACTACGACAACCGGTATTTCAGGGACACGTGGGAGGGCCTGCCCACGGACGGGTACACCGCCTGGATGGAGCGCATGATCGACGATCCGCGCATCCACGTGACCCTCAGGACCGACTTCTTCGACGAGTCCCAGCCGTACAACAGGAAGGCGTTGGCCGCGGCGGGCGTGCCGGTGGTGTACACGGGTCCGGTGGACCGCTACTTCGACTACTCGCTCGGCGAGCTGAAGTGGCGCACGGTGGACTTCAGGGAGGTGCGTTACGACGAGGGCGACCATTTCGGATGCCCGGTGATGAACTTCTCCGACGCGGACGTGCCGTACACGCGCGCGATCGAGTTCAAGAACTTCAACCCGGAGCGCAGGGCTTCGCAGAACCCGGACAGGACCGTGGTGTGGGAGGAGTACAGCCGTTTCGCCGAGCGTGGCGACGAGCCGTATTATCCGATCAACACGGAGGCCGACAAGGCGTTGTACGCGAGGTACGAGGAGCTCGCGAAGGCCGAGCCGCTCACGGTGTTCGGCGGCCGTCTGGGCACGTACAAGTACTACGACATGCACCAGGTGATCGACACCGCATTGACCGCGTACGAGGAACAGGTCGAACCAATGCTCAAGAAAAGGAAGGACTGATTATGGAAATGGCATCAAATGATTCGGCTGAAATCTCCATTATTATTCCATCCTATGAATCAAATGCTAATCAGTTGAGACGATGTTTGAAGAGTGTTTCTTTGCAGAAAGATGAAGGCGTTGACGTTGAATGCATTGTTATCTTTGACGGGGTACCTCATAAAGACGTCCTATCTATAATGGATGAATATCCTGACGTTAGTTGTGTCACCATTAAACATGGTGGAGTTTCGGCTGCGCGTAATGAAGGAATTCGATCTGCAAAAGGTCGGTATATTTCATTTGTTGATGCAGATGATGAACTGCCGGAATATGCTCTTAAAAAGATGCTCAGTTATGCTGATAAACACGGCTGTGAAATTGTCCAAGGTAGTTATGATGCTGTCTTATCCTCATCTATAGAACATCATGCTTATATGGATAAAGAATCAATTTTCAAAGATTCCAGACTTACTCGTTTTCAGCAAGATATTTTGTGTCCTGATAAAGGTATTAGTTTAGTTTGGGGCAAATTATTCCGCCGATCCTTTATCATCGATAATGATATAGTGTTCGATTGCAAGATGCAGATGAGTGAAGATACGGCTTTTGTCTTTGACGCGTGCAGCAAGGCATCAACAATTGGCTATATTCCAGATACAGTGTATCAATATACAAGAAGTCAAACATCGACTGTTTCAACATTTCGCTTGGATTACGAGTCTCGCATCGTCAATGCAATTGAATGCATGAAAGGACACATTGATTACGCTTTAGATAGAGAAAAATACGATGAAAGCTTCAACAGCTATGTTCTATTCCATTTACTGCTTATTCAGCAGCATTATTTGTTCAATCGTGCTGCTCCTTGGAATAGGCGACAGCGCTATAGTAAGTATAAGGAAACACTTCGCCAACCTGTTTTTGCCGATGCGCTTCTTTCAATTAAGTATGGTGACTTCTCGTTAACGAAAAGAGTTTCGCTATTTATGCTAAAAAACAAGGTTTATTGCCTTAGTCAAATAATTTCATATATTAGAAATATTCAGTTGTCAAGAATGAATTGATTACATAAAGCGTGTTGATTCATTAATCGCAGTAGATCACTAAAGGTAGTAGATATTTTATGGGAAGATATAAAGAGCTACTTCTGAATACAGGACTATTTGCTATAAGCTCGATTTCGGTAAAGTTTATTAGCTTTGTGCTCGTGCCGCTCTATACATTTTATCTATCGGCATCGGAATATGGCATTACTGATATGTCTGTTGTCGTTGTCTCTTTAATGACACCGTTGTGCACTTTTTCGATTACGGATGCCGTTCTTAGGTTTGCGATAGATGATAAGAACAATTCTACTCGCTATATGTTGATTGGTCTTCAGATAACTGTACTAAGCATAGTAGTTGCTGGTGCTCTTTTACCATTACTGGATTTTTCTTTCTTTGGTGGACTCGGCCGTTATAAAGTTCTATTCTTAATAAATTACGCAGTCAGTGTTTTTCAATTATATTTTGGTACTGTTGCAAGAATACAAAATCAAATAAAACTGATTCCAATTAGTTCAATTATCTCTGCACTTAGTAATGTAGCATGCTCGTATTATTTCATAGTCTTTCTTAGGATGAAAATATATGGGTATTTTTATGCGATGATTATTTCTGGAATTATCTGTGTTTTAGTTTATGTTGTAAAAGGACATTATTTAACACTAATTCTTGCTAAACCAAGTTCCTCGGATGTTGCCTTATTGAAAAAGATGGTCTCTTTTGCATTGCCGCTTGTCCCAAATTCTATCTTTTGGTGGATTGGTACTAGCATCAATCGCTTCTTAATAACTAGTTTACTTGGTATTGCTGCTTCTGGTCTTTTTGCGGCTGCGAGTAAAATTCCTAATTTGATTACGACTGTTTATCAAATATTTCAACAAGCATGGAACTTATCTGTATTTCAAGAGTTTAGGCATTCTGGACTTGCACGTTTTTATGAGATTGTCTTCAAATTTGTATTAGCTGGCTTGTCTTTGTCGGCATCTTTACTGATATTGATAGCGAAACCGATTGCGACAGTCGTTTTGCAAAAAGGTTTCTTCTCTTCTTGGATATTGATGCCGCTATTGATTGTTGCCGTTTTTTTTAATTCTTTAAATTCGTTTTTGGGGACTATATCGACTGCTGCGATGAAAACAAAAAATCTATTTGTTACAACTTGTGTCGGAGCTTTACTGAATGTTCTTATAACGGGGCTTCTAATTCCAACTTGTGGATTGTACGGTGCATGTCTTGGAATGTGTGTTAGTAATTTTGTCATTTTATGTATGAGGTTTGCAATTTCGCTTAAAATAATTTATTTTAAAATACCTTGGATAAGATTATCTGTCTTGATTATGATTTTATGCTTGCAATCTTTTTTAGTGATATCTAATGGTAATCCTGTGTATTGGTTACAGGTCTGCTTATTTGTTGCCATGGCAGTGCTCTCCATCGGTCTTGTGTTTCCAGAAGTCACGCGTTTCATGCAAAAAAAGAAAGCGTCGAAGGTTCTGAAGTGATGTCGAAAAAAATAAAGTGGTATGATTTGCCTCCTGAATTTTTGTTTCTAAAAGGAATAAAAAAAATATCTAATACATTTAATGAAAAACCCTGGCCTATACAAAATTTGGAAGGTTTGTATAGGACACAGAATAGGATACTTCTGAATTTTTATTCGAAAGTTTTTAACGAAACTCTTTTATGCCTTGATTCTATGTCTGAAAGTGCAGAGTCTTTTGACGGTAATGCACTGGCAAACGCTCCAATCTGGATGCTGTGGTTGCAAGGCTTTTCTGAATTTCCTCATGAATTGTCGTTCTGTATTGATTCCATAAAGAAGCATTCTTCTGGTCATCCGGTTAATTTTCTTGATCTTTCTGAAGCTAGAAAATTGGTCTACATTCCAGATTCAATAATGTCCTTATACGACGCGGGCAATCTTCGTCCGGCTTTACTCTGTGATTATATTCGTGCTGCTTTATTGGAAGAGTATGGTGGGATATGGTTGGACTCTTCTGTCATGCTTGTTCGGGATATTCCTGATTGGATTCTTAAAGTACCATTTTGGTCAGTTAAGGGACTTGACTTTTTCCCCTATTCGTTGGTCATACCAGATGGTCGAAATTGGCAAATTTATGCTATGGCAGGTCAACCTCATGCTTTATTTTATAAAGGTTTTTGCGAACTCTTTCTCGAATATTGTGAGAAAATTGATACTTCAATTGATTATTTTATGTCATATCAAATATCTTATTTGTTAAGGACACGAGTTCGTTCGATTGCGGCGTCATATAAACTTATATCTAACAATAACAAGAAATGTGAATCTCTGCAGGCCTTTTTACAAGGCTATGCACCTATCCGGAATGCTGGTTTCGACTCCGTCGCTGATGAAACTACGTTTTTATATAAGCTTTCAAGATATGATACGGATATTCTTCGCGAGGCTTCACATGTATTTGTTGAATTGGGTTGATTTTAAGCGCAACTTCATGAAAACGTTAATTAATATTGATAAATATTGAAACTTTTTCCTATTGGAAGCCACACTTGGATTTAAGGAGTATTTGATGAAGCATGCATTTTTAATCATTGCGCACGACAGGCCTGCCGAATTGATGCGCCTACTTGCCGCGCTTGACTATGCAGATAATGATATATATGTTCATTTGGATTCTAAGTCAACGTGTTTTTCAATCAGGGACTTGGAAGAGCAAGTTCATAAAAGTGGTTTATATTTTGCGCCAAGACTGGATATAACTTGGGGAGGACAGTCCCAAATACAGGCAGAGTTAAATCTATTTTCTATGGCATATAATCATGGCGGATATAGGTATTATCATCTTCTTTCCGGTGTGGATTACCCTGTGAAAAGTCAAGAATATATTCATGACTTTTTTAAAAAAGAAGATGGAAAGAATTTTATTTCTCTCAAAGATATTGATGATGTTTCTCCTAGATTTCGAATGAGATTTGAGCAATATCATCTGTTCCATGAGCGTTTTGTTGGAAAGAAACGAAATATTTGGAAATATATTGATTTTGCATGCTGTTATATGCAAAAAATGGTTGGTGTCCGACGCTTCAAACAGCGACCAATGAAAAGGCACAGCAATTGGATTAGCGTTACCGATGAGGTAATTGAATTGATTGTGCGTAATCAGAAGAGGATCGCTAAAGAGTACCGTTGGACTTACTGCTGCGATGAAGTTTTTCTTCTTTCTGAAATATGGGACACGCCGTTGCGTGAGACTCTTTCTTCCAAGGGCAATCTTCGTTATATGGAATGGGTGCAAATTACAGGTAGGGATTGGTCGCCTCGTTCGATTACTGAAAGAGACATTGATGTGTTGTCTGATCCTGATATTCTATTTGCTAGAAAGTTTACTCTTCCTGAGTCCAAGGAGATATACAACTATTTAGAGCATGAATTTCTAACAAAGTAATTTCTTAATTTGTTCATGATGTTTAAGTGTGATTGTCTTATGTTGAAGAGCAATCACACTTTTGTTAAATATCATATTAAAGAATATTTGTGCTGTGTAATATTTGGAAATTTATTTCTTTGCACCGTAAAGAGATGTCTGTAAGCTTCTTTGTGGGTATTTTTATATCGACATAGCAGAGAACGGACCAATATTTTATCGTATATTGGCGAAGTTTACGCATTAATTTATTATCTGGAACCGTTTCTGTTATCTGCCTAATGCATAGCGGGGGAAGGAAAGAAGGTCCATTGTTGGGCTTTCGAGTTGTTCGATGTCCAGAGCTGCACGTTTGTTCCGTTGGTGGTTTCGCCGTATCTCACGTCCAGAACGAGGGATGAATTGAGTGCGGAGACGAATTTGTAGGATGATCCGTCTTGTATGGCGATCCACTTCTGGGATCGAGTACCGTTCGAATCCCACTGCTGTATGCTTGTTCCTTCATGCGCCTCGCCGTATCTCACGTCCATGGGCTTGCCGGAACCCGTGTTCGTCAGGGTCACGTAGCCTTTCTTGTCGTGGGACATCATCCACTTCTGGGCAGTGGTTCCATTCGACGTCCACAATTGCACATTCGCTCCGTTGTCGTGGGAACCATTGGATACATCCAGGACTTTGCCTCCGTCCAGGGCGGAGGCCACGACATACGTGCCGTCGGCCAGGTCTGCGCGGTGCGAGGAAGCCAAAGCATCCAACACATCGCGATCGGTCTGGCCTGACACTGTTATGGCTATGGATGCGTTCGTATCGCCAGCAGTTGCGGTTACCTTCGTGGTTCCCGCTTGTGCTCCCGCTTTCACAAGGCCTGTGCTGCTCACGCTTGCGATTGCGGAATCGGAACTGGTCCAGGTGACCTTCTTGTTTGTGGCGTTATCGGGTTTCACGGTCGCGGTCAGCTGGACTGATTTGCCCGACTTCAACGTGATTTTGCCATCCTTGACCCCATCGCCGGAAATCGTGATGGAATCGACGGGGATGTCATTGTATTGCACGGCGAATGCGAAGTTGCTGTCGTCCTTCCTGGTCGCGGTCAGCTGGACGGTGTGGTTCGGGGCTTTCCAGGTTTCCTGATTCATCGCATAGGCAGTGATGCTGTTGACGATGTTCTTGATGCTGGGTGGATACGAGTCGTTGTCCACGCCGATGGTGAAGGACGTCTCAAGCGCATCAAGATGCTTCTGAATCCGGTCCGCATAGGAATTGGCCCACTGCTTTGCATCGCCGTTGCGTACGAAGTAATTGTCCTCCAAGGAAGTGGAACGGGTCGCGTAGCCGTCGGCCTGGTAGGTTTGGGCGTGGCCCGGGTGCGCTATGGCCATGAGCTCGTCGGTCAGACCGAAATACAGGTGACGCTGATCGAAGTTGTACCAGTGGTCATCGCTGTCATCCCAGGTGCAGTCGACCTGGTACCACTTGCCGTCCAGCTTCGCGGCGTTCCAAGTATGGGCGTCATAGGTGTCCCGAGTCTCGCTGTTCTCAATGCCCGCGGCGGTCAGCAGCTTGCTGTATGCGGATTCGTAGGACTGACAGGTGCCGAGACCTCGGGTGAGGGCGCTTTCAGGGCTGCTCCATTTCAGGGAGTTGTCGTACTGCATCTGGTCGAGGAGCCAGTCATGCAGCCACAGGGCCTTGGCGTATTCCGAACCATCGGTCTCCTTGTTGCACTGGGCCACCGCGGCGTTCACACGGTCGGCGACCGAAGGATAGTTCGGGTCGGAGACCGGGACGTTGAACGTGACGCGCATGTAGTACATGCTTGATGCCTTGTCCATGAGGAAGAAGCGGTAATTGTATGTTCCGCTGGCGGTCATGGTGAACGTGTAGTCGTGTGAGGCTTCCTCGGCGGTGTATTTGGTCCATTCGCCGCGACTCGGATCTGCGACGGATTCGAAGGACCATTCATCAGGATTGCTGTATGAGGGGGCATCCATGCGGAATTGATAATTGCCTGACCCTCCTGAGGCCTCGACATGGAATGTGGTGGGGCTGCCCAGCTTCGGATCGTTCCAATAGGCGGTCAGCGTGATTCCATTCTGCGAATCAGATGAAGCGGAATGGGCGTAGCCGTTCATGGCCGCGCGGATGGTGTTATCCGTGCTTTGGGTTTGCAGTGGGGTAGCGGTGTCCTGCTGTGTTTCCGGTGCTGGTTGGGTTTCTGGTTGTGCTTCCGGTTGTGTAGTGGTTGTGGCTTGTGGCTGCGTTTGCGCGTTTGGACCTGGCTGCGTTTCTGATTCTGTCTGCGGTTGCGCGTCAGTCTCTGACTGCGCTGGTGCTTGCGTCTGTGCTTCTGCCGTGTTTGTTTCAGATTGAGTGTTTGCTTCAGGCTGTATGGTTGCTTCTGTCTCTGGTTGCGCCTGCGTCTGTACCGTGTTCGGAGCAGTGTCTGCCGTGACTTCGTCCTGGGCGTAGCTGGCTGTCGCGGTCAGACTCAAAGTGATCGCCGCGCTAAGCATGACGGACAGTGCGGTGACGATTGGTTTTCTCATCTCAATACCTCTCTCGAAGCGGTTGCCTGGATCCGGTCATCGCCTTCGATGACTGCCTGTCTCAAACGTTCCCCGCCTTGACTATTGCTCTACTAACCAGTGTATCGGGAACGTGCGGTAAGACATGGGTATTATTCGAGTTTTGCGCATAATGATCAGGAATTATTTTCGTTATATGTCATTCGACGTACAGTCCTCTGCTGAAATCCGAAGGACGAATTTCACCATCAAAATTCATTGTTTCAGCCAGATGATTCACCAGATCCGCCAAAATCGTATCCCTTGTAGCAACGTCATGCATCTCCAGAAGTTTTCTGTAAAGTTCTTTTGGGCAGGGGGTGTGGATATTCACCTAGAAATCAATATGATAAATTCATATATAGTGACAATGCCGGTTTAATCTCATCATGTCGATAGTTGAAAACAAGAATATGCAGAAACTCAGTTGTTTCTTGCCGGCATAAACATGTAAACACGAGCGAATCCAACATGATTTTGCCTTGTGAAATAGAGCGGCATATATTTTGAACATAGCTATCTGAGATCAAGCATGGAAGGGGATTGTTATGACTGATTTTTTCAATGTCATAATTGGTGAGCATAAAAGATACGCGTTTCCTGAAGACAGGATTTTTGAAGAAACACAGAAGAGTGTCTCTACTCTGTTTAAGGACGAGGATGGGGATCCTGACTTTCATAAGCTTCAGCAGCTGCCTACTATCATGACTCCTGAATATGATGAGGACCGTCCGGCAACAGCACGCATAGGCTATCTGGGACAAGATAACTATGATCCTTATCTTGAAACAGTGGTTGCTTCGTTTCCTGCATTTAAATTAAACGCATTCCTGCCGCGAAATGGTTGGTTGGGACAAAGAACTCGCTGGATTGTGCTGCGTGGCGATCCGTATCGTATGCTCGGTAATTTGCAGCAACAGCAAATTACTCCTGTGGATAGTCCTTTCGTGATGAAGTTTCCGGAAGTTGCAATTGAGGGGAGAAGAATCGGTGTGATGATGCCATTCGGGGGTGGTTATCTCACGGCCGGTAATGACCCAGTGTACAAAGCGATTAAAGATGCAGCTTCAGCGTGTGATTTTAAATGCGTTCGAGCGGATGAATATGTATCTCCTGAAGACATTAAGAAAAATATTTTAGAGCTTATCGAGGGCTCTAAGGCTATTATTGTCGATTTAAGTGGATCGAATCCTAATGTTTTCTACGAAATGGGAATGGCACATGCTCGTGGACGTGTTGTGATTCCGATATGTGAAAAGGACAATAGTCAAACATTGCCGTTTGATGTGAGTCAGTTTCGTACAATTTTCTTTCACAAGGATAATGATTGGGGTCTTAAAGGACTTACCGATAGTCTGATTAAAACATTGAAAGTAATTTGATGATTTCGCTTTTGGTCAAGCAATTGCAATTATTGGTTTTTAACAAATGGATGTTGTAGTGCTTAACGGATCGGTAAAAGTGTCATAATTTTTAAGTGGTTCTTGGGTAATGATTCGCATTGCGGGGTAGTGCCCGAAAGGTTGCGCACTTTGGATCATGGCCGTCCATGGCGCGATGATCAGTTCGCTGCCTGTAGGGTGTCATCGAGTCGGGACATGTCGAGGTAGCGGCGGGTCGACCATTCGTTGTTGGTGACGTATCTGATCCTCGCGCAGACGAGCATGAGGGCGCTGTTCCCGTCGGGGAAGCTGCCCACGACGCGCGTGCGCCGCCGGATCTCCCGGTTCAATCGCTCGATCATGTTGTTCGTGCGGATGCGCCTGCGGTGTCCGTCCGGGAACTCCGGCAGCAGGTACGTGGTCGTCTCGCCGACCCCCTCGCGCAGGCAGTTCGCGGCGGCCTTCAGCCTCCTGGCCTCCATCTCCGCGGCGACGGACTCCGCCTTTGCCAGGGCGGATTCCCGGGATTCCATGGCGAATATCGCCTTCAGGGCCGCCGACGCCCATTGCCTGTGGGTGGGCGGCGTCTTGGAGAGCACGTTGCGCATGAAGTGCACCATGCACCGCTGGCATCTCGCCTTCGGCAGCATGGAATTGACCGTGGAGACGAGCCCGGCGCACCGGTCTCCGACCACCAGCCGGACGCCCTTGAGGCCGCGTTCGATCATGCCTCTGACGAACTGCTCCCAGCTGTCCCCGTCCTCCTTCATGCCCTCGGCGACGCCGATGACCTCCCGGCGGCCCTCGGAGTCCACGCCGATGGCGACGAGCACGCTCACGTTCTCCACGTGCCCGCCCCAGGAGCGCTTGTGCCACACGCCGTCCATGAACACGTACGGACACTCCGATTCCAACGGCCTCGTGCGCCACTGGTCGATCTCCCCGTAGATCCTTTTGAGCTTGTCGCTCAATGTCTGCGAGGGCATGCGGTCTCCCCACAGCAATTGGCTGATGTCGTCGACCTGTCTGGTGGAGACACCCGCCAGGTACATGTCGATCAGGGATTCCTCGACGCTCTGCTCACGCCGCCGGTAGCGTTCGATGACGGCGGATTCGAAGACCGCGCCTTTGAGCTTGGGCACCTTCAAAGCGAGTCTGCCGGCTTTGGCTGTGAGCTTGCGTTCGTAGTGGCCGGCCCTGTATGCCTTCCGCTCCCCAGTGCGCTCGTATCTGGCGGCGTTGGCGATCTCGTCCGCCTCGGCGTCGAGCATCGCGTTGACGATCCGCTCGACCTTCTCTCGCACCATGGTGTCGAGCTTGGTCTCGAACATGGCCTGGTCGAACTGTATGATTTCCTTGGACATGGCTCCGTGCCTCTTTCCAATCGCGGTTTTTCATTGTCTGGCGACTGAAAATCGTACCCGGCACGGTCCATGTCCCTTTCCATCAAGGCCGAAATCCGAAAATGCGCAAGAATCCGGACGTTATCGCATGGCGTGCGCTTTTTTGTAAATTCTAATGCAAAGAGGACATGCTCCACGTCCTATGTACGATTTTATATTCGCAAAAACTTGGAGAATCATGTCTGAGAGCATTGTTCAGATTGACCAGAACCGTTCTTGGTCATGCTTGACTGACTTGTCGTTGAGAAGGTCTCCGAATTGCTGAACTGAATATTCGAAAATATAGATAAAAAACAAGAATAAATCTAAAACGCTGCCGGACCCATTGGAATCAATTCTTTTGAATGGATTCTGCGTCAATAGAGATCGGTAGCCATCTTGAGAAATCCTTTCCTAGTAAATTTGTTTGTACGAGTATTCCGCATCTGATAAAAGGCCAAAAGTCGGAAACTAATTCAGATTTATCAGTATCTGGATTAGTTTGCTCAACTAAATAGATGCATTCAACAGTAACAGTGGGTTCTTTGGAAGAATCTATGTCTTTTTTGGAAAAATATTCAATAAAAGAAACATTTATTTTTATGAGCAACGCATTATTATCTTCTTCTGCGGTACTGAATTGTATGCCTGCAGCATAGCGAGCTTCAGGAGCGTCGGACCATGATTGAACCATTTTTGCGCTGAGTTCAACTGGTCTGAATTGCTTTATCATTTTGTCACTAGGCATAAAGGCTCCTTATTCAAATGATCCAATACGTGCATATAAATGTTTGGCATTTGCCTCAAATTGAAGAGGTTTTGTCGTTTCTTCGTTCTCAAAATGGATAGCCATGGACTGTTCGTTAACTTTGAACTGTTCATTAACTTCGGGAGAGGGATTGATACGGACTCCAAGGGTCATGGCGTAAGCATTTAGCTCTGAAATTTGAGGGTCATAGTCGTATTGTTCAAAGGCTTTTACCTTTGAAACAGGGATTCCAAGAAATGAAGCGACTTCTTCTTCTGTGATATTCAGCATTTTCCTTCTGGAAATGAGGAAATGCTTTGTCTTCAGATAGTCGGATTCTAAATCAGTTGCTAAAGCAATATACGCTTCGGGCGTTTGCGAGTCCAAATGCTTGTTCATTGGTGTCTCCTTACAACCAATTGCTTGGATTGTTATTGAAACAGAATTTGCAACGTTTGCTATCTGTATCGTGTCCCCAGTGATATTTGCTGGCGTTTTCAAAACGTTCCTGTGCGATTTTGGCGTCTCCATTCTGATGGGCGCGTATTTCTTCGTCGGATCCGTCAACCCATTTTTTGTAAATTTTAAGGCGATGAATTCAGGTTTTCTATTAAGTTCTTCTGCATAGTAGAGACGATAAGGTGCTCCTCTTAAAGTCCACCTGATTTCCCATATGTCTGGTTCTGATACGATTTTATGAACCGGATCGGAGTCATCCTCATCTAGGTTCCCCTGTTCAGCCTGTTGAATGCGTCCAAGAATGGTTCCGATGGCACTAAAGTGAGCGCCTGGTGCAGGGAAATCAGAGGCGATCACAGTCCGAATTTCGTTTTGCACATAGCAGTTTGGACAATTGGCGGAAGGGGCGCTAGTACAGCAATGAAAAATTCTGGGAAGCTCTGCCTTCTGAAAGCATAAAGAACTTTGCGGCATACGCCGTTCTCCTTCCGATTCCTAGTACAGTACTCATCATATATGATTTCATTTAATTGACGTGCTTCTAATCAGGGATGGACAATGAAACGATTCATGCAAATCTGTGGGCTCCTTTTTGGTTTCTTGTTGTCGTTTATTGTGATCTTCGAAATCTGTATGGCATATGGCTCCTGCCATGGAATGCAAGCGGGAGATGCCGTCGCGCTTTTTCAGTCGTCAATCGAAGCTTTTGCGTGCCTCGTAGCCGTTTTGGGCGCATTCATTGCTTGGGAAGAATACCGTAACGCTCATAGACCAATTTTGCTGGTCCGAATAAAGAAAGAATATCATTACAGTAAGAGTGAGTTTCGTTCTGAATCGATATCTTATGTTTTGGTCAATGAGGGGACCATGCCTGCGCAGGATGTCATAGTTAACATCCATCCAGGTATTCCTTGGCCGATGGCTTCTCATTCAGCTGGAGATCCTCAACAAGAATTACGTGAGCGTAAAGTAACATACTTAAGTCCCAAAGCAGAAGTCACTCTGCTGTTTACGGGTCGCGGTGAGTATGAAGAGATGCTCTCATCAACTCATTGCGGTTCGCAGAGCGTTAGCATTGAGTACTCTCGTTTGGGGCGTAAGAAAAGAGAAACGGTCAAATTCCATCTCGATCCAATGGATATAGCTTATTTAGGGGGTAATGTTGTGGTAGATCCTCTCTAGATAAAGCGTGTGTAGCATTCTTGATGGCACAACTGCGCAGTTCCCCAATTTACAGCCTAAGCATCACACCATGCTTGCCATGGATCATCGGCTTCGAAATCAGTAGAGTTTGTTTCAGCCATGCTGTCATCCATTTTGTCAAAGCAGTACAACTGCTTAAGACGTCGTAACAGTTCGTCAAAAGTAAAGTCAGTGGCTACGCCGTCTTGCCTATTCCTAACCTTTACTATTCTTCTCAAGTCTTGATATAGTTCATTATTTCCATCCCGTCTATGGATGCAAAACAGAAGCATGCCTCCAACATCCATTTAAGCCATTAAAATACAAAAAATGTAGTTCAATAATGCTACGGCTGGTCATGAGCGGGCGCTAGACCATGAACTACCTAATCCAGCAGAATTCTGAAACTGGCAATGCTCATATCAGTATATGTTTTCGGGTTATATTGACCAGTCAATAATTGACAGATCATTGGAACCTTATATCCCTTTGACGAAATATAGCAATGAGATGCACGGCTATTGGCATGCATCTCTGCATAAGATTTGCATTTTCAAAAAAAGAAATGGATATTATCTACAGTATTCGGTATATCATAAAACTTAATTAATAGGTGAGACTGGGGAGTAAGAGCGGAGTTACGTGATGCCGAATATACGTTTTCTCGCTATGAGTGCATGCCTTTCGCTCGTTGGTGTCTAGTTGTCGCGGCAACAAAACAGGACAATGCCTATCCGCGATTGCTACTGATTTATAACATGTGGGGAAGGGCACATATCTATGGTATATGTATTCGATACCTCTGAGGCAACAACCTCATCCGGAAATAGGGCTGAGGCTAAATCTTTACTGCATCTTCTTTGTTTCGATGAGGATAAAGATGACATAGATGCTTTTGCCATTGACTGTTTCAATGATGTTACCGGAATGAATAATTTCTCTACTCATTTATATGATGTTCAGTCAAAGGCAACGAAGAAGACTAGCCCAAAGGAAATTGGAAGAGACCTTGTAACATTATTCAAGAATTATATTTCTGAATTTTCTCATTATTTTAAGAGCTATACGCTTTTTGTCGACGGGATATCGTCGACGGTCCTGAAGGATAAAACATTAGATTGTTTTAGATTTAAAGACGTTACTTCAGAGGCGCAGAAAAGTATTTATAATGGATTGAAGGAAGAGTGTAGTAATAAAAAATATATTAACGATTCACTGGCTTCGGATGAAAAGATTAATGATTTTCTTCATGAGGTAAAATTCGCGCTGTCAAAACCTAGTGAGACTGATTATATACGTCCATTGGTTAAAGTATCACCTGCATTTATGCCAAGTTCAAGAAGACTTCAGGCAATTTTTAATGAAATAAGAAACGCTCAATCAATTTTTAAAAATAAACCTTCTATCGTAAATAAATCAATTAAAAAACCGGATCAAGTATATGAATGTGCTCGGGTTTTAGAGCGAAGGAAAATTGAACTTCTTATTATTCAACGTGTTATTAATTACGATTTAATGAAATCCGGTTGCCCGCCTAGCTTTAATGAATATCTTCGTTCTATGCCGCCAGAAGATGAGGATGCAATACTTGAAAGTTGTCAACAGTATATTAATCTTCAATTCTTTGATAAAAACAGCAAAGAAGCTTTCTGGGAGCTGCTTGACAATGTTGTATCAGAATTGACTAATGATCATGATGCAGATATTAATACAATTTTTGATAGACTTGATGAGAAAAAGGTGCTGGCATGTCAGCAGTTAAATAAGCAGTCTGTACTCTATTTTATTGCGAATATTAAGGATCATCTGAAGGTATGATTACAATAAAACAAATAGCTTTTGGTAATAGTTCGGAAGCCTATATTCAATCCGGTTTTACGAATGGGCTTAACATCATTTCTAGCAGTGAAAATCATGTCGGGAAAACTCTTATTATGCAAGCGATGATGTATGCACTTGGTTCTGCCCCAATGTTTCCTGCAAGCTTTCCTGCTGAGGATTATGTTTTTCTAATCGATTTAGAGATTAACGGGAACCGGTCCCTGTCGATTTTGCGTAGTGGGAATACTTTCATAATAAAAGAAGGAGATACCGTCACGCCAATCGAATCAGTTCATGATTTTGATCGTTATTGGAGCAATCATATTTTTGAACTCCCTCGAATTATCAAAGATGGCAAAGTGCATATTGTCTCAACTGATTTATTTGAGCAAATGGCTTTTATGCCTCAGGCTAAGCGTAATACCGCACGAATTTATGGAGGGCGTTACAAAAAAGATGATTTCATGGAAATGATATATGCTCAGGCTGGTCTTGTAGGCAAAACTCTCAATGATGGGGAATTGACTGAAATAAAGAATAAAAAACAGAAGCTAGAGACTCGTAAAAAAGAATTATCCAAGAAGTCAAAAAAACTCAGCAAAATGGGCTCGGCGCTTACTGCCATTAGTCCAACTGCGGATCGTGAAGAAACCGATAGGTTGATTGCGGAGCTCGAAAAACTAGGGAATGAAATTACTGAATTAAAAAAACAGAAAAACCGATTTCTGACTCGCAAGGTGAAAAATGAAGGGGTTCTTTGTCAATTGCGGTCACTTAATAACAGTCTTGATGTCGATTCGCTCGAATGTCTCGTCTGTGGATCGCGTGAAATCGGATATCGAATGAATGGTTCTAAATTTATATTCGATATAACTACAAGTGACATGAGAAGTCAGATTATTAATTCTCTGAAAGAACGAATTAGTGAACAAGAGAATATAGCAAAGGAACTTGATCTAGAAATTCGGGAAAAGCAAACTCGCTTTAATAAGATAACTGATTCTCGTAATATTACTCTGGAAGATATTTTCGTATATAGAGAAGATTATATAAGTTTAGAGGATATCGATAAGGAACTGACGTTAATTGCCGATGAGCTTTCGAACGTCGATCGCATAATCAAAACAGACAAGCAGATTAGCGCGAAAAATAAGGTAGATAGGAAAAATCTAAAAGATAAAATTGTCGCGAAGATGAATAAAATACGTAGGAAACTTGGAAATAATGATGGGTCTTCTGATTACTCTGATTTATTCACAACAGAAGGGAAACCCTACAGCGGTAGCGAAGCTACAGAATTCTTGATGGCCAGAATGTATGCTTTGGTAGACTGTTTGCACCATCAATTGCCTATTCTTGTGGATTCATTTAGAGCTGAAGAACTTTCGACTGGGCGTGAAGAAAAGATGCTTCCGCTCTTTAAAGATCTTGAAAATCAAGTGATTCTTACGGCTACGCTTAAGGAACAAGAAATTGGGAAGTATTGGGGGATTGAATGGATTAACAACATTGATCTTAGTGGCTACACTCCGAACAAATTGCTGTCCAGCAAATATTGTGCTGAATTTGCGAATGAAATTGAGAGATTTGGTGTAAAGCTTATGCAATTATAATTTTTATAAAAGGTGCTCAGTGCTTGTGCATTCCTAATTCCTTTTAAAGGTAATGCATTACTTTTCTTGGGCTATTGGCTAATCGAATGGAAGAATAATGGTGGCTTTTATTCCATAGCAGATTGAACAATGTCCATGCTGCCGGCCGATGGTGACAGCGAATAGTGCCTGGCGGATGAAGCCGAGCAGGGTGCAGGCCGCGTAGATCGCCAGCAGGATGCCGAGGATCCGCATAATCGCGAGTGGCTGTTTATGGTCAAATAAACGTGTACGGCGTCACCACCAAATCTGAACGGTGTGAGCGTTCATATCGGACACGGTCGGCGGCTGGAAACGGCATCGGCGGAAGAGAAGCGCCGGTGCCGTACGGTTCCTGATAGATTCCCGAGTGCTAACAACCAACACATGGTCCTCGGGAGGAAAGGAATGACGACACCGGTGCGTATTCAACAGAGTATCAGGCAGCTCGAGACGAAAGGCCTGACGCATGCCCAGATAGCAAGGGAACTGGGGGTCTCGCGGACGACCGTGGTCAAATACGCTTCCCGCGACTATTCCCCGGTTCCCGCGGCGGGGAGGGAGGGAAGCCGGTCGCTGGTCGCGGGCGAGTACGCGCGCAAGGCCGACGAATGGCTCGAGGCCGACCGGCGCATGCCACGCAAACAGCGGCACACCGCCCGGCGCGTACACGAGCGGCTCGTGGAGGAATGCGGCTTCGAGGGCAGTTATTCGTCGGTGCAGCGATGGGTCAAGCGCTGGCGCCAACGCCACCGCGGCGAGGCCGAGGGGTTCAGTGAGCTGGAATGGGCGCCGGGCAGCGCGCAGGTCGATTTCGGCCAGGCCCTGGCCGTGGTCGCCGGCGTGGAACGGACCGTGCATTTCCTGGTGGTCTCGTTCCCGTGCTCGAACATGAGATACGTGGCCGTGGACTGGCAACGGTGTGTTGGACAGGTTCTTAGAGGACGAGTCCCTGTTCGGTGAATTCCTTCGGACTCCGGTATCCGAGGGTGGAGTGGAGTCTTTGGTTGTCGGACCACCACACATAGTCGTTGAGGTCGGAGCGTAGTTGTTCCAGGCTGGTGTAGTGGTTCCGGTATATGAGTTCCTTCTTCAGGAGCCTGTTGGTGGATTCGACCACGGCGTTGTCGTACGGGTTGCCCTTCCTTGACAGCGATCTTCTGATGTCGAACACGTCGAGCAGCTCGTCGATTTTCGCGTTGTCGAACTCGCTGCCCCGGTCCGTGTGGAACACCTCCACCTCGGTCAGGGGGAAGTCGAGCGTGGCGAACGCGGCCATGACCAGGTCGGCGGTGCGGCTCGTGTCGGCGCTGTGGCCGGCGATGCTCCTGTTCGCCAGGTCGATGAGCAGGCACACGTACGCCCACTTGCCGCCGACGCGCACGTACGTCAGGTCACTGGCCAGGTGGGTGCGCGGCTCGTAGCCGTCGAACTCGCGGTCGAGGATGTTCGCGAGCCTGGCCTCGTTAACCCGCGTCTTGTGTGGTTTGAACGTTCTGCGCGCGTACGCGCTCGTCATGCCCCGCCGTTTCATGATGTTGACGATGCGCCTTCTGGAGGCGGTGACGCCCCTCCGCTCCAGCGCGGCCTTGATCTTCCTGGCGCCGTAACGCTCATGGCTGTCGCGCCAGATCGCGTGCACGTCGCCGGCGATCGGGTCCACCCGCTCGGCTTCGGGATGTTCGATCATCCAGTAGTAGGTGGAGCGGGGAACGCCCAGTATTCTGCACTGCGCCGATATCGGATAACGGGAGGCGTTGGCCCGTATCACTGCTACTTTCGTGCGAATACCGGCGCCGCCTGTTCTGAAACGTCCACCTCCATCTCCAACTGTCTGTTGCGCTTGCGCAGCTCGACCGGCTCGTTCTGCTCAGGGGTGCGGTTGTCGGCGGCTTTCGTGGAGCCGCTGTTGCGGATGCCCTGGACCCAACGGTGCAGCGTGGAATGCGAGATGTCGTACTCGTCCTTGATCTCGCGCGCCGGCTTGCCGTTCTCGTAAAGCTGCGCGGTCTGCCGCTTGAACGACTCCTCGTAGTGGCGGGGATGCTTCGGGTCGGCCATCGTCGGCCTCCAATCCCACGTCATTCGTCCCTCATCGGACTGTCTAATACATTGTAGCCAATCCATACATGCGGTCGCTCACATAGTTCAACGGTTCCCCGCTGAGAGCGGTACGTACAGTTGATGGTAACCATGCTGAAAATGGGGGCTACTGGCACATGTGATGTTGCGGCCGGTGCGTTGGCCAAGCTCGAGCTATGCAATTTCGGTGGTGCAAGTGTAACTGAAATCATTAAAAACATAGCAACAAGTGGGTAACCTTGCTTAGAAAGAAGGGGTGGCTGAGGCGGCGATCGAAGCCACTGAGGACATTCCTGCCAGAATGAGAGAACAACTTATCGCAATGGAAGATTCAATAGGCTCTTCTCTAAGAAAATCATTAAAAGAAAGACTGGGTGCCTAACATAAATTCTTTTTAAAAAAGTTGATATGGAATTGACGGGAGAATGAATGCTTAAAATTAGAAGGCTGTATTCAGAAGGATCTTATGAGACTCCTTTCGATAAAAACATTGACGGGTTCGAAGAAAAATGGTGGTCGCAGCTAGTCTTTGATGCCATGTCTTCTAGAGATGAATTCTACAGTTTTACTAACGAGGCAGAAGAAGAAGTAGCGCGAGCTTGGGTGGGTTGGCGGGATTATGCTGATACCTATGCTGGAATAAATATTGATCATGAGGAATCCTATAGATACCTCTATCTTTTTGAAGTCAGAAGAGATTGTCGCGGACGTGGAATCGGCAAGGAGGCAGTCGATCTTTTATCTTCTGGATTTGATTACCTTACGCTTTTGGCTCTTCCTAAAGCTGTAGGTTTTTGGGAGAAGACCCAGTTTGTCCATTATGAGCGAATTGGTGTGCAAGATCCACGAGAGCAACAGTTGTTTGTGTGCGGCACAGACTAAGCACCGGACATTTCTACCTTGATTTGATGAAATACATCATTTTGGATCATGAAACCAGTGACGTATCGTCTTTTGCCACGTGGCCGTGGACGGTTTCGGCAGTGCAATGCGAATGAGCTGATTACTCAGAACGTTGCGCTGTGCCCTGCCGATGGCTGCTGCTATTAGTCCAGGGGCGTCAACCCTGAGTCAACCCCGAGCCATAGCCGGGGCTGAGAGGGGCAGGTGGGCTCGCGCCGAGCTCAGCGGTGTCTTGTGACACCAGCCTTGTCTTTCCAAGGGACTTGTACTTGCGGCAGGTGAGTCTGCACCTATCGCACATCGGCCATAACCTTTCTCACGGAGACTGAAAAGAACACAACACGCCGTTAACTAGAAAAATCAAATAATTAAGAGTATGTTTGTTCTTCACATGAACGAGGGATGACTCGACCGGTCTTTGTGGCGTGAGGCGGTCTCCCATGGGAAGCGGTTAGCTCTTAAGAGCTAACCGCTTTTCATTTCTTAGGGAGAATAGAAGTGTCGGTCGAAGAAAAATGTTCTGCCCATCAGCGTCGACGTCGAGCTTTGTCCGTCGATGAGCAATGTCAGCTTTTGGCGCGTCATGGAATCAAGTTTGAGCAGTGCTGTAGAGAAGATGCCAAGCATTTCCTCAAAGATAATACCTATTTCTTTAAACTCAAAGCCTTCGATAATAATTTCGTGCGCGATGATAAGGGAACATATCTGAATCTGGATTTCGCTTATCTGAAGGATTTATCCACTATAGATTTTGAATTCAGGGTTCTGATTCTGCGCATGACTGGAGATATCGAGCATGCCTTACGCGTACGATTCAATAATCTACTCTCGCAGGTTAACGAGGATGGTTATCAAGTAATTCGCGATTATGAGGATGAGCAAGCGAAATACTATGAGAAAAGCGGTAGAATTTACGATTCCGATTCGTGCTATCAACAATCTGTATATACAAAAGGGATGATTGACAAATTCCTGAAAGATAAGCCCGTCTGGCTATTTTGGGAAACCTGTACTTTCAGCAATCTTATACGCTGCTATCGCTCTTTCTTGACGCATAGACGATTCCAGGATGTTACGTATTCTCTGCTTTATGGCGTTCGCCTATTGCGAAATGCTGCATCGCATCATAATTGCTTGTTAATTCCGTCTCAGGAAGACATCAAACGAACGGAAGATCTTGATAAGCTCTTAAAAGTATTTCTGCCTGATAGTAAGGAGTCTGCGAAGACGCTTAAATTGGCCGAGACGGACCCTTTGATTCATGATTTTGCTTGTGTTTTGATTGCTCATATCAATCTGGTTCAGAGCATTGGCATGCGTTCTGGTGTTGTTAAACAGATTGAGCTTTTTATCAAGCGTATGCGGCGTCACTATGATTGGTATCACAACTCGGAAAGCATCCATGACCATCTTACCCAGCAGTTTGATGCCATAGAGCTGTTGCTGACAAGAGCCATCGAGTTTAATCAGATGCGTGACGACGAGGTTCTTTCGGAATATCAAAAAGATTTACTCAGACAACCATACCGACGACCGGTGCGTCGTGGGCCAAGGCGGGCCAGCAAAAGAGCACGGGAAAGACAGCAGCCGCCTGCTCAGAATGTTGCGCTGTATTCTGCCAAAGGCACAGAACTCAAGCAAGGTTAGGACTGAGGATAGCAGAGCTTGCATTGAATTCTGACAATGCTTTTCTTTCCGGGAGTTTGTGCTTGCGTCGGGGGCGTGCGCACCGTGCAGCGGGCGCAGGACCTGCCGATCGCAATCGTGGAGGAGATCGCCTTCGAGAACGGCTGGATCACGCTCGGCCAGCTCATGGAGTCCGCGGAGCGCTACGGCAAGAGCCCCTACGGCCAGCATTTGAAGGGCCTCGCCGACGGCGAGATCATGCTCGTGCCGAATCAGAAGAACTGACTTGATGAGGCGTCTTCAAAGCGCCTCACCAAGTCAGTTCTTCTTACCAATATGCCCTAGCCCCGTTGTCCCAGATATCCGTTTTCCCATATTCAAGTGCAGTAATGATGTCTTGATTCAACTTGCTACGCAGGTCATCACAGATTTCCGTTTGGAATAGTGGAATGAAGCACACGTCCCATGTGAGCTTATGGCTATCCGGATCGGGGCAAAACAATATTGCTGTGGCCTGAACCACTTGGAGGAATTGCTTCGTCTGGGGTTGGTACTCCATCAGTAGGGCGTAAACGTCCTTGCTGATATCCATTAAAATCTTGGTGAGCAGATTACTTGAGATGGAGTCTCCATCAGAGTATCGTTTTTGGCTTTCCTCATCATCGTTTTCCTGCCGTGATTTGCGTGCTGCGACTGTGTTTTTCCTATGTCTATTTCGCGATGGGCCGAATCCTAGTGAGTTACGTCGTGAGAGAGTGAATGCTGCTTTGCAGGCATTGATAAACGTATCTTCATCCGGAATCGTGTCTGCGGCTTCGCTGAGCGCGAATGCGATAGAAGCTACGATGTCGCAAAGTACGTGTGCTTGGGACAAATATTCGCCGGCTTTAGGGGCTAAATCCTTGAAAGAATCAATGCCGTGTCTTTGTACACAAGCGCAAAGTCTTGACACTTGCTGACTCGTCATGGAATTCTCTTTTGCCCAGTGAGGTATATCAATTACTCGGCAATAATCAATTATGGGATGAGTTATATCCTCGCAAAGAAAGAACACGCGCTCAGGTTGTCTCTGCGCATGGATGATTGCCGTTGCTTTATCGTGTGGAATATCGACAATATGGGCTTGGACAGTTTGGATTTTATCAGCAAGAGCCTTCTTATATTTGTCAGGCAGTTTCTTACTGTTTTCGGGAGTAAGGACCATTCTGAGTAATTGGGCGTGTGCGATACCTGCGCATGAACAGATGCAGTCGAATCCATTTGCGAATGTGCAGCTACCTTGACCTCGTCCAGTGTGAATATCTACGAAAGGGTCTTTGGGATTTACTTGGATGGGCAGTGCCATGTTTCTCCTTTCAGCTCTGTTTATTAGATTTCAGCGTTTCGATTACTTTTGGCATATCGGTCCAAGGGGCGTATTCCTGCTCATGACTAGGCGCGAGTCTGTTACGCCCCTGGCGGTTTTCCGTTGTATTGTGCCGGGCTGCATTGCGTATGGCGGCATCGAGATGTTCTTTGTCAATGAGCTCGGTGTTGATGTATTTGTTACGGTTTCCGCCGACAACTTTAGCTTCTGCTGCAGCTGACTCGACATCAGGTGTCAGTGTATAGCTTGACGGGCAAGCCTTCACATAGTCGAGCAGCCAGACCTCGAAGCAAGGATTGGAAATGATGAGTTCGATTCCATTGTCATTGCAGATTCTCGCTGCTTCGCCGTGGTCGTGAAAATCGTCAACATCGACCACCACCCAGATTCGTTCATAACAATCTGTAGAAGTATCTCGCTTGTCTTCCCTCTTCAACTTAACAGCGAGCTTCGCGAGCTGCTTAGGGCTGTTGTTCTTCTGTTGATAGTCAATGATGACATCGTATAGGGACTCAAGCTGCTTGAAATACTGTTTCTCAGTGACTGCTCCGCCGGCCACGACAAGAAAGCGTCTCTTGCGCGGTCGGCGCGACCGTGCGGCTTTACGTCCATGTGCAGGAACGTTTCGCTTTTTCGACATCAGGCATCAACCACATTCACGATCTGGGCGAAAGCGGTATGAAAATCAGGCCGTGGTATGGCGCCGTACACGCCGTTGAGATAGTTCTTGCCGATGTTTTCCATATTCCGAATACCCAGATTGGTCACCGGGAACAATTCCGAAACGCCTTCCTTGTTCTTTTCCACAAGCCAGATCTGATCTGGTGCCAGTAAACGCTTTGCCGAACCGGACTGATTGATCAGCGACACGTCATGAGTCGTGAAAATAAGCTGGGAACCGTGAGGATTCGTTTCCGCGTCGGCATACAGCGCCACCAGCTCCTTCACCAGAGCCGGATGCAGACTGGTATCGATCTCGTCGATAAGCGTCACCGACTGCTTCGACAGCTGGCGAAGAGCAAGCGAGAAGAATGACAGCGCAGCAACGGTGCCCCTGGACTCATCATCAGGACCGAATCCTGCGGAAGATGATTCGCCGGTATGAGTGAACATCAGCTGGGAAGCGTTCTTGACATTGAATGTCTCATCCACTTTGTTCTCATCCATGCCGAGTTGCTTATGCATCTCTTCCTTGAACTGAGCCCAGAGATCCGGTGGGACGTCCACAGGAACGCTTTTCACGTCACTGATGCCGAAGTCCGCATACCTAATCAATGTGGCCAGATGTTTCGAAAGTGGTGTCTCTTTCTTGAACTCATCCAACAGCGTAGGCTGCTCCTGTTCGAAAGCGCTTGCTTCGTAATAGGCTATGCCACTTTGGAAGAATGAAAATGCCGGCCGAATGGACTCAATACCGGCAGCTGCGGCTGCGGAAAGCAGAAGTGCATTCGGCCTGAGTTCTATGGTCTTGCGTACTTGTGAGCGAGGTCCTTTGAAGGAAGGACCGAATTTCACCCCATCCGTTGAGGAACGGGAAAACAGCAGAGAGGAGTGCGTGGAAAAACGTCCTTGCAGTTTTTTGAAGAAGATGAGATCTTCCTCAAGAATCCGTTCATTGTCATAGCGGAACCAATACTGGTATTTCAGTCCATCGTTCGCGATGAATGCAAGGAAGAACATGGACGAATGCGAGAAAGGATCCTTTCGTAACAGAAAAGGTTCCCTGGGAATAGGACTGCTTGCATCCCCTTGGCTGTAGCTATTTACCACCATGTTGCGCATAGCGCGCAATGCCTTCAGAAAATTGGACTTTCCCGATGCATTGGCGCCGTATATGGCTGCGATTGAAGAATGGAGAGACTCATCAGATTCCATGAACCGTTTTTCGCGAGTCATGGAGAAAGACTGCTCGTCTCGGAAACTCCTGAAGTTCGAAAAACTAAAATCAATCAGCATCGGGTTGCCTCGTAAGTATATTTTGCTCCTTTGATACTGAGATTATATCCAGAAATATACTCATTTTGCAATTTTCTGCTAAAGGCGGTGGTTTCATTGTGCTTATTGTTGCCGTATTGGAGATATCTAGTTACCGTTATACCCATGCTTGCGCGTATCCAGAGCCTCCTTCCAATAGGATTCCCTGGCGAGCACGACGTCTTTAGGCACGGTGAAGTCGTAATGTTCCAGAAGCGTGTAGCGGAAATGCGTCTGCACGTACTCCAACCCGTGCTGTTTCACAATGGCAATCAGCCCCGTATCGTTTCCGTGACCATTGCTGATGTAGTCTTGCCACCGCTGATATATGCCGTTCCTTCCGGTGGCGCTTCCCGCATACAGTTTCCCATTATCGGTATTGGTTATTATGTACACGCCTTGCTGGCGGGACAGCGTATTCTTCCAGCTTGCCTTGTCGTTCTCCTCAATCTACTTAAGCTGGGCGTAGGAAAGGCTGACAACAGATTTTGGCGGCCTTGTTCACTTGACACGGTCGCCGGTGGCACTTTTTCTTGCGGTCAGAAACAGCCCGCCCAAAATCAGCCACTGAATATGCCAAATATTGCCAATAAGTCTCGTACGCGCACGATATCGACAGGGAATGTTCCTTATTTCACAGCCCATCTGTTTGAGTTCCCAAAAAATGTGTTCAATGTATGAAGGGATGAGGAATAGTTCGAGGGGGAAGATTACTCTTGGAAAAGATATTGTCAACGTGAGATGGGGAAGTTCAGTGACTTCTGTAGAGAACGCTAATGTGCAGCAGCCTACCGCACCGCAAGGGGTAGTTGAGGAAGCGGATGACGGCATCACTCTGATGGATCTGTTCAAAATCATTCGTAAGCATCTGGTCACCGCGATTATCGCATTCGTGGTGGTGGTGGCAGGCGTGAGCGCCTATACCTTCCTTGCTCCGGCGAAGTATACGGCTACGGCTCAGACCATGGCTACTTACAATGCTTCTCAAAATGGTGTCGACATTAACCAGCAGTCCGCTGGCGGCAGCTACATTTCCAACCAAATCACCTCATATCCGACGCTTGCCACCACTTCGAAGGTGCTCAAGCCGGTTATTGATGATCTTGGCTTGGATGAAACCGTGACGGATCTTGCCGGCCAGGTCACCGTCACCAATCCGACCAACACCGCATTCGTGAACATTGCCGTGGTGGATGGAGATCCGAAGCAGGCCGCGGACATCGCCAATTCCGTTGCCGAATCGCTGAAGAACGTCATTGAAAGCGACCTGTACTCCGGAGATAAGTCCCCGGTGAAGCTTTCCATCGTGCAAAAGGCACAGGTCCCGACGTCTAAGTCTTCGCCGAAGACTGCCCTGTATTTGGCTGTCGGTGTGGTGCTCGGCATCATCATCGGCGTGTTCGCCGCACTCATCAAAGACCTCCTCAACACCAAGGTTGAAGAGACTTCCGACGTGCGCGGCATCGTCCGAGCATCCTCCCTTGGCTCCGTTCCGATGGACGCTTCGCTTGATGATAAGCGCCCGGTGTTGGTGAGCCAGCCTAACGGCGCTATTGCTGAGGAATTCCGCCGTATCCATACGAATATCGACTTTTTGCAGACCGACCGCACCGAAGGTGTGGGCCAGCTGCTTGTCATCACCTCTGCGCAGCCGTCCGAAGGCAAGACCACCATGGCTATCAACACTGCGGTGGCCCTTGCTGAAGATGGTGCGAAAGTACTGCTTATCGACGCTGATCTTCGCCACCCGTCCGTTGCTCACCACTTGGGCATTGAAGGTGCCGCCGGTCTGGCGCACGTGCTGTCTGGGCAGATGGGCCCGAAGGACGTGGTACAGAGCTACTGGAAGCCGAACCTGCACATTCTGCCTGGCGGCAAAAGGCCAGCGAACGCTGGCGTGCTGCTGGGCTCCGAAACCATGAAGCTCATGGTGGAGCAGGCGCTCACCCAATACGATTACGTGATTATTGATACCGCCCCGTTGACGGTGTCCAACGATGGCGCGGTATTCGGCCGTTGGGCCAAGGGCCTTCTGCTGGTGGTCAGCCGCAACGTGTGCGAGAAGAAGTCCCTGCAGGAGGCGTCCGACACGCTCGCCACCGCGCAGGTGCCGGTGCTTGGCTTCATCTTCAACCGTGCAGATCCGAAGAAGGTCAACTCCCACTCCAACTATTACTACTACTATGAAGATGGTGCTCCGCGTAGCAGCCATCGTGCAAACGGCAAGAAGAAGAGGATCTGACGTTTTCCTTCTTCACGGAATGAGGGGTGTATGGCAACTGAGAACGATGATTCCCAGTCTATGAACGGTATTTTGTCCAATATATCTCGGGATGTGGTGGACACCAGCTGGGATATTCCTCCGCTGACCTTCCCCAAATTGCAGCCTACCGATTCGGAAGAGGCCGATGGTGCGGATGAGACTTCGCTTGCTGAGCCTCGTACCATCGCTTCCTCCGTGCCTGCGCAAATGGAACAGCCGGTTTCGGCTGCGCCAACAATCGCGGATATACCCAGTATGCCGCTCGACACCATCGATTTCGATGAAGCGGTTGCACCAGCCGATGCCGAGGAAACCGCCACTTTGCCACCCCTCGTCTCTTCGACAGATGAACAGGACGCCGAAGCGACTCAGGCCTTTGATGCATCAGATGGCATAACCGACCTAGAGGAACTTGCCGCGGAAGATCCGGAACACGATCCGCTGAAAACCATTCCGGCCGCACCGAAAGAGCCATCTGCGGACAAGCGAAAGATTATTGCCATTGTCGCTGCGATTGCGGCAGTGGCGGTTGCTGTCGCCGGCGTCATCGTGGTACGCAATCATATCAATTCGAAAGAACAGCGTGCGGCAGTGGCGGTATGCGAGAAGGTGAAATCCAAATACTCCAAAGCCAACGAAAAACTGCAAAACGCCATCGAACAGGCGACCAGTCTGCAGGGCACTGCGGCAAACCAGGTGGCGGATGCCGCCACAATCGACCAACTCACTCAGGCCGTGACCAAGGCGCAAAACCTCAAGACGGTCGGCGGATGTTCGGTGTTGCTGTCTGAAACCACACTGCGTGCGCACGCCCGTAGCATGAGCAAGCAGATCAGCAATATCAAAGAACAGACCAAGGCCGTTACCGCAGCAGCCACAGCTGTGGCCGCCAGCAAGCGAGCTTTGGAAGTGAATAAGACGACTGCCGCATTGCAGAAGGCCATTGCCGACGCAAAGACGTTGCTTGACGGTTCTGCGGGCCAGGTTGCGGATGAGTCGACACGTGACGCGCTTGCCAAGGCGATTGACGCTGCCCAGAAACTCCTCGATGGCAAAAGCACCGATGTTGCGGCCATGCAGAACGCTTCGAAGGTGATTTCCTCGACTTCTGACGGCGTGAACAAGTCTGTGGCGGAACAAACTGCGGCTAATGCCCAGTCGAATACCAATTCAAACACTAATTCGAATACCGGTAACGGCACTACGAACCGACGCTACACGTATACGTGGCAATTTGGTCCGGGCTCTGGAAACGGTGTGAACGGTGGCGGTTCGAACGGCGGCAATAACAATGGCGGTTCAACCGGTGGTAATGGCGGTTCGAACGGCAACGGCAACGGTGGTTCGAACGGCGGCGGTAACGGCGGTTCAGATACAGGTACTGCTGGCGAATAAGCCATACCGGAGAAGGATTTGGATATAGCGAATGGTACCCCTATAGGTCCCTCTTAATTTCTGGGGGGCTGTGGTAAATTGTTTGCCGTATGCAGCTGAAGGGGAGAGAGATACATGCAAGGCGTGAATACCGGTGAATCCGGCGCACCAAACGGCGAGCAAGGTATGAGGACTCAAGAGATTCATATCGTCTCGTCCAATGCGCATCGACAGGCATACGCGTCCATGCAGAATCAGCGTCTGCAAAAGCAGTTCGAGCCGATGACTTTTTCCAATACCCCGTTTCCTGCGGAAAAGGAAGGACATAGGCGTGGCAAGGCTGAATCGACTCCCCGGTGGCGTTTCGCCTTCGTCGCCAGCCTGATCGCCATCGATTTGGCAGTGATGCTGCTTTCGTTGACCGTCAGCCTTGTAATCAACGGTGCTGCTTTCGATGCCATCGGCGATGTGATGCCGTTTTGGCTTTTCCTCATTCTGTTCAGCCTGATTTGGTTGCTGTGCTTGGCATTCGCGGGCACATACCACCGCCATGTTATGGCGGACGGCTATGAGCTGTATGCCAAAATCATCAATGCGTCGTTGCTGACCATCATCTCATACTGCAGCCTTGCATTTATTTTCAAACTTGCATTGCCCCGTACTGCGTTGATTATCGCGCCAGTCATCGCCTTCTTCTTGGATATCATCGCACGTTGGCAGATGCGTCAAGCGTTGCATCGTCACCGCAGCAAAGGCTCTTGCAAGTACAGAACGGTGGTCATCGGATCTTCCGATGGCATCAACAAAGCCTTGCAGACCATGCGCAACTGCATGAATTGGGGGTACGAACCAGTTGCTGTATGCCCAATTGAAGCGGATCCAGCTTCAAAAGACGCTTATGTGGTTACCTCATACACACCGGATGCCAATATCGAAGGCTCCAGCAAACTCAAGGTGATTCCTTTCAACTCGGCATTCCCACGTATTTGCGAAAGCCTCGGTGTACAGGAAGTCTATGTGGCTGACGTGCTTTCGCGTGATTCCGAAATGCTGCATGGTCTGTCTCTTGCGGTGGAGTCGCTGGGTATGGAACTTGCCTTGGCGGTCTCCCTGGCGGATGTGAGCGGTCACCGTTTGTATCTGCGAAACACCACGGAACAGCCGGTTCTGTTGGCTTCCCTGCCGCAGTACACGGGAGCTGCGAACGTAATCAAGCGTTTGCTGGACATCATCGGCTCACTGTGCGCGCTGATTATTTCCTCTCCGATTCTTCTCGGCGTCGCCATCGCCATCAAGCTTGATGATGGCGGTCCGGTGTTCTTCTCTCAGACCCGTATCGGACTGCACGGCAAGCCGTTCAAAATGTATAAATTCCGTTCCATGGTCACCAATGCTGAGGAGCTGAAGAAGAAACTCGCTGAGGAAACTGGGCAGGAAGACCGGTTCATCTTCAAAATGAAAGATGATCCGCGTATCACCAAGGTAGGTCACTTCATCCGTAAGACTTCTTTGGATGAGTTCCCGCAGTTCTACAACGTGCTCAAGGGCGATATGTCTCTGGTCGGTCCGCGCCCGGCATTGCCGGAAGAAGTGGCCCGCTATGGTTCCCTATATTCCGCCCGACTGCTGGTCAAGCCGGGCATCACCGGTCCGTGGCAGGTGTCCGGCCGGTCGGATCTTTCACAGGAGCAAAGCGAATATTTGGACGTCTCCTACATTGAGAATTGGTCCATCGCTGGAGATCTTGCGATTCTTGCCAAAACCGTGATGGTAATCTTCACTGGCCGTGGATCGTACTGAGCCAATAAGTGGGTTTTCTGTGATTTTCCCTCTGTTCTTGTGATGGAACAGAGGGAAATTTCATTTGGCGGCCGAAAAAAGGGGTGCCATGTGGCACAATAATGCGCTGGAATAGTCAAATTGAGTGCTTAATGATTTGAGGAGCAAAGCATGGGGCAACATGCTCAAGCAATACGGGAAAAACATACGGCACGGAATGTGACGCTTATTGTACTTGCGGTGCTGGTTGTGTTACTCGCCATTGCCGCAGCGTTCGGTATGCAACTGTATAAGCAGGCAAAAAGCGTCAAGGCGCACGAATCACAAGCCATATCCTCACTATCCGCAATCAATGACCCTGCAAAGCTCAAGGATGCCGCCGCGTCGCAGGCGTCCATCGCGCAGGCTCAGCAGCAGACGGCGCAGGCCAAGCAGATTGCGCACGGTTCACTATGGAACGTGGCCGCGAAAATGCCGTTCGTCGGCAGTGACATCGCCACTGTGCAAGGCATGACGGAAGTCGTGGACAACCTTGCACAGCAGACACTGCCATCGTTGACCACTGCGGTGCAACAGCTTGCCGATGCCAATCTTTCCGGTGTGGAAGGGCAACTTAACCTGCAGCCAATCGCCGATGCGCAAGGCAACTTCGACAAGCTCAACCAGCAGGTGCAGCAGCAGAACAAGCAGTATAACAGTCTTGCCGAGCCGAAAATCGGCATGGTGAAGAAAGCCTATCAGCAGGGCAAGGACCAGCTTGACAATATCGCCGATTTGGTCGGGCAGGTCAGCAACGCCACTCACATGCTGCCTTCCTTCCTCGGCCAGAACGGTGCCCGCACATACTTGCTGGCGGCACAGACCACATCCGAAACACGTTCCGGCGGCGGCTTGGTTGGCTCTCTCGGCACCATGACTGCGGATCATGGCAAAATCGCGGTGGGGGACTTCCATCCGAATGGTGAATTCGTCAATGGCAACAACGGCACCGCTGAGGAACATGCGGTATTCAACAGGCCGTTGGGTTTCTCCTTCGACGTGCGAGACACCTTCGCGGTGCCGGATGTTTCCCGCAACGCGGAAATGCTCAACGCTTCATGGCAGCGTTCGCAATATGCCTGCAACATCGACGGTTTGATTTCCGTGGATCCGGTGTTCATCCAGAAAATGGTGGAGATCAACGGACCTGTCACCTTGTCCAACGGCACTGTGCTTACCGGCGAGAACACCGCCGAATACATGCTCAACACCATCTACAAGGACGTTCCTGTGGCACAGCAGGACGAATACTTCGAGTACATTGCCAAAACGGTGATGGACGGCGCTTTTGGCAACATGACTGTGGACAAGATGATGAAGGTGGCGCAAAGCATCGGTGATTTGGCCGAGAACCGCCACTTCTACGCCTACACGTTCCACGATGACGAAGCGAAGTACTTCCAAGGTGCTGGACTCGCCAAGAATGCGCCTGAGAGCGAGACCAATCCGGAAACGGGCATTTACATCAGCGAGCAGAATCCTTCGAAGATGGGTTGGTATATCGACCGTACCAGCGAAGTGACCAAGACAGGGGACAAGACCTACCACGTGAAGTACACGCTGACCAACCGTATGACTTCCACGGAAATGGCTACCTGCACGAGTTACATTCTCGGTGGTGAGCAGAAGGGCGTCGGTGGCGTGCCCGTGGCGCCGAGTGGCACATCCGCGCAGCGTGTGCTGATTTACGCGCCTGCAGGTGGTTCGATTGGATCAATCGCCGTGACCGGTGATGTGCGTGACCGTAGCAATGCCACCATGGACGGCAAGCCGTTGAACTCCAGTATGGCGTACATCGCACCTGGCAAGAGCGTGACGTACGAGTTCGACGTGACCGTGTCTGACAAGGCCACGGCTGATATGAAGCTCGATCAGACGCCGTGTGGCAAAATGACCAATGATGTGAAATACAACTATTGAAATATGGCGCGGTAATTCTCGACATTATTGGTGCATGATTTCCTTGAATTCATCTCAATGAAAACTTGTTCAATGAAGTCTATGAATTATTGCTATATTCTTGGAAATACAGGGGGTATTTCTGCTGGAAAGCGGAGATACCCCCTATTTTATTAGTGAAAAAAGGGTGTATTTATGCGAATTGTTGTATTATATTGCATGTAATTAATATCCTATATTTTCAAGGGGTTGGCATGTCTGTTCTTGACGGATTTGAAGCAGTGGGAGAAAAGATCACCACCAATAAGATGACCATGACGGTCATGGAATCATCCGTTCGCTTTTCCAAAGGCGTGACCGAAGCGCTCGGATGCCCGGCATACGTGAAATTGTTGGTGAATGACAAGCAGAAGAAGATCGCAGTCCAGGCATGCGACGCCAAAGACGAGAACGCCATCAAGTTCTGCAAGACCAAGCGAAGCAAGGCCGATGGCGTCGACTCTGACGCTGCAGGAAAGGCTTCTTCCGTGACCGTGCGTACCACCGATGTGCTGGTAGCGGTGCAGAAGTATTTCACTTTCCCGCCGGTCGCAGACGACCAGATTGCCTATTTCGCCATGGATGGCGAGTCCTACCCGGATGAGAAGGTTGTCATTTTTGCTGTGGCCGATGCCTCAAAGGGTGTATCCGGCAAGCGCGGTCCCCGCAAAGGTTCGCATCATACGGCCAAAGATGGCGAGTAAGTGAACAATATTCCGCTCAGCTTGAAAAATCGCATATAGTACAGTTCTCTTGATGTGAGTGCTGTACTATATGCAGTATCTTGATAGGCTGTGCGAATCGTCCATAAACGCTAATAATGAGTACGTATGCATCCAGCCCAAAAATCCTGAAAAAGGGAGCTTGGAATGAATGTGGCAGGTAGCGGGCGTGTAGGATCTTCGTTCAGTATTCGAGTCGCTCAAAATAACGTGCTTGGTTGGCGATGGACGGTGGAAAAAGAGCATGACGGCTTTTTCGAGCCCGTTGCGTCTGGCCGTTCGCTCACGCGTAAGATGGCCAAAAGGGCCGCGATAAAAGCGATGAATGAATTGCGTGCATAAACAACCGTAACGCCATGAATGGCCTGCATCTTTCCATATGAAATATAAAAGAGGCATATAAGACAGGAGAGGCTCCGCACAATGTGTGCGGAGCCTCTCCTGTCTGAAAAACTAAAACTCAGTAGCAGTGGTTGGCGAGCCAGTAGGTGTAGGCGCCCTGGATGGAGCCGTAGCGCTGTGCGCAGTAGCCCCAGAACCACTTAAGCTGGGTCTGGTAGTTGGTGGCCCAATCGGCACCGGCGCTCACCATCTTCGAACCGGGCAGCGCCTGCGGCAGACCGTACGCGCCGGAGTTTGGGTTCGTGGCTGCGACATTCCAACCGGACTCATGAGAAATGATGTACACGGTGGCGGTGAAATCGGCCTCGGAATAGCCGCTGGACAGCAGATAATCGTGAGCCCACTGCTGCATTTCGCCAGCCGGCACGGTGGTGCCGATCGACGCTGCGGCCGCGGACGGCGTGGACGAGGAGCCGGTGCCGACGAGGACCACCTTGTCGGTCGGAGCCTTCTTCACGAAAGAGCTGATCATATTGGAAGACATGACCTTGCCGCCGGACTTGGTGACGAGGTTCGTGGTCTCCATAACACCGTTCGCGCCTTCGGTCTCGACCTTCTCCTGGCCCTTCGGCAGGCTGGAGGTCTCCTTCTTGACCGTGTTGAATGCGATATCCGTATCAGACACCTCAACGGAAGCGCCGGCACGTTCGATCTTGATGACGGTGTTCTCGTTCACCTTCGTATCCAAAGACGGGGAAACGGTGTCTTCCGTATCAAGGGTGATGTCGCCCGCGTCAAGCACGGACTTCACGTCGGTGAAATGCATGCCGGGAACCACGCGGGTCTTGCCGTTGATCTTCACGGTGACGTACGAAGTATCTCCGGAAAGCGCCTCACGGGCGTTGCCACGGGAGGCTTCGATGCTGTCGGTGACGGAATACGCGGTGACCTGCTTGGCAGGAGACTTCTCCGCGGTGGCGTACAGATTATGCGACACGATGCCGCCAGTGGCCAACAGCCCCACTGCCGCAACCGTTGCGACAATCTTCACCATCTGAGATTTGCCCGGCAAGGCAAACGTAGTTGGTTGGGCATGTTTCTTATGGCTAGCCATTCTGCTCCTACATCGGGTACAATTCCTCGGCGGATTCCGTGCCTAGGGCACGGCGCACAACCGCTAGGGTTCCGCCGGAATGCGCGCAACTGCATATAGTCTACCGCACCCCAAGGAACTTGAAGATAACGTATGCAACGCGCAGGCGACGGGCCGAATCATCGTTCCGACTGACTACTTGGCGTTTTCACTTTGGCGTCTCCGCTGGAAGCGGTGTCCCCATCGGAAGCGGCCGCATCCATATCCAACGCCTTGGCCTGGCTGATCAGATCATCCAAATCGGAAGCGCGCAACGCGCCGGCCTGCTGGAAGATGATCTGCTGCTTCTTGACGACCATCAGCGTCGGCACTGCCTGAACCTTGGCCGCGGCGGCCAGATCGGGATTCTGATCGATATCCACCTTCGCGAAATAGACGTCCGGATTCGCCTCGCTTGCCTTCTCGAACGTTGGGCCGAATGCACGGCACGGACCGCACCACGTGGCCCAGAAATCCACGAACACCAGATCATTGGATTCGACGACCTGGTTGAAATCCTGCGAAGTGACTGCATGCGTTGCCATATGCGTTCCCCATTTCCCGGCTTACGCTATAAGCCGATTTCAAAAAACAATATCGTGCAATGCTGCGCAATATTGCGAAAGCCCGTTTGCGAAAAGTATATAGCCGCACGCCACGCAAACACACTGCCGCACCCGATTGCGCTATGGGAAGAATCGGAAGCACGTGACATTCACATGCCGTGCGTGATAATGGAACCATGCCAGTGATGAATGATGAAGTGCCCGACGAGGGCGATTTCGACGCCAACCGCCATCGCGGGGAATTCGACGACATTACGCCGGAGGATTTCATCCGCGGAATGGGCAACCCTCCGGGATGGCTCCCATCGGACGAAATCAACCGCATGCGCCGCGAAATACCGATTCCGTACGTCGTGGTCGTGCCGGTGCGCACCGACGATCTCGGCAGGGTGGCGCAAATCGGCTCGCTGCTGCGCGTCACCGACGACGGCGGCATCGAACGCACATTGATCGCCGGACGTGTGCTCTATCACGAATCGTTGCGTGAAGCGGTGGCGCGCAACGTCGCAAAAGATTTGGGCGATATCGCCCTGCCGCAGCTGCCGATCAGCCTGCAGCCGTTCACCGTGGCCGAATTCTTCCCGACACCCGGCCTATCCGACTATTACGATCCACGCCAACATGCGATCGCGCTGTGCTACGTGGTGCCGATCGCCGGCGATTGCAAGCCGCAGGACGAGACGCTCGACGTGGAATGGGTCGACCCGTCCGGAGACATGCTCGACACCTTCGTCGGGCAAATGGCCAACGGCTACGGCACCATCGTGCGGCAGGCGCTCGCATGGACCGGCAAGTAGGACAAGCCGCGCACGCGAGGCAAAAGCCAAGCAAACTAGGCGAACAGGCAGATAGGGGAGGATTAGAAAAAAATATGGCGATTGAACTGAACAACAACATATATACGGACGGCGGCAACGATACCGAAACCACGCCGGTGGTGCTCGTGCACGGCTTCCCGGTGGACCACCGCATGTGGGACGAGTGCGCGGCGGCTTTACGCGACCAAGCTGTGAAACAAGGCGTGAAACCATTTGCGATCTGGGCTCCGGACATGCCCGGCGCCGGCGAAGGACCGATTCCGTCCGACGAAGACAGCGGCGGCAAGGACGCCGACGGCGCGTTCCCATACGGACTGGACCGCATGGCGGACGCGTACGTGGACCTGCTGCACGCCGCCGGCTACGGCAAAGCCATCTGGGTGGGCCTGTCGATGGGCGGCTACCTGATTCTCGACATCCAACGCCTGCATCCGGAAGCGGTGGCGGCGCTCGCCCTGTGCGACACGAAAGCCGACGCCGACTCCGCCGACATGCGATTGAAGCGCGTCGCAATCGCCACCGACTGCGAAACGACCGGCACACACGAGCCGGTCATGGGATTCGCCGTGCCGTCGGAAGCCGACTCCACCGTGAAACAGTCGGACGCCTACTGCAGGCAGTTCGAAACGTGGATCAACGAACAGCCCGCCGACGGCATCGCCTGGCGCGAACGCATGGCCGCTGGCCGTCCCGACCTGAACGATGTGCTGCCGAACATCAACGTGCCAGTCGCAGTAATCTGCGGCGACAAGGACCCGTCCAGCCCGCCGGCAGTGATGAAGCCGGTCGCCGACGCGATGACGAAAACCGACGTGACGATGACGGTGATCGACGACTGCGGCCACTTCAGCGCGTACGAACACCCCGACCAGGTGGCCGCCGCGTTGCTGGAACTGGTGAAGCGAGTCGGCTGAGCCGGCTGCGACGATTATCTGTGGCAGACCATCCGGCGTATCGACAAGATATAGAGAAAATATATAAAACGTATATACGAAATATGTACTACGTATGTATAACGAATATATTCCGTATATAACACGCATGAAAGAGGCAACACAACCATGAGCGTGTTCTCACCACTGGCATTGACGCAGACCCTGCCGTTCCTGCCACTCGCCCAAGGAGACATCGACTACGAAGTGGCACGACGCGGCGAACCCGACCTGTTCGCCAAAGTCCTGGCGGAACCGGCAACGAAAGTCATCCTCGTCAAAGACGGCAAAGTGGCCGTGCCGCACGGCCAAGGCGCCATCGCCGACTACGCCAACGTGAAAATGCGCCTCGCCCAACTGCCGGGCGCGTACGTTGCCGCGGAACTCGAATCGCACCCATCGGCGCTCGCCATATTCCTCGGCTCGTACGGCGGACGATTGGGCGAGCACGTCGTCGCCGTGGACGTGACGCACGTCCAGCCGAACGATACGACGATTACGGCTGCGACGGCTCGCAGCGGGGGAGCGGACGACGCGTTCGCCGAAGTGCCGGCGCATGAATCGCAGGAAAACGCGAAATCGCTGCTGGAAAGCGCGGCAACCCGATTCGACTGGGTGGACCTGCGCGGATTCGCGCCCCACGCCAGCGCACGCGAAGCCGGACAGGCAACCTCCGCCATCTCGCTCAGCATGTGGCACGCCCGGCAGCGTCACTGCCCGACGTGCGGCGCGCCCGTCGAACCGGCGCTCGGCGGCTGGGCTCAGCACTGCACGAACGACGAGGATGGCAATCGTTTGCTGTTCCCCCGAATCGAGCCAGCGGTGATCACCGCGATCGTCGACCATGATGACCGTCTGCTGCTGCAGCACAACAGCGCGTGGCGCAACAACGGCCTGTACTCGGTTTCGGCCGGATTCGTGGAGGCTGGCGAAAACCTGGAGCACGCATGCCGGCGCGAAGCCAAAGAGGAAGTCGGCATCGAAATAGGCGAACTCAAATACCTCGGCTCCCAGCCGTGGCCGTTCCCCTCGTCTCTCATGATGGCGTTCAAAGGCGTGGCGGTCACCACCGACGTGCACGTGGACGGCGAGGAAACGTTGCAGGCGCGTTGGGTCACACGCGACGAATACATGAGCGAACTGGTTTCGGGACGTATGGAGGCTCCGGGCAAAGCCACGATCGCACGCTACATGATTGAGGAATGGCTCGGCCACGACCTGCCGTGACAAGACCTGCCATTAAAAGGTGGTATCGGCTGAGCCTGTCTTCGGGGCGGTTGCCGGGGGAGCTTGTTTAGGTATTCGTTTGGGCACTCGTCTGCGTATCATGCTGCATGGTATGTACCGTGAAGAGAGTGAATGAGGAAACCACATACATGTCTGATAGAAGTGGGCAGAACGATACGGACAACAGTTTCGCCGGCATCTCGTTTGAAGGGGTGAATGCCGTGCCGCCGCAGTCTGGTGAGAACGGCGATACGATCAATCTCGCCGACGTGGCCGATGTGTCCGAACAGGACGACGTGTCCAACGCCGCCACCGAGACCATGCCGCCGTTGAATTTCGCATCGGACCAGACCCAGCCGTTCCAGTCATTCCCGACGGCCGGTGCCGCCGAAACCACGCCTGCCGGAACTGTCCCCAACGGAGCTGTTCCCACTGGTGCCATTCCTACCGGTGACATGCCCTCATCCACGCCCGCTCCCGCCATTCCCGTGCTCACCATGCCGGTCGAAGGAGAAGCCGTCGTGGCCAAGAAACGCAAACTGCCGCTGATCATCACCGGAATCGTGCTCGCCGTGCTGGTGGTCGCCGCGATCGCCGGCTTCTTCACCGCACGCTGGTACTTCCAAGACAAGGCCGCGCCGGGCGTGACCTTCGGCGGAACCAGTGTGGCCGGACAGACCGCCGACCAGCTGAAAAACACGGTGACGGCCGCCGTGAAGAACACCACCGTGAACATCAAGGACGGCAACGGCAATAACGCTTCCGGCAGCCTGAGCGACCTCGGCGTGAGCTACAACGTCGACAAGACGGTCACGGAACTGCTCGCCGCCAAGCACCAGACCAACGGCGCACTCGAATACATCAACGAAGTCAACCCGTTCGTCAAGAAGAACGTGCCGCTGAACGCCAAGTCCAACAAGCTGGCCCTCAGGACGTTCGTCACCGACAAATTCGTGCAGGACACCGACCGCGCGGTACCGTCCACCGCATCGTACGATGCCAACGCGCGCGCCTTCGTCGCAGTGGAAGGCCGCGGCGGCAGGTCCCCGAAGGTGGACAACGTGATCGACACGGTCGCCAAAGCCATCGCGAACCCGGGGCACAGCGGCAGCGTGACGATCACGTACGAAACCATCGACGTGCCGGTCGCACTGCCTGAAGCCCAAAACGTGGCCGACCAGGCAAACGCGCGACTGAACGCGCCGATCGTGCTGGACAACGGACAAGGCAAGACCTTCCAGATTCCAGCCGAAGTCGTGGCCTCATGGCTGAAAACCGACGCCGACCTCGAACACGGCACGCTTTCGCTGTCCTACGATGACAACGCCATCACCAACTACGTGCAGCAGCAGGTCCCAGCCCAGCTCAACCAGGACGCGGTCGACCAGGAAGACGCCGTCGACAACAGCGGCAAAGTGCTGGCCACCATCGTCAAAGGCGTGAACGGCGTGAAGGTCAAGAACATGGAAGCGCTCGCACCGAAGATCGGCGAAGCGCTCAAAAACGGCCAAGGCGCCACCATTCCGGTGGACGGCGACGTGCGGAACTTCAAAACCGTGCAGAAGAAGAGCGAATACCGCATCGTGGTGGACCGCACCGCGCAAACCGCCACCGTGTACCACAACGACGAGGCCGTCAAGACCTTCCCGGTGTGCACGGGCACCACCGGCAAGCACGAAACCGACCTGGGCACCTTCTACATCTACCTCAAGTATCAGATCCAGGACATGACCGGCCTGAACGACGACGGCTCGCGCTACCTGTCCAAGGGTGTGAAGTGGGTAAGCTACTTCTACGGCGGCGAAGGCTTCCACACGGCAAGCTGGAACAATTACGGCATCGCCCACGGCGACCCGGCGCACTACGGCTCCCACGGCTGCGTGAACATGTACGAAGCCGATTCCAAGTGGATCTACGACAACTGCCCGGAAGGCACCATCGTGCAGGTAGTCGGCGCCATGCCATCCGGACCGGTACGCTGACCCGTTACGCGTGGCGCGGGTGCGCGGCGTTCGCATACGCCGTACAATGGGCGGCATGAGCGAAGCAAACGATAGCAAAGTGAACCTCGACGTGCCCGAGCACCTCGAATACTCCGACGAGCACGTGTGGGTGGATTCCTCCGTTGAACCCGCCATGGTGGGCGTTACCGAATACGCCACCGAACAGTTCGGCGAACTCGTGTACATCGATTTGCCTGAAGTCGGTACGCAGGTCGAAGCTGGCGACGAAGTGGCGGAATTCGAATCCTCCAAGGCGGTCACCGCGCTGGTCTCGCCGGTGGCTGGCACCATCCGCTACGTCAACAACGAGGCTGCGGACGATCCGAGCATTGTGACGGACGATCCGTACGGCGAGGGCTGGATTTTCAAGATCGAGCTTGAGGATGACGAGCCTGACCTGCTTAGCGCTGACGAGTATGCCAAGATTGTGGCTGACTGAATAGCACGGACGTCTAGTTTTAATTACGGCTGCGGCCGGCGGGTGCGATGCGCGACACACTCAAGGCCGTTCGGCCGGGCTTACGGTCGCGCATCGTATCCGCCGGCCGCAGCCTTTTTATGGGAAGTGCCTTGCGGGGCCCTGAAAGTTCCCTGATTTTCTCGGTGGCGTTACTGTTTGTTCGAACGCGACCTCTATAGTGGGCATATGAGTGAAATTCAGCCGTTGCCGCAGTTCCCGCCGCAGCGTGCGCCGCAGCACGACCAGCAGCGCGAACAGCAGCGTATGGGGGAGCGGATGGACGATTCTTGCGATGACATGCCCACCGTGCCGATTCCGGCACGCAAGGTGGTCACCACCTTCGACGCGGCCTCCAGACATGAGCGTCTTGAAGTCAAACCGCCGCTGACCAGGCTGTTCCGCCGCACGATCACCAAAGCATTCAGTGTCTGGCTGAAATTCTCGACCGCATTGGTGCGGTCGCTCGACTGGTATCCACGCGTAGAACCTTACGTCGGCTACGGCACCGAACACTACTCCCGACTGATCTGCCGTACCGTATACGGCCCGTTCAAACGGCAGGCCGGCCGCCTGATTCGCGGCATCCGTGGCATGCTGATGGTGCCGTCCCCGCATACCAAAGTGCGGATCGCCATCGATGACGTGCCCATCGAAACAGTGCAGGTGGGTGCGTCGGAAGTATACGACGCGATCGACAGCAATCCTGATATTTCCAGCGAATTCGCGGCATCCGACGATGCCGGCTACCTCGACCTCGTCGCCGAGCATTCGCTCGAACCGGGCATCCACAACGTCTCGTACAAAGTGCGCAGCCGCAAGCCGGTCAACGCCAATCTTTTCACCATTCCCAGCGGCACCAAAGTGGGCGTGATCTCCGACGTGGACGACACCATCATGGTCACGCAGGCGCCGCGTCTGATGAAGGCCGCCTACAATCTGCTGCTGCTTAATCCGCGCAAAAAAGTGCCGGTGGCCAGCATGAACCTGCTGTTCAACCGCATCGCGGACATGTTCCCGGACGCGCCGTTCTTCTACCTGTCCACTTCGCCATGGAATGTGGAAAGCTCGATCCGCCATTTCATTACGAACCACGGTTTTCCGGAAGGTCCGCTGCTGCTGCGCGACCTTGACCCGAGGCCGAAAACCTTCATTCCGTCGGGCGTGCAGCACAAGCTTGAATACGCCGAACAGCTCATGGCCGATTTTCCCGATATGAAGTTCATTCTGATCGGCGACGACGGGCAGAAGGATCCGACCACATACGCCACAATCGCACGCCGCTACCCGGGGCGTGTGCTGGCGATCGGCATCCGGCAGCTGTCCCCGCGCGAAGTGACCGGCAATTTCGGTTCCGTCGCCGGGCGCGTGGCCACGCAGCCGATGCCGGTCACCGACGTGCCGGTATTCACGGGAACGACCGGATCGAACATCATGAAAACCATGCTGCCGTACCTGCGCGCCGCGCAAAACGGCGACTGACGGCCGACACAAGTTTGGGTGGGTCGTCAGTATAATCGCGTGCATGAGTGAATTTCGGGGTATGGAAAACACCATGAACGTGAAGGAAGCGACGAACGCGCACGACGAACACCAGAATGGACTGGCGGTGCCGGAAGCGAAGCGGGTGCCAAAGGAGCGCACCTTCCACGGCGATACGTTCATCGATAACTACGAATGGCTGCGCGACAAGGGATCGCAGGATGTGCGCGACTATGTGGCGGCGGAGAACCGCTACTGCGAACAGCGCATGGCACCGCTCGCATCGTTGCGCAAAACGTTGTTCGAGGAATTCAAATCGCATGTGCAGGAAACCGACATGTCCGTGCCGACGCGCATGGACGGCTACTGGTATTTCACCCGCACCACGCAGGGCGAACAGTATGCCGTGCAATGCCGGGTGCCGATCCGCGGCGCGGACGATTGGGATCCGCCGACAGTGGAGGCCGGCGTGCCGCTCGACGGCGAACAGGTGGTGTTCGATACGAACGCCGAGGCGCAAGGCCACGATTTCTTCCGTGTCGGCGGCATGGACATCTCCAAGGACGGCCGTTGGATGCTGTACGGCGCCGACACGAGCGGCGACGAACGCTACGATTTCCGCATCCGCGATCTTGAGACCGGCGGCGAGTTGGAGGAGCGGTTCGAAGGCATCGGCGGAGCCTGCTTCACGCCGGACGCGCAATGGGTGTTCTACGTGCTGCTCGACGACGCATGGCGTCCGTACGCGGTGATGCGCCACCGTGTCGGCACCCCCGTCGCGGATGACGTGGAGGTCTACCGCGAGGCGGATGAACGCTTCTGGGTGGGCATCGGACTGTCCTTCGACGAACGGAACATCGTGATTGGCACCGGGTCGAAAACCACCACCGAGGTGCTGATGCTGCCGGTGGACACCCCGGAGGGCTCGTTCCGGGCGTTCATTCCGCGCGAAACCGACGTGGAATACGACGTGAGCTTCGCCTGCTTCGAAGGCGCGGGGGAGCATGGCGAGGATATTCCGCTCGCCGTGGTGTACCACAACGCGTTGAATCCGAATTTCGAGATCGATGTGATCGATATGCGGACGCACGAGCCTCCATACCGGCTGGGCGAAGGCGTGCGCGTGGCGGTCGGATCGCCCTACGGTTGCGAGCACGGCGACGACGTGGACCCCGGCGCCTCCTCCATGCCGATCGGCACCCCGTATTCAAATCCCTGCAATCCCGCCATTCTGCAGGGCGCGCACGGCTTGGGCATCGAGGGTATCTCGATCCATCGGCATTTCGTCGCATTGCAGTACCGCGCGGAAAGCCTGCCGCACATCGCGGTGATGACGAAGCAGGCCGCCGCCGAGGATTTCCTGGCCGGCCGGCCATGGCGGTTCACCGAACTGGTGCCGCACGCGCTGGAGGACGATTGGGACGTCGACGAATCCGTGGACGAGATCAACGAGGAACGCGCCGAGATCTGGGGCAAACTGGACGCGGCCGCCGCCGCGCAAGGCAAGGGATCGGCCGTGCATGGCGTCTCGCGTCGGGCGATGACGTCGTCGGACGGCGCCACCGCCGACCGCATGCCGGGGGAGACGCGCCGCCTGTATTCGATCGGCGTTGGTGGCAACCCCTCGTATGACGCGCCGCGCATGCGCTACTCGTTCGCCAGCTACACGCGCCCCGGCGAGCTGCATGACTACGATCCGGACACCGGCGAGGACCGTCTGCTCAAACGCGCCACCGTGCTGGGTGGTTTCGATCCGCGCGACTATATGGAACGCCGGGTGTGGGTCACCGCGCGCGACGGCGAACGCATCCCCGTCTCGCTGGTATGGCGACGTGACGTGCCGACTTGCGATTCCGCCATGTTCATCACGGGCTACGGCGCATACGAGATCAGCTCCGATCCGGGATTCGCGGTGTCGCGCATCAGCATGCTCGACCGCGGCGTGCTGTACGCCGTGCCGCACATCCGCGGCGGCGGCGAAATGGGACGCGCCTGGTACGAGCAGGGGCATCTGCTCAACAAGAAGCATTCGTTTGAGGATTTCATCGACGCCACGCGCGCGCTGCAGCGCGCCGGACTGGCCTCGCCGCTGCGTACGGTGGCGAACGGCGGCTCGGCGGGCGGCCTGCTGATGGGGGCGGTCGCCAACATGGCTCCGGAATGCTATGCGGGCGTGGAGGCGGATGTGCCGTTCGTGGACGCGCTGACCTCGATCCTTGATCCTTCGCTGCCGCTGACCGTCACCGAATGGGACGAGTGGGGCGATCCGCTGCACGACGCGGATGTGTACGCGTATATGAAGTCGTACACGCCATACGAGAATGCGCCAGATAGTGAAAATGATGAAAGAACTGCCGTTTTTCCGAAAATTTTCATTACCACATCCATGAACGACACCCGCGTGCTGTATGTGGAGCCGATGAAATGGCTGGCCCGGCTGCAGCATGCCGGTGTGGACGCCGTGGCGAAAATCGAGGTGGAAGCCGGCCATGGGGGTACGTCCGGGCGGTACAAGCAATGGGAGGAAGTCTCCTATGAGAACGCTTGGTGCTTGTCGGTGATGGGCGTCACCAGTTGATCCCGTGTTCGGGTGAGAAAGTGTGGCGGAGCCACTTTTGCAAACAATTGCAAAAGTGGCTTCTGTTTCAGAAAATTTGCATAATCTGTTGCAGGACTTTTGCGGCGATTCTTGTTTTCGCTTCGGTGGGGGTAACCTCATTGTCAAACGTTTGATGCAACACTTTTCGGCGTGTTTTTGCAACAAAATGATCACAAATTTTGTGTTTCATTCGTTGATGTTGATGTCGTGGCACTGTGATTGCGTAAAGGTGGCGGTAGCTGGGGCAAGGTAGTGGCTGCCGCCACCTTAGTTGTTGAAACGGGGGGATTATGCATAAGCGCAAGGAGTTACCGGCAGGGCGTTATATGAAAACGTTTGCCGCCATGCTGGTGACATTGGCGACCATGCTGGCATGCGTATTGATCGGGCCCGTTCATGCGTATGCTGAGGAATACAATATCAGCGATCTCGGTTGGGTTGACAAGGACGACACCTCCTTCGAAATCAGTTCCGACGGAGGCAAGACGTGGAAGCCGTACATTTCCGGCATGCAAGTCAACTACGGTGATCAGATCCGCACCGAACTGCATTGGAAAGTGCCGAACGACGTCAAAATCAACGAGGGCGACACCTTCGTCTACGACCTTCCCAGCAATCTGGAATACAAATCGAACGAGAAATACCCGATCTACAACGGTGGCGACGTGGTCGGCTACTACACCATCGACGGCGACAAAATGGTGGCCACCTACACCCGCGGCGAATCGGCGGGGTCCAACATCGAAGCGTTCGTGACCACTGACGGAACCATCACCTCGAACAAAACCGGTGGTTCGGCTGGCGGCGATACCAGCTTTACCTTCCCCGGATATGGCACCATCACCGTGAACGTGGAGGGCAAACACAGCGTCAACGTGGTCAAACGCCCGGCAATCTCCACTTCCGACGCATCCACCTACGATTTCGTTTTGGAAGTGACCTCTACAGGCACGAACACCGGCGTGACCATGGACGACACCATGGGCGGCCTGCTGACCTTCGTGGACGGATCCGTGCACATCTACACCGACGCCGACTGCAAGAACGAATACACGGGCGCATGGCAATCCTCCAAAACCGACGACCATAATTTCAACGTCACCATCGGCTCCATGGGCGACGGTGAGAAACTATACGTGCGCTACTCGGTGAACGCCGACAAAGACAGCGTCATCAAGGCATGCCGCGAGGCCGGCAATTGCAGCAATGTCACCGAAAACAAAAACAAGGTGACCTACTCCAGCAACGAAGACGTCAACAAGAAGGAAACCAGCAACTCCATCTGGTTCAACTACAGCGACTGGTATGTGAACAAAAGCGCAACCGCAGCAAAAGACGAAAATGGCACGCAAGGCTTCACTTGGAACATCACCATCGGCGCTGGCGAAGGCCAATCCGTCGACGGAGCCACCGTCAAAGATCTGCTCGACAAGAACAACCTCAAGGAACCGACCGGAGATCTGGTGCTCAGCTGCTACAACAGCGGCGACTGGAAATCCGTGTGTCCGACCGGCTCGCCCGGCGCATATACGGACGACGACCCGTACAATCCGCAGCATTACATCAAACTTAGCTGGAGCGATCTCGTAGCAGGCACCGTGACCCTGCCCTCCGGCGGCTACGACCATTTCCAAATCCAGTATTGGACCGAAGCGAAAAACGTGCCGGTCGAAGGAAGCGGCGAACACCAGAAATACAAGAACGAAGTCACCGTAAAACCTCAGGATGGAACCGGCAAAACAGCCACGGCCGAACCTCAACTCGGCACGGACGCGGTCGAACTGAAGAAAACATGCACGTCGCCGGCATCCGAAGCGAAGAACCTGACGTGGGTGACCAGCATGAAAGCCTTGGAAGACCTCACCAACGCCGAACTGACCGACAAGCTGGATGTGGACGACAGCGGCAAGGATCTGGGATCCAAGCAAACCTTGGTGAAAGACAGCATTAAAGTGTACACCGACGCCGCCCTGACGCAGCAATACGCGGGCGGATACACGACAGAGGCCACCGATAGGGGATTCACCATCGTGTTCGCATCATTGCCCAAAGGCACTACGGTGTACGTGCAATACCAGTCCACCGTCAACGACGGTGTGACCGACGAAACCGTGTGGAACCGAGCTTCGGCATTGAACAAAACCTCCACGGCGAAACACCAGCATCGCGGCGACGTGCTCGGCAAGGAAGACGCCAACCAGTATTGGGACCAATACGGGTACGGCTACACCGCCAACTCCAAAGGCGTGATCCGCTGGCGCATCAAAGTGCATGACGTGATGTCGGACGCCGAAAACATCGTGGTGACCGATACGTTGCCCGTCCACACGCGGTACGACGCGAAATCGTTGAAGATCTTCGACGCTTCCAGCACCACAAAAATGCTGTCCGGAGTGAGCGCCAAAGACAACGGCGACGGCACGGTGACCTTCACCATAGCCAAGGGTACCCCGGCGTTCAGCCAGGCGAAGACCTCGGCTGGTGTGCTCATCGTGTATGAGACGAGCATCGACCCGATCACCGCACCTGATTGGGGAAATTATGAGAACAAGGCGCACATCGACATTGATGGCAGCGCCGGAGGCGACGCTTCCGCCACAGTGGGCGCGAGCAAGCCGAAACTTCTTGACAAAAACGGCAAATACGATGCCACGACCGCGCCGAACGTGAACTACACGGTCAAAGTCAACCCGAATGCGGACACGCTTAACAAAGGCAACAACCTCACTCTGACCGACACCATGGGTCAGGCACTCGACCTCAACGCCAACAGCGTGTCGATCATGGACTCCGACAATGGAACCGCCATCAACGGTGCAACATGGTCATACAATCCGCAGACCCGCGAACTAGTGTTCTCCATTCCCGACGCCCGTGCATGCACCATCACCTACACGGCCGCGGTGCAGCTCAAACCAGGCGAAAGCTTCGGATCGCTGGGCGGCAACAAAATCGTGCTCGCCGGGTATGAGAACAACGGCGGAACCTCGCAGAACACAATCACCGGAACCGTGCAGCAGAGCAAAGGCGGCATGAAATACGACCAGAGCACACTGCAGATCTACAAGTACGCGGATGGCGATCTCGGCAAGCCGGCGGGCAGCGCCACCTTCAAAGTGGAAAGCGTCACCGGATGCAACTTCGTGTCGTCTACGGCCGATGCCGACGGCACCTGCAATGGTACGGTTGGCAAAGAAATCACCAAGCAGCTGACCACAGGAGCATCCAACGGACTGTCCGACCGACTGCAGCTGGACTACGACACCGTATATAAGGTCACCGAGCTGACAGGTCCGGACGGCAAAGTGCCCGGCAGCACTGATTCGCAATACGAGAAATCCGCTCCGCTCTATGTGATATTCCCCGGACATGACGCGCAGACCGCTGCCGGTGCATACGACGGACGATACGACAACAAAACCGTTACCGTAGACGGGCAAAGCGGCAAATTGATCGTCGCCGTAGCCAAAGACAGCGACGGCAAGACGACCACATTGGGCAACTACCGTTGGAACTGCAGCAACGACCACAAAACGAAGTTCAAGGTGCAATTCACAAAGGTGGATGCGGCGAATGCCGGTGTACCCGTCGACGGTGCCACCATGCAGCTGACTCGTGTCGGATCGTCGCAGGTGGAATCCGATTGGACATGGACCACCTCCGGCAGCGAGACGAAAACGCTCGAACTCCTGCCCGGACGGTACAAGCTGACCGAAGCCAACGCACCGGACGGATACCAAGTCATGGATCCGATCATCATTCTGGTCGGCGAAGACGGCACCATCACCGTCGACGGCAAAAATGTGACCGGTAGCGACGGCATCGGTCACGTGCAGGCGGAGGACGCACCGAAAACCACGTCGTTGACTGTTACGAAAACATGGAACGACAATAACAACCAGGACGGCAAACGTGCATCCGTCACCTTCGATTTGTACCGCAAGACCGACGGCGATGCCGATTATACGAAAGTCGACGGGCAAAGCCGCATACTCAATCCCGACAAGAACGATAACGTGCAATGGACGGGACTGCCGGTGAAAGTCGACGGCAAAACCGCGGCCTACATGGCCGTCGAAACCACGACGCTGGGCGGGTACGACTCGCAATGCGCTGACGTGCAATACAACACCGACGGTTCGGCTGCCACCGAACAATGCACCAACACGCACACGCCCGAAACCACGTCGATCGGCGTTGAAAAAGCATGGGACGACGCCGACAACCAGGACCAGAAGCGCCCTGACAGCGTAACCGTGCATCTGTTGAAAAACGGAGAGGAAACCGATCAAAGCGTGACACTCGATGCGGTTGGAAACTGGCGGAACGACAGCGCGTTCACCAATCTGCCCGTCTACGAGGATGGCAAGAAGATCGTGTATACCATACGCGAAGATACGGTGAGCGGCTACACCACGCACATCACCGGCTCGCAAACCCAAGGTTTCGCCATCACCAACACGCACCACCCCGAAAACGAGGAGGTGTGGTTCTCCAAGCAGGACCTCAAGGGTACGGAGATCGCAGGTGCCACCATGCGCCTCACCGGTACGCTGAATGATGGCACCGAATTCAAAACGCAGACCTGGGTAAGTGAGCGGGATAAGTCGAAGAGCATCAAGCTCAAGCCCGGCACCTACACCTTGACCGAAACCAAGGCGCCGGATGGTTATCTGGTAGCGGATCCGGTCGAATTCAAAGTCGTGAGCGACGCCGTCACCGGCAAGCTCAGCGTGCAGATCAAGCAAACCGATGGCACATATGCCGACGTGCAGGACAATACCATCGTGATGACCGACCAGTACCGGACGCATCAGGTGACCGTCAATAAAAACAGTCTCACCAGTGGCATCACCAATATCGACGGCGCGCAGATGAGCATCACCGGCACCACCTTGGATGGCAAGGCGATCGACGAGATCACCTGGACCAGCAAAGGCGGCGAACCCGGCGAACTCACCCTGCTACCCGGCACCTACACCCTGCGTGAAAAGGTGGCGCCGGACGGCTATGAAACCGCGGATGACATCGTATTCAGCGTCGGGCTCGACGGCAGCGTGACCATCGACGGTAAGAAGCAGGATTCCAATACCGTCGTCATGAAAGACAAGCCGGGCAAAAGCGGCATCCTGTTCTCCAAAACCAAGGTCGGCGGCGGTGCCGAGCTGGCTGGAGCGGAATTCTCCATAACCGGCAAAACTTTCGAAGGCAAGACGATCGACGAGATCACCTGGACCAGCGGCGGCGGACTGCCGAAACAATTCCAGCTGCAGGACGGCGTCTACAAGCTCACCGAAACCAAGGCGCCGGTCGGGTATGAAAAGGCGAACGCGGTCAACTTCACCATTTCCCGCGGCGAAGCATACGTGGACGGCAAGCTGGTGGATGGCAACACCATCCGCGTCGAGGATCGCGTGGATACGACCATGGTGCGCGTGCGCAAAATCTGGTCCGACCATAACTATTCGGAGCGTCCGACATCGGTGACATTCCACCTGCTGCGCAACTCCAAGCAGCTGCAAGATGCGAAGTACACGCGGACGTTGGACAACAAGAACACCAGCGACTGGACGTACACGTGGACCGATCTGCCCCGATATGATGCGGACGGCAACAGGTACAACTACACGGTTGACGAGGAACTGACCCAAGAGCTCACAGGTAAGGAATACCGCGTTTCCGTGATCAAACGTCCGTACATCGACGGCGCCGAATTCACGGTATTGAACATTCGGGAGCCGGAAACGGCAAGCATCACGGTGAACAAAACGTGGAACGATCAGGATGACAACGATGGCAAACGGCCGAAGACGCTGACCTTCCATATTTGGGGAACCAGCAAACAGCCGAAGAGCGGCAGTACCGACGAAACGGAAGACGTGACCGAACAATTGGTGGTGCAAACCGTGCGAACCAACGGCAGCAACACGCAATCGTGGACGTTCGAAGGTCTTCCCAAGCAGAACCTGTACAACAATCCGTACACGTATACGGTAACCGAGGAATCCGTAGATGGCTATACGGCAAGCGACGTGACGCTCGCCGGCGGTACGGAAACACGCTGTGCGGTGACGAGCACGGTCAAATCCTGCGCGTTCGATGTGACCAACACGCATACGCCCGAAACCACGACATTGAGCGTGGACAAGACGTGGGATGACACTGATGCGCCCAGCAATGTGAAACGGCCGGGCGACAAGGCCACGATCTGGGTGCTTTCCAGCGTGTGGACCGATGCGAAGAACCAGACGCTGCCCGGATGGCCCTCACCGCAACACAACAGCGAGTGCAAGAACACCGGCGCGACGGATGGCACGAATCCATGGGGTGTGAGCTGCATGGTGCTGACCTCGGAGAACGCCAAAGCGACGCAGGCCACCACGGCCAACGTCAACGGGGCTGACGGAACAAGCGAAGCGACCACTTCGCAAGAGGTGAGCGCGAACACGTGGACCTACACCTTCACGAACCTGCCCAAATACTACAAGGGCAAGGAAATTCAGTATTCGGTGACCGAAGAGGCCGTGAAGAACTACACGCCGACGCTCACCGGAGGCAAAGTCGCTGCGGCTGACGGCGCCGAGGGCAAGGCCAACGAGTCGGGCGAATCCGACAAGGCGGATGAAACAAGCGAAAGCGGTCAGAATGCGGAATCCTGGGCGTACACGCTGACCAACACCTACACGCCGGGGCATACCAGCCACAGCGTGCATAAAGTGTGGAAGGACTACGGCGACAGCAGCAAACGTCCGAAAGCGGTATATGCGACGTTGTATGCGAACGGCCAATCCACCGGCAAGACGGTGGCGTTGAGCGACGGCAACAACTGGCAATACACGTTCACCGACCTAGATGAAAACAAGGTGTACACGGTGAAGGAAACCAACGAAAAGGGCGAAGCGATCAGCGGAGTGGACGGCTACTGCCAGCCGGTCATCAGCGATGACCGAAAAACCGGAATCTCCACCATCACCAACACCATCTCCATCGTGCTTCCCTCCACGGGCGGGCAACGATGGTGCTACGGCACACTTCTCGCGGTAGTGGCGCTCGGCATGATCGGCATGGGCTACGGCATCGCCAAACGTAACAAGACCAACAAGGAAGGAGACGCGCGATGAGGCGTCACGGAGCGAAACAGGGGAATCGGATGGATTACCGCATGGCCCGTCACGCGGCTGCACGACATACCGGCATGCGTTCGGTGCGCCGCATCGCGGCCGCGGCACTTGGCCTGGCGCTTTCCCTCGCGGGGCTCAGCGCGCAATCGGTGGCTTTTGGCAATGACGATCCGACCAATCCGGCAGCCACTGACGTGACCATGATCGCATTCCAGCAATCATGGAAGACGATTGGCGACGAATGCACGAAAACCTATGGTCCGGAAGGCGTGAAATACGTGCAGGTCTCCCCGCCGCAGGAATCCATCCAAGGCACGCAATGGTGGACCGTCTACCAGCCGGTCAGCTACAAACTCGACTCGCGTTTCGGTACGGAAGACGAGTTCAAAACCATGATCAGCCAATGCGACGCGGCTGGCGTGCAAATCGTGGCCGACATGGTGCTCAACCACACCACCGGACATGACGTGTCATGGGTTGACGACCAGTATGGCGTGGCCGGAACCGAATACAACGGATCATACGGACGATACCCGGGAATCGGCATCTACCAGTATGAGGAAAGCGGCAACAACCACCAATACGGCCTTCCCAGCGGCGACTTCCACACCTGCAAGTCGAACGTGTCAGACAACATCTCCGACTACACCAACGCCGACGAAGTGTGGAACTGCCGACTGTCGACCATGTGGGACATCAACACCGGCAGCGACCGCGTGCAAAACATCCAAGCCGAATACTTGGCGCACCTATGGGAAGACGGCGTACGCGGATTCCGCATCGACTCCGCAAAACATATGGATCCCAACGACATCGCATCCATCAAACGCAAGTTCATGACCAAAGCGGGCATTACGGACGAACAAAGCTTCCCATGGTCGCAGGAAGTCATCTACCATAATGGAGAATCCGAAAAATTCGCGCCGGAACGATACGAAAAGAACGGACAGGTCACCGAATTCTCGTACGCGTACTCATTGTTGAAGGATTTCAACGGATCCATCACCAATTTGAAGAACATCACCAGCGATCTGCTCGACGACGCCGATAATGCCACCGTATTCGTGTCCAACTGGGATACCGCACGCGGTTCGGAAACGCTCAAACCCGTTTCCGGCGCCCGATACGAGCTCGCCAACGCGTTCATGCTCGGGTACGACTACGGGCATCCGAAGATCCTTTCAGACTACGCATTCAATGAAAGCACCCAATATGATGACGGCGTCAAGGATTCGACTGACACCACCGTGCCGAAAATCAGCATGGACGACGTGTGCTCCACGCAAAAGGACCCAACGCAGATGGAGTATGGCGATTGGAACTGCCAACAGCGGTGGACGTCAATCCGAGGCATGATCAAATTCCATAATGCCGTGAACGGCACCAGCGTAAGCAACTGGCAGGAATCCGGATCCAACGACATCGCCTTCGAAAGGGTTGACGCCAACGGGAAAAGCAAGGGTCTGCTCGCATTGAACAACACCCTGCAGGAGCATGACGTCGACTATACGACATCGTTGCCGGACGGGGAATACTGCAACGTGTACGCTTCCCGCACCTGCTCGCAAACCGTGACCGTCAGCGGCGGTCACGCCAAAGCGACCATCGGCAAACGAAGCGCCATTGCCATCTATGCCGGTGCGGTCAAGGGCGCGTGGACGGAAACCACGGAACCTAGCGGCACCTACGCTCCGCAATACAAGGATTCGCCGAACAGTTCGCTGATAGGTGACAAAACCCTCACCATCTACTACAAGCCCGACGAATCGTGGGACGGGCAGGTGTATGTGCGTTACACGTCCGACAACGGCAGCGGTAGCATTGCGATGAGCGCGGTCGATGTAGCCGATTCCACGAATGCGGCAGGCTGGTATAAGGCCGATCTGCCGGAAGGGGCCAACCTAAGCGCGGTGAAATACCATTTCGCATCCACACAATCCGGGGAATCTGACTCCACGGACTGGAACGGGGGCAAGCGGGGAACGGAATATACGGCACAGGTCGGCGCCACTATGATCAACGTCAGCGGGCACCGGCAGCAGACGGGCGTGCCCTACACGCGCAACCATGCGGCGAAAACCAAAGTGACCGTCAACTTCCGTTCCGTCTCCGGCGTCGGTGAGAACGCATCCGGCGTGAAGGTGTGGAACGGCGACGACATGGAAAGCGCCACGTATATTCCATTCGAAAGCACGCCAACGCAATACGGCAGGAAAGCCAGCGGCGAACTGGACGGCGATCTGGCAACAGTGCATTTCAGAATCGTGGATGGTGCCGATGCGACTGGAGCGTCCGCGGGAACCGTCGAACAATATGAGGCGAGCGTGTGGAAACTCGCCAAATTCGGTGACGCGCATGTGAGCGGTGCCATCGAAGCGTGGGTGGACGGCGCGCAACCCGATACCGCTTCCGACCGATCCTCGGAAAAAGCGTCTCCCTCGGCGACACCGCAGCCGAATGACATCAAAAATCCGAAAAACCTGACCATCAAACTGCATTATTACCGTCCCGACGGCAATTATCAGGAATACAGCATGGAATCCGACGCGTGGAAAGGCTGGGATCTGTGGTCTTGGTATGCGGAAAGCACCAGCGGCGAATCCCAGGAATTCACCTCCCATGACGAATTCGGCGAGGTCGCGGAATACACGCTGAGCCAGACAGCCAAAGGCGTGCGCAACCCATGGTTCATCATTCGCAACGGTGGCTCATCATGGACCGGCAAGGACTGCGACGACAACGATCGCGAGATTCCGGAATCCGTGATCAGCATGACCGCGGGAAACGTGGAAAACGGCGTCGCGGAATTCTGGATCGTCAGCGGGGATCCGACCGTGTACACGCATCCGGTGAACGTGGCCGGAATAACCTTCGACACCCAAGGCGGCAGCAGCGTTCCCGCACAGGCGGTCGCCATCGGAGGCACTGCGAGCGTTCCCGAAACGCCTACTCGCGACGGCTACGTGTTCTCGAAGTGGACCACGGACGTGGCCGGTGAACATGAGTATGATTTCGCCACCACGGTGAGCGCGCCGATAACGTTGTATGCGCAGTGGACGGAAGCGAAAACCGTGACCTTCGACGTCCAAGGCGGCAGCGAGATCGCCGCACAACAGGTGCAAACAGGGAAATCGGCCGTACGACCGGAAAATCCTGAGCGCGTGGGATACGCGTTCGCGGGATGGTATACTAGCGCCGACACTTCGGGTAGCGAATACGATTTCACGGCTGCGGTGAACGATGATGTGACCTTGTATGCGAAGTGGACGCCGAACATGTACGCCGTGACCTTCGACTCGCAAGGCGGCAGCGCGGTCGATGCGCAACAGGTTGCGTACGGTGGTTACGCGACGCAACCTGCCACACCGACCCGTGACGGATACACGTTCGTCGGCTGGACCACGGATGCGGCCGGCACCACGCCGTACGGTTTCGGCATGCCCGTCACCGGCGGTATCACGCTGTATGCCAAGTGGGATGATGCGGGCGCGACGTACCATACCGTCACCATTCATTTGAATGACGGCGACGATTATTCGTCGGACCTGCCGCAGGATATGACGTTGTTCGTCAAGGAAGGGGAGAAGCTTACGATCCCCGATTCCGCTCCTTCCCGCGGTGGATATCGTTTCGCAGGATTGACCAGCGACGAACAGCGGAAGACGGACTATGATGCTGGCACCGCCGTAACCGCCGACATGACCTTGTATGCCAAGTGGGTCAAGACATGGACGGTCACCTTCGACACGGCCGGCGGCAGTGCCGTGAACAGCCAGACCGTGGACGATGGAGGAGTGGCCGTTGCGCCTGATCCGTCGCCGACACGCGACGACTGCCGGTTCACCGGCTGGCAGTATGACGGCAAAAGCTACGATTTCGGCTCGAAGGTGACCGGCGACATCACCCTGACCGCGCAGTGGGTGCGCACCGCGCACCAGTGGACCATAACCTTCGATCTGAACGGAGGGCATGCGCCCGCCGGCAAGGATGCGAAGACCCTGTACGCCGAGCGGAAAGTCTACGACGGTGATTCGCTGGTCTCGCCCACGGCGGACATCGCCAACGAGCCTCAGCTTGACGGCTACACCTTCGAAGGGTGGAGCACGGTGAAAGACGACGCGCTCGCAGTCAGCGTGGTCTCCTTTGATTCGTCCGGGAAATCGTTGATGCCCATCGATCGCGACGGCACGCTGTATGCGTTGTGGTCGCGGGAGAACAGGGTAGTGAAGCCGGAATCGTCCGGTTCGACGGGATCTTCGACGAGCTATTCCGGCGCGTATTCCGATTCCTACACGGGATTGAACGGGTTGGCAGCGTTCGATGCCATAGTGAGACAATCGGGCAAATTCTCGGGCACGAATTTCGGTTCCGTCGCCGAGGATTATGTGAAACCCAAGAGCGTTCGCTGAGTGTTGGAATCCAAGGGTGGGGTCGGCCTTCAGGTCGGCCCCCTTTTTCATGTACGGTGTATGGATTGTTGCGTCCGGATCATTGGATCGTTCGTTGTTCGTGGCGTTTGAAGCCGGGTGAAACCGTATTCGCACATGAACGCGGCAAGGAATGTCCACTAGTTGAGCGTTTTAAGTCCACGTGCTGATTCGTTGACTAGAGTCGCGTGCTATGAGTGATTCTGCAAAGAAGTACACCATCGCCGTCATTCCGGGCGATGGCATTGGCAAGGAAGTGACTCCGTGGGCCCAGAAGGCTCTGGAGAAGGCGGCCGAAGGCGTCGCCGAATTCGATTACGAGCATTTCGACCTCGGTGCCGAACGCTATCTGCGTGACGGCGCGATCCTCCCCGAGGAGGAAGAGGAGCGCATCAAGAAGACCGACGCCATCCTGCTGGGCGCCGTCGGCGATCCGCGCATCAAGGCGGGCATTCTGGAACGCGGCCTGCTGCTCAAGCTCCGCTTCGACCTGGACCAGTACGTGAACCTGCGTCCGTCCAAGCTGTACAAGGGCGTTACCTCGCCGCTCGCCAACCCGGGTGACATCGATTTCGTCGTCGTGCGTGAAGGCACCGAAGGCCTGTACTGCGGTGCCGGCGGAGCGGTCCGCCGTGGCACCCCGAACGAGGTGGCCACCGAAGTCTCCATCAACACCGCCTACGGTGTGGAGCGCGTGGTGCGTTACGCCTTCCAGCTGGCCATGAAGCGCAGGAAGCACGTGACCCTCGTGCACAAGAAGAACGTGCTCGTCAACGCCGGCGACATGTGGCAGCGCATCGTCAACAAAGTGGCCGAGGAATACCCGGAGGTCACCCACGACTACCTGCACATCGACGCGACCACCATCTTCATGGTGTCCAACCCGTCCCGCTTCGACGTGATCCTGACCGACAACCTCTTCGGCGACATCATCACCGACGAGGCCGGTGCGGTGGTCGGTGGCGTCGGCTACTCCGCTTCGGGCTGCATCAACGCGTCCAACGAGTATCCGTCCATGTTCGAGCCGATCCACGGTTCCGCTCCGGACATCGCCGGCCAGAACAAGGCCAACCCGACCGCAGCCATCCTGTCCGCAGCCATGCTGCTCGAGCATCTCGGATTCGACGACGCTGCCAAGAAGATCCACGTCGCCGTTGAGGCTGACATCGAGGAGCTCGGCTCCACCACGCGTTCCACCGACGAGGTCGGTCGCGACATTCTGGCGCGCATGTGAGACGACATATAAAGATATGTGACGGCATGTGACGGTTCGAAAAGCCGAGAAATCGGCTGATTCCGACTTCCGTCCCATCCTTTGAGACGCCCACCGAAAAGGGTTTTTCCCGAATCGGCGGGCGTCTTCGCATATTCGGGGATTTTTCAGGGGCCACCTAAGGTGGAATCGGGTGGAAATGGGCAAACTTTGGGATATTGTTGAGGCATGAGTGATAACAACGCCGATTTCAATGGTGCCGGTCAAGTCAACAATCCAACGTCGGATAACGCAGCCCAGGCCGACTACAACCAACCGTACATTCCACAACAGAACGATGCGCAGATGAACCATCCGGAGTCGCAGCCGGAAACCCCCGCATACGATCAGAACTCCGCCGCATACACTCAGCCCGCTCAGCCGGCCGAGCCTGCCGTTCCGGCGTACGATCCGAACGCTTCCGCATACAGCCAGTATGGCCAGACCGCACAGTCGGCCCAAACCGCTCAGCCGTCATACGGTCAGCCGGCGACTCCGGCCCCGGCATACGGTACGGCTCCCGTCTATACCCAGCCGGCTCAGCCGGCCACGCCCGCTGCTCCGGTATATGATCCGAACGCCGCATCGTACAACCAGTACGGTCAGTATGGCCAGCCGTCCCAGCCTGCCCAATCTGCGCAGCCGTCGTACGGTCAGCCGGCAGCCCCGGCGTATGACCCCAACAACGCTTACGCCCAGCCGGATTACAACCAAGCGAACTACGGACAGCAAGGCTACGCGGCCCCGTCTTACAACCAATCCGCCTACACCCAGCCCGCCTACGCGCAGCAGCCGGCATACGGCCAGCCCGTCGCACCGGCCGGATACGCCCAGAAGTCGAAACTGGCAGCCGGTCTGCTTGGCATCTTCCTGGGCTGCTTCGGCGTGCACAACTTCTACTTGGGCAACACCGGCAAGGCCGTGGCACAGCTGCTGCTGACCGTCATCGGCTGGATTCTCATCATCGGCCCAGCCGTCGCAGGCATCTGGGGACTGGTGGAAGGCATCCTGATTCTGTGCTCCCACTACGGCTCGCAATGGCACCGTGACGCTCAAGGCGTCGAACTGCAGGATTGATGACTCGAGGACTTTACAAACAGCCGGGCGGCAAACTCGTTGGAGTGACTGTCCGGCTTTCTCATGCCGATTCGGATTACGCCGATTCGGACTATATTGATTCGGCTCATACGAATGCCGTGAAAACGGTTCCATACGCTGGGCCGGCTGCATCATCGACTGTTATCGAATGCCATATCGACGGCGATTTCTTCCTCGACGGGGACGATGCCGGAACGCGGAATCTCTTGCATTCCATGGAATGTGCGCTGGAACAGTGCGCGGCCCGTTGCCTCAGCGGTTCGATGGTTTCCGAACGTGACGTGACCGCCGCCGTCGAACGGACGATGCTGCACCATCCGGACGTGCGCATCGTCGGCATGGGCGCGCGTGGCATCGCCATCGCCTTTCAACGTGCGATTGACGGCATCGATGGCGCCGATGGCATTGCCGGTATCGGCGGTAATGATGTTACGAAAGTGGAACCACGCGACGACCTGCGCATTCGGCGGCATACCAGCCCAATGGAAACCGCAGAAACCGCGGAAATCGCAAAAAACATTGAAAACGCTGGAACCGCGGAAAGCGACGAAAACGCTGGAACCGTTGGAACCGGCGAAATCGCCGAAACCGGCAATTGGGCGGAATACGCGCGACGCTGGCACGCACTCAAACCGAACATCGTGCACGACGACCCCCGCAAACCGCAGGAACAAATGGACCTCGACGTCGAATGGGCGCGCGAAGTGGCTGCTGGAACCCGCGAACCCACCCTGCGTTTCTGGGAATGGGCCGAGCCGGCCGTGGTCATCGGCAGATTCCAGTCGCTCGAAGACGAAGTCAACGTGCGCACCGCGCAAGACGAAGGATTCCACATAGTCCGCCGCTGCACCGGCGGGGGAGCGATGTTCATCGAACCAGGCAACACCATCACCTACTCGCTGTACGCGCCACTCGACTTCGCCCACGGCATGAGCGTCGAGGAATCCTACGAACTCTGCGACTACTGGCTCGTCGAAGCGTTACGCGCCCTCGGCCTCAACGTACGATTCGCCGGACTCAACGACATCGCCACACAATACGGCAAACTCGGCGGCGCCGCGCAACGCCGGTTCGCGCCCACCCACGGCGGACCCGGCGCGATTCTGCACCACGTCACGCTCGCCTACGACATCGACGCGGAAAAGATGACCCGCGTGTTGAACATCTCACGAGAGAAAATGTCCGACAAAGCGGTGAAATCAGCGGCAAAACATGTCGATCCCATGCGCTCTCAAACCGGCATGGGCCGAGACGAGGTAGTGGCGCGACTGGTCGACGCCGCCGTTCGAGTTACAATGTAGCCCGAATGGTCGATGGTGCCCGACTTAACGAGCGTTGGCATGGATGTCGACAACGGAAAACGCAGAAGCACGTCGGAACGGAGGCACGTCGATGGTCACCCCGAATGGAACCAACGGAATCAATGGTTTTGGTGGTTTCGACGATGAGCGTGAGACGTTGCTGCACACCGCGCTGTTCAAGCAGGTTTCGTCCGAAGAAGCCCGGGAACTGCTGCCGTATCTGCAGCATGCCGAATACGACAAGGGCGATTTCATCTTCCGCGAGGGAGACACCGACCATCGCATGTATCTGCTGGAGGAAGGCCGCGTCAAACTGACCAGACAATCCTCCGACAAGCGTGTGCAGCTGCTGAGCATCCACGCGTACGGCGAAGTGCTGGGCGAGATTCCGGTGTTCGATCCGCATGGCGGACCGCGTACCGCTTCGGCGGTGGCGATGACCAACGGCACGCGTGTGGTCTGGCTGGAACATGACGCGCTGTTCGACTGGCTCGACGAACATCCGCGCGTGGCCGTGGACATGCTGCAGGTATTGGCGCACCGCATGCGCAGCAACAACGAACGCATATGCGATCTGGTGTTCATGGACGTTCCCGGACGACTCGCCAAAACACTGCTCAATCTGGCATCACGATTCGGCGAACCGGTCGAAGCCGGCCTGAAGGTGCCGCACGATCTGACACAGGAGGAGATGGCGCAGCTCGTCGGATCCTCACGCGAAACGGTGAACAAGGCGTTGATGGATTTCGCCAACCGCGGATGGATCGCCAGGGAAGGCCGGTCCATCATCATCTACCAGCCGGGCATGCTGATTCGCCGATCAAGACGATGACATTCGGCTGGTTTTCGGCTGATTTCCAACTTTTCCTAAGAATTGTCTGTTTTGTGAGAAACCCGTGACGGCTTCCGGCACATGCGTTGACGGGCATGTGTTTAGTAGACCCGCCACTTTAGAATGGGCGTCATGCCCAAGAAGAAGACCCTTACCGTTCAACGTGTGCTCGCATTGGTAATCGCATACATCACGTTATGCGTGGGCGGCGGCGTTGTGACGAGTATTTTCTTTATGCCCGCTGTGTTCGCCGCCAATAACGCGGCCAAAGCCGTCATTCCGTCCCTTGCGGTCGAAGGCATCGATTTCGATGTGACCTCGCTCCCGCAACGCTCGACGATGTATTTCAACGACGGCAAGACCGCTTTCGCGGAATTCTATACGCAGAACCGCGAGGTCGTGCCGCTGAAGAAAATCTCCAAAGCCATGCAGCAGGCCGTCGTGGCCCGTGAAGACAAGCGCTTCTTCGAACATACCGGCGTGGACGTGCAGGGCGTGTTCCGAGCGTTCTTCCAAACCTACGTCAGAGGCGGCGACCAGCAGGGCGGTTCCACGCTGACGCAGCAGTACGTCAAGAACGTGCTGTCCACCCAAGCCCGTGAAGACGACGATCCGATCGCCGAATACCATGCGACGGAAGACACCGTGGCACGCAAGCTGCGCGAGATGCTGATCTCGGTGCAGATCGAAAAGAAATACTCCAAAGCCGAGATTCTGCAGGGCTACCTCAACATCGCGCAGTTCGGCCGCAACAACCTGTGCGGCGTGGAAATGGCCGCCAAACGCTACTTCAACGTCTCCGCTTCGGAACTGAACGTGACCCAGGCGGCGACCATCGCGGCAATCACCAAGAATCCGCAGAACTTCGATCCTTCCGTGGAAGCCAACCAGAAGGAAGCCGAACACCAGCGCAACATCGTGCTGCAGCTGATGCACGACCAGGGCTACATCACCTCCGAAAAGGAATTCAAAGACGCCATCAACACGCCGTTGAAGGACACGCTGAACCTGCAGGACGTGAGCTCCGGATGCCAGTCGGCCATTGAAAACACCGGCTTCTTCTGCTCGTACGTGGTCAACCAGATCCTGAAGAACAAGGCGTTCGGCAAGGACGACGAGGCACGTGAGAAGCTGCTGAAGGAAGGCGGTCTGAAGATCGTCACCACGCTCGACCGCAACGCCAACAACGCGGCCATGCAGGCGGCGAACAGCACCGTGCCGGCCACCGACCCGTCCGGATTCGAAGTGATGATCGCGGCCGTGAAGCCGGGCACCGGCGAAATCCTGTCGTTCGGCATCAACCGAACCTACGATGCCACGGATGACGCCCGAACGGACGAGACCAAGACCTCCATGAACTACATGGTCGATCAGGAGGACGGCGGCGGCATGGGCTTCAACGTCGGCTCCACCTGGAAGCCCATCAACATGGTGGCGTGGATGCAGAAAGGCCACTCCATCAACGAGTCGCTCGTCACATCCACCGTCTACGACACGTCGAAGTTCAACTGCAACGGCTACGGTTTCGTCGGCCCGTGGAGGGTGCAGAATTCCGGTGGCGGCACCACCTCTCCGGAAAGCCCGCTGCAGGGTCTGATCAAGTCGCACAACACCACGCAGGCCTCGATGGCGTCGAACATCGGTCTGTGCGCGATTGCCGACGCGGCCAAGGAGATGGGCTACCACAACGCCATCTCCAACGCGTCCGACATCTACTCCGCTAACTCGTTCCAGCCGCCAATGACCATCGGTACGGTGCAGGCGTCGCCGTTGACCATGGCCAACGTGTACGCCACCATGGGCGCCAACGGCGTGGAATGCACTCCGATCGCCATCACCAAGGTGACCGACCGCAGCGGCAGCAAGGTGAAAGTGCCGTCCGCGAACTGCCATCAGGCCATCGACCCGGACATCGCGCAGACCGTGTCTTACGCGCTGAACCAAGGTGTCGTGCAGCCTGGCGGCGAAGCGTCGACCACGCAGCTCGACAACAATCGCAAGACCTTCGCCAAGACCGGTACCAACGAGAACACGGTGATGACCACCGCAGGTTTCGTGCCGAACCAAGTCGCGGCGTTCGTCGCGGTCGCCGACGCGCAGGACCCGATCAACAACACCTTCGACAACAAGACCATCAACGGCGTGTACCGCCCGTCTTGGTACGGCATGTACATCGCAACGCCGGCGTGGAAGCAGTTCATGAACACGTATCTTGCCGCCATCAACGCGCCGATCGACAACGATTACGGAAAGGGTGCCGACAAGTACACGGTTTCGAAGGGCGCCACCAGAACATACAACCAGTACCAATACCAGCGCCAGCAGAACAGTCAGCAGCAAAGCCAGCAGCAAAGCCAGCAGCAGACCAACCAAGGCCAGCAGCAGCAATCGCAGCAACAGCCTGCCGAGCAGCAAAGTGACCAGCAGCATCAATAGTTGCGATTGTCGGCTATACGTGCCGACTGGCCGCACTGGCTGCCTGCGCTGACTGTTTACGCCGCTGGAGCGTAAATCGCATGGCAAAGTGAACAGTCCATGAACGCCCGCCCCAACCGGCGGGCGTTCTGCTTACAATGCAATCGGTACCATGCCCGTCGCGTGGGAACGCGGTGCGGATATCGACGATTCAGGCGATACCAACGATTCATAAGAGAGATGACAATGAGCGAAGACAAGAAGAACGGCAAGCAGAACAAGACGGTCAAACCGTTCGATCCGATGACGTTGCGTGGCGTCACCGTGCGCAACCGCATCTGGCTGCCGCCAATGGACACGTATTCCGCATTGGCGCAGGACGGCAAGCCGACGCCGTTCCACTACCAGCATTACGTTTCGCGTGCGATGGGCGGCTTCGGCATGATCATCATGGAAGCGACCGCCGTCGCGCCGGAAGGCCGCATTTCGCCGTGCGATCTGGGATTGTGGGATGACGGACAGATGGACGCATGGCGTTGGATCGTGGCCGACGCGAAGGCAGCGGGTGCCACGATGGCGGTGCAGCTCAACCACGCCGGACGCAAGGGTTCCACCGGCTGCCACGCGATCGGTTTCGATGGACAGAGCGTGCCGGAGGAGCAAGGCGGATGGCGGACGGTTTGCCCAAGCGCCAACGCATACGGTTCCCTGGCTCGTCCGCGCGCGCTGAGCGTCGATGAGATCCACACCATCGTGGACCAGTTCCGCGACGCCGCCTGGCGTGCCATGAACATCGGCTTCGACGCGGTGGAAGTCCATGCCGCGCACGGCTACTTGCTGTCGCAGTTCCTCGACCCGCTCATCAACGAGCGTGACGACGAGTACGGCGGATCGTTCGACAATCGCGTCCGCATGCTGGTCGAAGTCGTGGATGCGATTCGTTCCGTCGTGCCCGATACCATGCCGGTGCTGGTGCGCGTCTCCGCCACCGACTGGGCCGCAGGCGGTTGGGACCTTGACCAGACCGTCGAACTGGCTAAGATTCTGAAGGCCCACGGCGTGGACCTGATTGACGTGTCCACAGGCGGATTGATTCCCGACGTGACCATTCCGGTGAAGCCCGACTACCAAGTGCCGTTCGCCGAACAGGTGCGCAGTCGCGCGGGCATTCCCACCACCGCAGTCGGGCTCATCACCAAGCCGAAGCAGGCGAAGAAGATTCTGAAGTCGGGCGCCGCCGACGCCGTGGAAATCGGCCGCGCCGCCCTGCGCGACCCGTATTGGCCGCTCCGTGCCGCCCACAAACTGGACGTGCCGGTCGAGGAAGCCCCCTACCAGCCGCCATACCTCCGCGGCGCCTTCCGCTGACCCTCCTTCCCCTCCTCCTTTTTTCTTATTGCGAAAAGTGGATAACACCCCAACGCAACATAACAAAAAAACGAGTGGGAGGGCGGGCGTCCTGTTCACGACCGTAAGCTTGGCCGAACGGCCTTGAGTGTGTCGTGAACAGG
>OHSJ01000003.1_pt1 | contig 167381 bp, 156 predicted proteins | sample 1578561 | NCBI WGS metagenome assembly OHSJ01 (sample SAMEA3879571, study PRJEB24766) | human gut metagenome | biome: human-associated habitat; feature: feces | place: USA | collected 1985/1987 | reverse complement strand
ATCTGTACGCTTGGAATTGCGTTGTTATGGTGTATTCCTATCAGAAAGAAAATTCTAGGAAGAATCGAAAGACGAGAGCCAATCAGCGACGGATTAAAGATAGCGGCTACTATGATCGGATTTATACCGGGGCTGTTACTTCTTGTAAATGAAGATATTTAATTAAAGTGGCTGGGAAAATTTCCAACCATAAGAGAAACAGGAAAAGAAAGGAAGAGAGAGTATGAGGAATCGAAAAGTTAAGATTTTTGCACTTGTTCTGGCAGGTTGCCTGAGCTTATCTGGATTAACAGGATGCGGCGGTGGAATTAAGATGACAACTGACGATACATCGTCCAAATCAGATAGCGGATTGATGGGATCTGCAAAAAAAGAAGCAGAAAAAAGTGATGAATCAGAAGCAGATTCTGCCGATGAAGAGGATAAAATAAGTGATGATATGATTGGGCGGTATGTATCCCAGGGATATGAAAATCCTTCCTTTGGATTTGCAATTTCCCTCCCAGATACTTATACGTTGGAAAATAGAAACAATGTCGCACTAAACGATGCGGACATTGTAGAATCTTCTAATTCAGAAGGCACTTATGATTATTTAAAATCTTTAGATGAAAGTTATTTAAACGAGCTTGTTGCAAGTTCTAAGGCTGACATAGATAAAATCAGCAAATGGGATTATCAGCCTGATTACGAATTGTATGTAAGACATAAATCTGTTTATGATAATCCGAAATATTATGAACAAGAAAAAGGTATTACTATTTATCCGGGAACAAACGGAGATACAAATATTAATGGCTTTGTTGATGGAATATTTGAAACGAAAACATTAGAGCCTGGTATGATTATAGACAGATATGGCAGCAATGGAACTGGTAAATACTTTTCACCGTTGGGAACACCATAGAAATAGTGCCATGGTTTGACGAAGTTGGTGGAGGAACACAATATCTATCAACTTAGTCAGTTGATGAACTTAAAAAGTTTGGCTATATCGTTGAAGTTGAATAGAGAATAGGATTAAATGATGAATATTAATGAAGTTAGAAAGCTTATTTATAAACACGGAGAGAAGATTGGTTTGCCCTATGATTCCAAATTGTATCCGATTTTCTCTTCGACGGGGAATGTTTTTAGCGATGGGGGGACAATATATATTTCAAATAATGAATATCATTATGTTATAATGGAGAGGGGCAAAGAAAATAAACATTATCGAAGCTTGGATATTAATGATATATTATATCCATTATTTGAAGGTATAACATTTTCATTAGCGTCGAAATATGAATTAAAGAACAGAAACGAAAAGGAAGATCCTAGAAAATTGCTGTGGAGTAAGCAGCTTGAGTTATTAGGAAAAATTGATCCGCTTTTTAAAGAAAGGTGTCAAAAAGAAATCGACAGCATTTTGAAAATTGCACCTTATAAAAAGTGTAATTGACAAAAAATAGATCTATACAGGGGTAATTGTCAATATAATTCAAATCCTATATTATTATCAGAAAGCGGAAATATGCTACTTGTAAGTTGTGGTGATGTTAAGCCTTTGGGCAGAACAGTTATGGAAGGATTCAATGCAATCTTAGGAGACGTATAGTGTTCAATCACCATACTGGGTGAGCTTTTTTCGCTCTGTATTCTTGGATTTGCGTATATAGTAGCGACGCAATCTATTATATGCTTAGAAATTCGAGGTGCGTAAACAAATATCCAAAAAAGTACTGAAATGTATTTAAAAGCTAGATAAAGAATTGCAATATGCAGTAATAGACGGTCTTGAAAAGGGCGGCAATGATCTTGTAAGGGCGGTTAAGAATTTTGACGATGATGCAGCTGAATCATTCATAAAAACTGCTTCTAAACAGGATGATGAATTTTTTGTTTTGATGTCAAAATATGATGATATTCCTTCTTGGGCATGCTCTGATGTAATTGATTTTAATTCAGCTGAAAACGTAAATGAAATTTTAAAACAAAATGGATATACAAATCCCTCTTATAAGCCGGGAACTAATGTAACAACTATCGAATTAACTGAAGATACCACGTTTGTTAGAGTGTATACTGAAAACATAACAAGTGCAAAGGGCCAGTGGGTAATGAACTATGAAGAGATTCAAGGGTTGTCTTCAAAGCAAATTAAAGATAAGTTTGCATTACCATATGAGCCAACACATATTTGTGATGTAGAACTACCGGCTGGTACAGAGGTACGTTTTGGTATAGCAAATGAAGTTCCAGAATGGGGTTTGGGAGGGGGATTACAATTTGATTTAATGGGTCAATATTTTAATTCATTTGGCAATTTCAGACCACTATAAAAGGAGAAGATTTTATGTTACCGATAGTTGAAACGAATGGAAAAACTCTTTACATTAATTCTAATAAAGTAACTTTTCCGTACAAAATTGAACAAGTTTTAATTTTAAAATCTCAAATATTAATCTTACTGGATAGTTGCATAAAAAATGAATATGATAACGTCTATTCGGTAAACTTTGACGGAACAATAGGTTGGCGTGTTCAAAGCAGAAAATACTTATCAAGGGAATATGAAAATAAAAAATTAACCTCATATGTTGGTATGTATGTCAGGAAAGAAACTAATCTGCTTCAGTTAAATGATTGGTGGGGCGGAAGATACATTTTTGATCTTAATGACGGGCATATAGTGGGAAGAGATGAAAGTGGGCGTGATTGGTAATAGTTCCAATAAGAATAGAGGAGTTTTACAATGAAAGATTGTTATCATAATGAGAAATATAGTATGGTATTAAGAATGATAATATCTGAATCATTGAAAAGTTGGAGGGATATAGTGAGGAAATTGGTTATGCTATTGTGCTTGCAACGCTGGATGATGAAGGAAAAGCCAAAAGCGAAAAAGTGTCGAAGTTGCGTGTAAGACAAAAACTATAACTATTGATGATGTTGATTATGTATATGATAAATACGCATATAACAATATCAAACATATTAATGAGGAGATTTTGTAGGGGAAAATATGAAAGCTATTAAAACAATTTATAATAATTGCGGTTGGTTTTTGTTAGTGCTGATATTCGGAAATATATTATTGAATTTTTTTGCTCCGAACTCATTGATTGGTCAAGAAAATATAAATTTAGTTTGTTTATTTTTGAAAATTAAAGCAATCTCAGCAATTGTACTAGCCTTTTTTATGATCATGTTTATGATAAAATCGGCTGTAACATTCTTTAATGAAAAAGGTTACGGTTTAGGTCATAAAATTGTTGGAGTCGTATTTTCGTGTTTTGTTTCAATATTGTGGATGAATTTTATATCTGTTCAGTCTCAGTATAGTACATACGGCATAAAAAATCTAATTGAAGAAATTTCTGTTGTGCAAAAAATAAGCAACGGAAGTGCTTTTAAGAAAACTATTAATTTAACCAAGCAAGATGATAATATTTCGGTTTATACAAAAAAATCGAAAAAATCTTCTTATCCATCACGATTTCAAGGTGTTCAGGCTACTCAATTGTATAATTTTTATGGAGTTTATGCGGATTCAGACAAATTAAAAGTATATAATGAAAGCATAAATACTCAACTAAGATTAAGTCTTAGTAAATCAGAGTTTGACTATTATAATGACTTGATAAAATCAGCTAATAACAATGATGAGTTTCAAATTGAGTTTTATACTGATAAAGATGGAAAGAATTTGGGATACATAGAATCAATTCAGTTGGTTGAGAAAAAAAATCCGCCGTCATATTCAGAAAATATATCTGTGAAAGAAAATTCTGATTTATATACTGTTACAAAGAGCGATAATTCAGAATTAGAAAATATATGTTGGCTTATAGTCAAGGACGGTGAAATTCAAAAAATTGTCGATGCAAGTGAAATAAACGAATTCAAATTGCGAAAGGATGTGCCGGAAGGAGTATATACAGTATTATTGTGTACTGATTATGATTCTACCACACATTCATATACACAAGTAAGCAACGCTATTGAAATTATAATTTGATAACAGGAGAAAGACATGACCAAATTTACAAAATCATTTCTATGGAGATTCATATTAGACATTATCTTATTGGGGATATTTGTTAGGTTCTTTCAAAATATTATTTTGACAATTACGTCAAGATTCATATCAACCTATTCGACCCCGTTTCTAGTTATTGAAGCGATTGTTGTATCAGCAATCAGTATGTTGTTTATCTGCTTTATCACATACTGGAATATCGGCGTTATTTCAAAGAAAGATTGTTATCATAATGAGGAATATAGTATGGTATTAAGAATGATAATATCTGAAAAATGGATTCATATAAATAGTTATGATGTTTGCTTTGATTATAATGTTAAGTCTGTAATAATTTTAAAACAAAAGATAATTGTACAGCTAGAAATCGGAGATTTATATGCTGTTGATATGGCAGGTAACATTATTGAAAAAAATAATAAGCCTTTTCAAAGATCAGACTTAGATAAAGATTTTATAGTAGAAATTAATCAGAATAATCTATATTTTAATAACTCTGCCGTTTATTTTGAACATAACATTTATTCTTTTGTTTTATTTGATGATAGGATAATTGTACAATTAAATGAATTGGATGCGTCTGCAAAATCTGATGAAATCGACAACGTATATGCTGTTGATATGGAAGGAAATATTATCTGGCGAATTCAGAATAAAGAAAGGGTATGTCCGGAATATAAGTTTATTTCGCCGTATGTAATGATTAATTATATTGATGGTGAATTAATTGTAAATGATTTCAACGGATTCAGATTTGTGTTTTCACCTGACGACGGAACTTTTGTTAAACGAATTCAAAGTTTAAGACCTTGGTAATCAATTTGTAATTCAGATCTTTAGGGCGACACCGCACAACTACCGCCTAACGGCTTTGTGTACGTCTAACTTGCCAATTTTCCGTTATCTTGCACAGAAACTCCTTGAAGGACGCAAGTATTCCTGCGTCGTTTCTATACAATCGAGCTAAAAGGCATTTGGGATAGTAATTCTAAATCTATTATTCCGAAAAAATTCAAATACGGAAGATATTCTGTATCTCAGCACGGGCATAATAATACGGATAGTATAAGGCTTGTTTACAAAAGCGGAGGCCTTTTCAGCGAGTACATTTTTCTTTACATTCCCGAATTCGGGTCAAAGACAAGCATTCATATTTCTCGGGAAGATGATGATTCGTTGGCGACTGTTTATGATAGGCTTGGGAGTTTGAAAAGTGTTCATGTCACTAAGGGCGGCAAAGAATATCTTATGTACATAAATTTTAAGACCGAAGCGGAAATAAAGAAAAGAATATGCGATTTTGCCGAGAATGAATCAATTAGGGTGACCGCTGAGATAAATAAGATCAGTGAACCGATTTCCGCAATTGTTATAAGACATTATTATGACGGACTTTCGGTCGGCTATTCTTTCATGATAAAAACGACAGATGCAAACAGCAAAAATATTATGGAAGAATACATAGACGGCGAGGATCATGATTTTAATGTGCTTTTAACCTGCGTAAGCGAAAATAAGAGAGATAGATATTTTTCAATGGGTGATACCGAATTTACGGATAAAATGAAAAGGCTTATGTCGGAACACGTGAATAAGTTCTGGTTCGAGTTACTGGTCGAAGAGATTGATTAAAGAATAGTTTTTTAAGAAAATTTTATAGGCCAAATAAAGTTGGAATGAATTTTTTAGTATAGTAAGTAATTGTACAAAGCCATGAATAAGAAAAAATGGATAAAAACAGACGATATATACAACAAAAACTAGAAAATGTGAATGTTAACCGCAGCTTCGTTGCTTCGGATTTGGAGGTGCACTATGCAGATAAGTAAAACAGTTCGAGATATTCGCGTGAATTGGGCAATCGGCGACCGCGAACGCGATAAGGGGCTTGCAACGCCCGATGAGATTCGCCGATTTGACGATATTTCTTACGGTCCTCACGGTCAGGCTAATATGCTTGACGTGTACGTTCGCAATGACGCCGAGGGGCTTCAGCCGACGATCGTCAATGTTCACGGCGGCGGTTGGGTCTACGGAAATAAGGAGATCTATCAGCATTATTGTATGCGGCTCGCGCTGCGTGGTTTTGCTGTCGTTAATATCAACTACCGCCTTGCGCCCGAAAACCGCTTTCCCGCGGCGGTCGAGGACATAAACGCCGCCATGCAGTTTGTCGCGAATCACGGCGCGGAATATATGATCGACAAGGATAGGCTGGTCATGGTCGGCGACTCGGCGGGCGGGCAGCTTGTCAGCCACTACGCCGCACTGCTGACCGACCCGACTTTTGCAGCGCTTTTTGATTTTGACGTTCCCGATATTCATGTTCTTGCTCTTGGCCTGAATTGCGGCGCTTACGACGGCAAAAAGCTCGCGCTGGAACGAAAAGATGAAGTCTTTTTGGAATATCTGGGCATTATAGACAGCGAACCGTCTGAAAAACTGCTGCAAATGGTCGATACGGTAAGCCATATCACGCCGAACTACCCGCCATCTTTTGTCATGTCGAGCTATGCTGATTTCCTGCTGCCGGCCGCAAAGCCGATGTATGATCTGCTCAAAAGCCGCGGCGTGCCTGCCGAAATGAAGATATACGGCAGTTCCGAGCGGCAGGAGATCGGTCACGTTTTCCACGTCAACTGCCGCCTTGACGAAGCGAAGATCTGCAACGACGACGAGTGCGCGTTTTTCAAAAGGTATGTTTCATACTAAACTACTGCAAAAATGCGCCGAAATTTGTACAAAATCATGAAAATCATCTGCTCCCCTTGACTGGGGAGCTTTTTCATTGTATAATATAACAGTGCTATATAACAGCGTTATAAAGGGAGTTAGAAATGAACGATGGCGAAATGACCACGCTGGAGCTTATCCACAGCGCGGCGAAAGCGGAGTTTCTCAGCAAAGGCTTCAAGTCGGCGTCGCTGAGAAATATTGTAAAGACTGCGGGCGTTACCACGGGTGCATTTTATGGATATTATTCCAGTAAAGCGGAGCTGTTTGAAGCGCTCGTCAGCGAAGCGTACAATTTTGTGATAGATTCGTACAAGGCGGCGCTGCGCGAATTTGCCAATCTGCCGATGGAAAAACAGCCCGAGGTAATGGGTTCGATCTCGCAGAAGTGCCTTGACAAGGTGCTCGACTACATGGCGACCCACCGCGAGGAATTTTTGCTGCTTCTGCAATGTTCGGAGGGTACGCGGTTTGCTTCGATGAGCGATGAGCTTGTCGAGCTGGAGGTTCAGGCGACACACGATTATTACCTTGTACTCCAAAAGCTGGGCTACGGCGTGCCGGACATTGACCCAACGCTCGAGCACATTTTGGTGACGGGCATGATGAACGCTTATTTTGAAATGGCGATCCATGAAATGCCGCTCGAAAAATCAAAGCGCTATCTGAAAGAGCTGCACAATTTTTACACGGCGGGCTGGCGCGAACTGATGGGTACGTAATAGGGGCGAGCGCCCCTTTGATTTTGGTCTATGGTTAGCCAACGCTAACATTATAAAGGAGGTCTTTTGTTTGAAAAAACGATCAAATCTGCAAAGGCTGCTCAGCTATGCAGGCAACCGCAAGCCGCTGACCTACATTTCGTGGGTGCTTTCGGCAGCGAGCGCGCTGATTTCGTTGCTGCCTTTCTGGTACATATGGAAGATACTAGATGAAGTTATCAGCGTAGCGCCCGACTTCGATAAAGCAAAAAACATCACTCATTACGGCTGGCTCGCGGTGCTTTTCGCGGTGCTGACGATTTTTGTGTACATTTGCGGACTGATGTGTTCGCATCTTTCGGCGTTTCGCATCGCTACGAATATCCGAATCGCGCTGACTAAGCATATCACCACGCTGCCGCTCGGCAAGATAGAGGAATTCGGCAGCGGTAAACTGCGCCGCACTATCAGCGAGACCTCGGGCGCGGCGGAGGGTTACCTCGCGCACCAACTGCCCGACAAAGCGAAAGCAATCGCGAGCATAATCGGCCTGCTGGCGATGGATTTCATTTTCGACTGGCGGCTCGGACTCCTTAGTCTTGTGCCCGTTTTGATCGGCTTCATCATCATGATGAGCTCGATGGCCGGCCCCAGCCTGCAAAAAAGCATGACCGAGTACCAAAACGCCCTTGCTGAAATGTCGAATGAAGCGGTCGAGTACGTTCGCGGGATCCCCGTTGTCAAGACGTTCGGCCAGTCGGTTTTCTCCTTCAAAAAATTCAAGAGCACGATCGACAACTACGAAAAGTGGACGACTGACTACACGCTCAATATGCGCATCCCGATGACACTCTACACTCTTGCGATAAACAGTATTTTCGCGTTCCTCATCATTGGTGCATTTTGGTTCTCGCACGGCAATATCACGGGCGATTTACTGCTCGATATGCTTTTCTACATCATAATCACACCTGTAATCACAGTCGTACTTACCAAAATAATGTACATGAATGAGAATGAAATGATGGTAAAGGACGCTATAGACCGTATCGACAGCGTGCTCAATATGGAGTCGCTGACTGATCCTGCCAAGCCGAGCTATCCTGCGGACAACTCCGTTGAGCTGCGCGGCGTAACGTTCAGCTACGATGGCACGAAAAATGCGCTTTCCGATATTTCGCTCAAAATTTCCACAGGTCAGACGGCGGCTTTTGTCGGCCCATCGGGCGGCGGTAAATCTACCCTTGCGAGCATCGTCGCGAGATTTTTCGACCCGCAGCAGGGTAAAGTGCTCGTCGGCGGCGTTGACGTTAAGGACATCGGCAAAGAAGAACTTATGAACACAGTTTCCTTTGTATTCCAAAACAGCAAACTGATAAAAGCTTCTATCCTCGATAATGTGCGCCTGGGCAAGCCGAACGCCACCGAAGCTGAGGTCATGCAGGCGCTCAAAGCTGCACAGTGCATGGATATAATAGAAAAATTTCCAAATGGCGTAAACACCATGATCGGCAGCGAGGGCGTTTACCTCTCGGGTGGGGAAGTGCAGCGTATTGCCATCGCGCGAGCGGTGCTCAAAAATTCGCCGATAATCATTCTCGACGAAGCTACCGCTTTTGCCGACCCCGATAACGAAGCGAAGGTTCAGGCGGCTTTCAATGAACTGGCGCGCGGCAAGACGGTCATAATGATCGCGCACAGGCTTTCGACTGTGGTCAACGCCGACCGCATTTTCGTTCTGCGCGAGGGAAAGCTTGCGGAGAATGGCACGTTTGACGAACTTTTAAAGAACGGCGGCACATTCGCTAATATGTGGCACGAATACCAGCGTTCGGTCGAATGGAAAGTTGAAAAGGAGGCTGAAGCGTTATGATCGAAAAATTACAAAGAAGATTTGCGCTTTCGCGAAAAGGCGCGATGGACACAATAAAAGGCAGCCTTTTGAGCGCGTTCCAGAACATTTCGTTCATGCTGCCCGTGGCTATGCTTTACAATTTAGTAAAAGATATGCTTGACGACAATCTCACGTCCGCCCGCATACCATTTTACGTCATCGGTAGCCTTGCCTGCGCGGCGGTCATAATCGTTGCCACGATTTTACAGTACAACAGCACCTTCCTAGCGACCTACGTTGAAACTGGCGTGCGCCGCATCACGCTGGCGGAAAGACTTCGCCTGATACCCCTCTCATTCTTCGGCAAAAAAGACCTCGCCGACCTCACCTCGTCGATAATGGGCGATTGCGCGATGCTCGAAACGGCGCAGTCACACTTCGTTTGCCCGCTCGCCGGCGCGATGATCTCGACAGTTATCATCGCGATCTCGTTGCTTTTCTTCAACTGGCAGATGGCGATAGCGGCGATATGGGTTCTGCCCGTCGCTTTCCTGATCGTCGGCATGGCTTCGCGCGTGCAGAAAAGTCTTGCGAATAAGTCGATGGGCGCAAAGATCGCCTGCGAGGACGGAATTCAGGAGTGCATGGAAGCGATGAACGACCTGCGTTCAAACAACGCCGAAAAGCGCTGCCTCGATACGCTGATTGCCAAAATTCGCGGTTACGAGAGCCGCCTTATCATCACCGAGCTGGGCACGGCTTCGTTCGTGATGACAGCAAATCTCGTCCTGCGCCTCGGCATCGCGACCACCGCGCTTGTCGGCTCGTACCAACTTATAAGCGGCAAGCTCGACATTCTCACGTTTTTCATGTTTCTGCTGGTAGTTTCGCGCCTGTACGACCCGCTCGAAGGCTCGCTTCAGAATCTCGCGGCGATAATCTCGACGAGCACCAACATCGAGCGCATGAACGAGATCATGGACACCGAAGTTCAGTCGGGCAGCGACAAGCTTACAAATAAAGGCTGCGACATCAAGTTCGACCACGTTGGATTTGCCTATGATGGCGGCGAAACTGTGCTGAATGACGTTTCGTTCACTGCCGAGCAGGGCAAGATCACCGCGCTTGTCGGCCCATCTGGCGGCGGCAAGACCACGATTTCTCGTCTGGCGGCGCGTTTTTGGGACATCAGCAAGGGCAAGATCACCGTCGGCGGCATGGATATTTCCAAGGCCGACCCCGAAACGCTCATGTCGCTCTACTCCATAGTTTTCCAGGATGTCACGCTTTTCGACAACACCGTCATGGAGAATATCCGCCTCGGCAAAAAGGGCGCTGCTGATGAGGAGGTAATTGCGGCGGCAAAGATGGCGAACGTTGCGGACTTCGTTGAGAAGCTGCCCGATAAATGGCAGACCAACATCGGCGAAAACGGCTGCGAGCTTTCTGGCGGCGAGCGCCAGCGTATCTCTATCGCACGTGCATTTTTGAAAGACGCTCCGATAATCCTGCTGGACGAAGCGACCGCCAGCCTTGACGTTGAGAACGAAACGGCTATCCAAACGGCGCTTTCGCGGCTCATCAAGAACAAGACCGTGCTGATAATCGCACACCGTATGCGTACAGTTTCGGGCGCGGATAAGATCGTTGTTCTGAAAGACGGCAGCGTCGCGGAGCAGGGAAGCCCCGAAAAGCTGCTTGCTGAGGGCGGAATTTTCGCACACATGGTCGATCTCCAGACCGAAAATCAGAGCTGGAAACTCGAAAAAGCTTAAACCTCATACATATAAAAGGGCAGTCGGCTGCAAACGCGGTCGGCTGTCTTTTTAGTCCTTATCTTTTCCAAATTCTCGGCTTACTAGAAATAAAAGTATTTGTACTATCATCAGTATGATGCGCTCGCCATCTGACTCGATCTTTATAATAGGGTAGAGCATCGCGAGTCCTGCGAAAAGAAATATTACCTGCATAAGCACTTTCCAAGGCTTCACGGGCTTTGTGATGTCCACCTTGATCTTTGGCTTGCCGCTATGTTTGGATCTTGATATATCTTTGTATATCTCGTATCCTATTATTTTGTCGCCCGAGTCTTTTCTGCCATTGCCATTCCAATCCATCATCGTGTCTGCTCCTTTCATGATTGTTCTTTTTTTACATTATATCACATTTCTTCATGTCTGTCAACAAAAAAAATCCCGCCCACGGCGCAAACCGTGAGCGGGAAATTTATTTATTCAGTTTTATCTGAATCAGATCATCTCTGGGAGATAGCAGCCTGAGCAGCAGCCAGTCTTGCAATCGGCACGCGGAAAGGCGAGCAAGATACATAGTCAAGACCGATCTTGTTGCAGAACTCTACGGAAGAAGGATCTCCGCCGTGCTCACCGCAGATACCGCAATGCAGCTTAGCGTTTACGGGCTTGCCGAGGTCGAGAGCCATCTTCATCAGCTTGCCAACGCCGGTGGTGTCCAGCTTAGCAAACGGATCGTTCTCGTAGATCTTAGCGTCGTAGTAAGCTCCGAGGAACTTGCCAGCGTCATCTCTCGAGAAGCCGAAGGTCATCTGGGTCAGGTCGTTAGTACCGAAGCAGAAGAAGTCAGCCTCAGCAGCGATCTCGTCAGCAGTCAGAGCAGCTCTCGGGATCTCGATCATAGTACCAACTTCGTACTTGAGGTCAGAACCGGCCTCAGCGATGAGAGCGTCAGCAGTTTCAACTACGATCTTCTTAACGAACTTGAACTCCTTAACTTCGCCGACCAGCGGGATCATGATCTCGGGCTCAACGTTCCACTCAGGATGATTCTTCTTAACGTTGATAGCAGCCTTGATTACAGCAGCAGTCTGCATCTTAGCGATCTCGGGATAAGTAACGGTCAGACGGCAGCCGCGGTGACCCATCATCGGGTTGAACTCGTGGAGGGAAGCGATGATAGCCTTGATGTCCTCAACGCTCTTGCCCTGTGCGTCAGCCAGTGCCTTGATGTCGTCCTCTTCGGTAGGTACGAACTCGTGGAGAGGAGGATCGAGGAATCTGATGGTTACAGGATTGCCTTCAAGTGCCTCATAAAGAGCCTCAAAGTCGCCCTGCTGCATAGGCTCGATCTTAGCGAGTGCAGCTTCTCTCTCTTCAACGGTGTCAGCGCAGATCATTTCTCTGAAAGCAGCGATTCTGCTGGGCTCAAAGAACATGTGCTCGGTACGGCAAAGACCGATACCCTCAGCGCCGAGCTCTCTAGCCTTCTTAGCGTCAGCAGGAGTATCAGCGTTGGTTCTTACCTTCATAGTTCTGTACTTGTCAGCCCAGCTCATAACTCTGCCGAATTCGCCTGCGATGGAAGCGTCAACGGTAGGAATGATGCCGTCGTAGATGTTACCGGTAGAACCGTCGATAGAGATGTAATCTCCCTCGTGGAACTCCTTGCCTGCAAGTGTGAACTTCTTGTTTTCTTCGTCCATGTTGATCTCAGAGCAGCCGGAAACGCAGCAGGTACCCATTCCGCGGGCAACTACGGCAGCGTGCGAGGTCATACCGCCGCGAACGGTGAGTATACCCTGCGAAGCCTTCATACCGGTGATGTCCTCAGGAGAGGTCTCAAGACGAACGAGAACTACCTTTTCGCCCTTAGCGTTCCAAGCCTCAGCGTCGTCAGCGGTGAATACGATCTTACCGCAAGCAGCTCCGGGAGAAGCGCCCAGACCCTTGCCCATAGGAGTAGCAGCCTTAAGAGCCTTGGTGTCGAACTGGGGGTGAAGCAGAGTGTCGAGGTTTCTGGGGTCGATCATCAGAACAGCCTCTTCCTCGGTTCTCATGCCTTCGTCAACGAGGTCGCAAGCGATCTTCAGAGCAGCCTGAGCGGTTCTCTTACCGTTTCTGGTCTGAAGCATGAAGAGTTTGCCGTGCTCTACGGTGAACTCCATGTCCTGCATATCTCTGTAGTGGTTTTCGAGGGTCTTGCAAACTTCCTTGAACTGTGCGAATGCTTCAGGGAACTTGCTCTCCATCTCGGTGATGTGCATAGGAGTACGAACGCCAGCAACAACGTCCTCGCCCTGTGCGTTGGTAAGGAATTCGCCGAAGAGACCCTTAGCGCCGGTAGCAGGGTCGCGGGTGAACGCAACACCGGTACCGCAGTCGTCGCCCATGTTACCGAAAGCCATGCTCTGTACGTTTACAGCGGTACCCCAAGAATAAGGAATATCGTTGTCACGGCGGTAAACGTTAGCTCTGGGGTTGTCCCAGCTGCGGAATACTGCCTTGATAGCGCCCATCAGCTGCTCCTTAGGATCAGTCGGGAAGTCTGCGCCGATCTTTTCCTTGTACTCAGCCTTGAACTGGTTAGCCAGCTCCTTGAGGTCGTCAGCGTCAAGCTCTACGTCCTGAGTTACGCCCTTCTTAGCCTTCATCTGGTCGATAAGCTCTTCAAAATACTTCTTGCCTACTTCCATAACTACGTCGGAATACATCTGGATGAATCTTCTGTAGCAGTCCCATGCCCAGCGAGCATTTCCGGACTTTTCAGCAATTACGTTTACAACTTCTTCGTTAAGACCCAGGTTCAGGATGGTATCCATCATTCCGGGCATGGAAGCTCTCGCGCCCGAACGTACGGAAACGAGCAGGGGGTTTTCCTTATCGCCGAACTTCTTGCCGGTGATCTCTTCCATTTTTACGATGTACTCGTTGATCTCAGCCATGATGTCAGGGTTGATCTCGCGGTTGTCCTCATAGTACTGAGTGCAGGCCTCGGTAGTGATGGTGAAGCCCTGGGGAACAGGAAGACCGATGTTGGTCATTTCTGCCAGGTTAGCACCCTTACCGCCGAGAAGCTCTCTCATGTTAGCGTTGCCTTCAGAGAAAAGGTAACAATACTTCTTTGCCATTGGTGAATTACCTCCAATAAAAATTTTTGACATCTTTTAGTGGTGCGGGATTTCCCGCCGCCTGCGCCGCATTATGCGGCAGATTTTTACATTTGCCGATGGGCGCTCTGTCACATATATATTATAACAGATTTTAAAACAAATTTCCATAGTTTTAAGTGAATTTTATGCTTATGATTCTGCACAATTTTTCACTCAACATTTTATGCACTTTTCACAACATTCAGCGGAACATATCGTAATCGTAAAGCTCGTCAGGGCGTATAACGCCGTAGCGAAGCAGTATTCCCAGCCTGTCGGTAAGGCTTATCGAGCGTATCTTTTTGCGCACGGGCAGTACCTGAGAGGGCGAAACGGAAAGCTCATCTATGCCCATAGCGAGGTAAAGCTCGGTCAGCGAAAGCTCCGCGCCCAGCTCGCCGCATATGCCTATCCACTTTCCGTAGCGGTGCGCGCTGTCGCAGGCCATCTTTATCATTCTCAGCACGGCGAGGTGGTGCGGCTTGCAGTATTTTTCCAAGCGGCTGTCCTGTCTGTCGAGCGCTAAGGCGTACTGCTCCAAGTCGTTTGTGCCTACGCTGAAAAAGTCTACCTCGCGCGCCAGCTCGTCGCTCAGCATCACTGCCGCGGGCGTTTCTATCATTATGCCTATCTCCACCTTGTCGGAGTAGGGCACGCCTTCTGCGTCAAGTTCGTCCTTTACGTCCTGTATTATCGCCTTTACCGCTATTATCTCTTCTGGGTCGATTATCATGGGGAAAAGTATCGCCAGCGAGCCGTAGACCGAGGCGCGGTAGAGCGCGCGAAGCTGCGTGCGAAATATCTCCGGCTTCTCGAAGCATATCCGTATCGAGCGCATACCCAGCGCGGGGTTTTCTTCCACGTCGCTGCTCAGGTAGTCGGGGTTTTTGTCCGCGCCGATGTCCAGCGTGCGCACTATTACTTTCTTGCCGTTCATCTTCTCCAGTATGCGGCGGTAGGTGTAAAACTGCAATTCTTCGTCGGGAAAGTCGTCGTTTTGCAGATACAGAAATTCGCTGCGGAATAGCCCAATGCCCCCCGCGTCGTTTTCCTCGACGTACTTCACGTCCATCAGCCCGCTGATGTTCGCGTATACTTGTATCTCAGTGCCGTCTAGGGTTATGTTTCGTCTGCCGCGCAGGCGCTTCAGCAGCTCGTGCTTTCTGCCTTCTTCTTCGCGCTTTTCGAGCATTTTGCGAATGGTATCCTTGTCCGGCTCGATGTAAAGCGTGCCCGAGTAGCAGTCCGCTATGGCGCGCTTGCCGTTGCATTCTTCTGTAAGCTGCTTGCCGAAAGCGACTATCATAGGTATATTCATAGTGCGCGCGAGTATTGCGGAGTGCGAATTTGCCGAGCCGTAGCAGGTACAGACAGCCGTCACCTTGTGCTTATCCAGCGCTACCGTTTCGCTCGGCTCTATGTCGAAGCAGCAGAGTATCGAGTTTTTCTCGAAGTTCATCTCCTGCTCAGATTTGTTCTGTATGTGCCGTATCAGCCTGCGCGAAACGTCCTTTACGTCTGCGGTGCGCGCGCGTATGTATTCGTCCTCAGCGTGGCCCAGCTCGCCCGCCACCTGCGAAGCCGCCAGCTGCACGGCGTAGTCTGCGCAGCACTCGTCCTCCAGTATCGACTTTTCTATCTTCTCGACAAATGATTCGTCCTCCAGCAGCATACGGTGTATCATGAAAATATCCGCGTGGTCTTTGCCGATGTTTTTTATCTCGCGCTCATAAAGTGCGTCAAGCTCGTTGATAGCTCTGTCGCGCGCATATTCGTAGCGCTGAAGCTCCAGCTGCGGATTTCCCACCTTGCGCTTTTTCACGACTTGCTCGTCGCGCTGATAAAATACCAGCTTGCCGAAAATTATCCCGCCCATTACGGCTCTGCCTTTAAGTTTTTCCATAGTAAGAATCCACACCTTTCTGATCTGAATTTCTATATATAATGTATAGTTTTTATCGTATAACTACATTATAAATCTTTTGCGGCGGTTTGTCAAATATTCGGCAATTATTTTCGCGGCAAAAAAAGAAGGCTTCTCCCATCAGCAGGAAAAGCCTTCATATATCCATCTGAAATTATCTCTCGATATTATTGATAGCAGAAACCAGCGCCCTTACGCTCGAAACTATTATGTCCGAGTGTCTGCCTGCGCCCCAGTATGTCTTGCCGCCGTATACTATCGAAACGTAAGATACCGCTTCGCTCGTGGTGTGGCGGTCAAGGGCGTGCTCTTCGTAAGTTTCCAGCGTGAACTGTATGCCAAGCGCGTCCTTTACGGCGTTCGCTACTGCGTCAAGTCTGCCGTTGCCGTTCGCTTCGTATATCTTTATCTCGCCGCTCGGCTTCATCATAGCCGTGATCTTCGCCGTGATGCTTCCGTCCTTATTCTGAACGTAGTGCGTTTCGGTGATGTCGCAGGGCTCGGTCTTGTTCATGTAGCGCTCGCGGAATATATCGTAGATCTCGTTCGGCATAAGCTCGGCATGCTTGTGGTCTGATACGCTCTTTACCGCGTAGCCGAAATCCTCCGCCATCTTCTTGGGCAGGCTGTAGCCGTACTGCTTCTGAAGCAAGAAGCCTATTCCGCCCTTGCCCGACTGCGAGTTTATTCTTATAACGTCGCCGTCGTACTCTCTGCCAACGTCCTTTGGGTCGATAGGCAGGTAAGGTACGTTCCAGTGCTCTGGGTCTTTCTCCTCGCGCCACTTCATGCCCTTTGCGATAGCGTCCTGATGCGAGCCGGAGAACGCCGCGAATACCAAGCTGCCCGCGTAAGGAGTTCTCTCGTAGACTTTCATGCGGGTAACGCGCTCGTAGATCTCTACCAGTGAGGGCATATCTGAGAAGTCGAGCTGCGGGTCTACGCCCTGCGAATACATATTCATAGCCAGCGTTACTATGTCAACGTTGCCCGTTCTCTCGCCGTTGCCGAAGCAAGTACCCTCTATTCTGTCAGCGCCCGCCAGCAGACCCATCTCGCTGTCTGCCACCGCGCAGCCGCGGTCGTTGTGGGGGTGCAGCGAAACTATTACGTTCTCGCGGCAGTTCAGATTGTCGCACATATACTCTACCTGCTGAGCGTAAACGTGCGGCATCGACATTTCTACGGTAACTGGCAGGTTGATTATCACCTTGTCCTCAGCGGTAGGCTGCCAGATGTCGATAACTGCGTTGCATATCTCCAGCGCGAACTCAGGCTCAGTGCCGGTGAAGCTTTCGGGCGAGTACTCGAAGATTATGTTGCCCTTAGCCTTTTTCTTGTACTCGTTGCAGAGTTTTGCGCCGGTAACGGCTATGTCGATTATCTCCTGCTTGCTCTTGCGGAATACCTGCTCTCTCTGCGCCACGGAGGTGGAGTTGTAGAGGTGCACTACTGCGTTCTTTGCACCGTCGATGGCTTCAAATGTCTTTTTGATTATGTGTTCTCTCGACTGTGTGAGCACCTGTATGCGCACGTCGTCGGGTATCATGTTCTGCTCGATGAGTGTGCGGCAGAACTCGTATTCTGTTTCGCTCGCCGCAGGGAAGCCTATCTCGATCTCCTTAAAGCCTATCTCCACCAGCTTCTTGAAAAACTCGAGCTTTTCTTCGAGGCTCATTGGTATTATCAGCGCCTGATTGCCGTCGCGAAGGTCTACCGAGCACCACATGGGCGGCTTATCGATGTATTCCTTTTCTGCCCACTTCATGCACTTTACGGGCGGCATAAAGTAGCCGCGTGTGTACTTCTCAGAATTTTTCATGTTTGCCATAGTTTTTTCCTCCAATTAGTTACAGATCTCTCAAACCAACCAAATCAAAAAAGCCCGCCTCTTGTTATACGCAAGAGACGAGCGAAAAACCCGTGTTACCACTCTCATTCGCATACAACTCACGCTGTATGCCTCAGCCGCGTCTATCAACGCGCCGCTCTTTAACGGGAGCATTCCGTGCTCAGCTACTTTGCGCTGCGCGCTTTCGCCAAGCCTGCTAAAGGACGAGCTATCACATAAGACCCATGCCGCTTTCCACCCTGCGCGGCTCTCTGCAAAGGGATCATCATGCTTTTTTTCCTAATCATCGCATTTGATCGTTTGATGTTAATTTATATATTATATTATACAGCACCCATCGGCGATTGTCAAGGGCGTTCTGTACAATTCACAATTTTTTAAGAATATTTGCGTGTATCCAGCAATATTTGCGGCGCGCACTTTTCGGGGTCGGCAGAAAGTTCCGAGAGCTTACCCTCGAATATCGGCGTAAGCTCGCTAAGCTCGGCTATGTCCCACGGGTGATAGAGCGAAGCGGGCTTTTTTAGCTTCGCGATACGGTAGCGCGAGAGCAGCTCCGCCACGAACTGCGAGCAGAAGTATTTATTTTTCACGCGTATCGGCAGCCCGAAAAAGCAGAATACGGGGCCGAGATAGTGGTAGCCGTAGCGCTTTTTGTTAAGGTACATTTTTTGCAGATGCGCCCACAGATCTTCGTAAGCCTGCTCGGTGACGTTTACGCGGTATACGGCGCATGGCGCGTTAGGGTTTAGGCTGAGCAGCCCCGTTTTAGTGCTCTCGCGTACGAAGCCTGCGGGTATCGGCAGCAGAGTATGTATCCGCGCAAAGCTGTAAAGGCAGCTGCACTGCGAGTCGAAGCCGATGGAGGCGTGAGTATACTTGGTGCGCGTGAAAAGCGAGATGATATTTGAGAATACGGAATTTGTCCGCACGAGAAAGATATACACCGTGCGCGTTTTCAAGCGGCTTTCTAAACTTATCTGAGTCATTTTGTGTTTCCTTTACGGTTCTATTTTTTACGACTTTTCTATTATAACATATTTTTAACACAATTGCAATGGCTTCATAACCAATTCATAAAAAACTTTTCGACATGAAAGAAAAATATCAGCTCTGGATCTGTGAGCTTATCTATGTTCAAAAAACATTTGCCAATCACAAAAAAATATGTTATAATATAATTACTGTCATATCTTGCTGACAAAACTAAAAAATTCTTTATCGGAGGGGTAATTGTGGATAATATCGTTTCCGTCAGCGGGAATATAAATGCTTCCATAAATTTCGCTATGCAGCAAAATTATGTTCCTGTTATCAGAGATCTCGTAGTTGCTAACGAGTCTGACGCCGTCCTTGAAAATATAGACCTAAAGATCAGCTTTGAGCCTGAGTTCGCCAAGACCTTTACTTACCATGTAGAGAATATTCCGGCAAATGGCTCCGTCGAGATCTCGCCCGTCAAGATCGCGACTAATACCGATTTTCTTTTCTCGCTTACCGAAAAAATGATCGGCAATATCACAGTCGATGTGCTTCGCGGCGATGAAAATATCTTCACTTATCAAGATCAGATCGAGCTGCTCGCTTACGATCAGTGGAGCGGGCTTGCCGTTATGCCTGAGATTATCGCCGCTTTCGTTACGCCTAATCACCCCGCTGTTTCCGCGGTGGTGCACGACGCTTCGCTATTCCTCAAAAAGTGGAAGGACGACCCCGCGTTTACAGGCTACCAGACCCAAAATCCAAATAACGTAAAGCTGCAAATGGCGGCGATATACGCGGCGCTGGCGCAGCAGAAAATTATCTATAACAACCCGCCCGCAAGCTACGAAATGTCGGGTCAGCGCGTGCGCCTGCCGCATAGCGTGCTTGAGCAGAAGCTGGGCACTTGCCTTGACCTCGCGCTGCTTTACGCTTCCTGCATAGAGGCGGTGGGTCTGCACCCGCTGCTCGTTTTCCTCAAAGGTCACGCTTTCTGCGGCTGCTGGCTGGAGAGCGAAACTTTCGCCGACTGCTGCGTTGACGATATTTCCGCCCTCGAAAAACGTATCGCGGCGGACGCTGAAGAGATATTGCTTGTCGAGTGTACCGACTTCGTTGACGGCAGAACAGCCGATTTTGACCGCGCGCTTAAACACGGCAAAGACCACCTCAACGATGTTTCAAATTTTAACTGCGTGGTGGATATTCAGCGCAGCAGGGGCAGCGGTATCCGCCCTATCCCGCTGCGCCCCGAGCTTTCCTGCTCCGGCATACAGCTTGCGGAGGAGAACGATAAGCCGAGGGAGGTCAGAGCGCCCTCAGAGCTGAGCAGCTCGATGCTCGGCAGGGTAGCCGAGGGCAGCGATAAGCCCGTTACCAAGATAAATATCTGGGAGCGCAAGCTGCTCGATTTCAGCCTGCGCAACTCGCTGCTGAATTTCCGCGTTACCAAAAGCACGATGCAGATCATGACCGCCGACCTTGCGAAGCTTGAGGACGAGCTGGCTAGCGGCAGCGATCTCCGCATAATGGAGATACCCTCTGAGTGGACGGTATCGGTGCGCGACGCAAAGATATTTGAGATAGAAAATGAAAAAGACCTCATCACGAACATAGCGGAAGCCGAGTTCAAAAGCAAGCGCATACGCACTTTTCTCAGCGAAAAAGACCTTGACGCCGCGCTGAAAAACCTCTACCGCTCGGCGAAAGTCAGCATGGAGGAAAACGGCAGCAACACGCTTTTCCTCTCGCTGGGTCTGCTGCGCTGGTTTGAAAGCGACATCTCTGAAAGACCCCGCTACGCGCCGCTTGTGCTTATCCCAATCGATATCGTGCGAAACAGCCGCAACAAGGGCTACGTTATAAGGAGCCGTCAGGAGGAAACGCAGATAAACGTCACCCTGCTGGAGTACCTGCGGCAGGATCACGGGATCAAGATCACGGGGCTTGACCCCTTGCCGCTCGACGAACAGGGCATAGATCTGCCGCTGGTGTTCAACACGATTCGTCAGGCGATAATGGGCAAAAAGCGCTGGAATATCGAGGAATACGCGTTCATCGGGCTGTTTTCGTTCAGCCAGTTCGTTATGTGGAACGACCTGCGCAACCGCGCCGATGAGCTGAAAGAAAACAAGGTGGTTTCCAGCCTTATCGAGGGCAGGCTGACCTATTCGCCCGAGGATATCGACCTCACGCCCGAAAATATCGACTCCGCGCCCGACCTTGCGAACATGGCTGTACCGATGAGCGCCGACTCTTCTCAGCTCGCTGCCATCGCCGCTGCGGGCAGGGGGCAGAGCTTCGTTCTGCACGGCCCTCCCGGCACAGGCAAGTCGCAGACCATCACGAACATGATCGCGAACGCGCTGTATAACGACAAGACGGTGCTCTTCGTCGCCGAAAAAATGGCGGCGCTCAACGTGGTACAGAAGCGCCTTGAAAACTTGGGTCTTGACCCATTCTGTCTGGAGCTTCATTCCAACAAGACCAATAAATCCTCCGTGCTTGCCGAGCTGAACAGGGCGCTGGAGGTCGGCAGGATAAAGTCGCCAGAGGAATACGCCGCCGAAGCGGACAAGCTGAGCGGGCAGAAGCGTAAACTGAACGATACGATAAATGCTCTGCACGAAAAGCGCGCCTGCGGCATGAGCCTTTTTGACGCGATCTCGGCATACGAGCGCGCCGCCGACGAGCAGGGCAAGATAAGCTTTTCGCACGCCGCCCCCGCCGAGCTTACGAAAGATCAGCTTGCGCTTTACGCCGCGCTGGTGCACAAATATTCGGTCGCGATTGCCGAAACAGGCAGATTTTCAGAATTCCCGCTGAGCGGCGTTGGCGTTACGGCGTATTCGATAGATCAGCGCGACAGATTCCGTGCGCTGGCTGATGAATTGTCTGAAAAGTCGAACGCCGCGGCTCGCCATGCGCACACCCTCGCCGAAGCTTACGGCTGTCACGGCGCGCTCGATAAACCATCGGTAAAAATGCTCGCGGAGATATTTGCGGCAGCGCACATGGAGGGCGAACTTTTGCCCGCGCTGCTCGCTGCGCCGCATTATGATGTGCTTTTCGAGAAGATAACGCAGACAGTCGCGCTCGGCAAACAGTACAGCGCCCTCTGCGCGGAGATCGGCGCAAGCTTTGAGAAAAGCGTGTTCGATTACCCCGCGGCGGAGGCAAGACAGCGCCGCAAACAGGCTGAGGCTTCTTGGTTTTTGCCGAAAGCGCTGGGGCTGAGCAAGCTTGTGAAAGCGCTGAAACTGCACGCTAAAGACCCCGCCGCGGTGAAAAAGACCGACCTCGCCGCCATACTCGATAAGCTGTGCGCGGCGAGCGAGATGCGGGAAACTCTGCGCAGCCTGCCGAGCGACGTCGCGGCGACCATGACGGGGCTGTACATGAACGAGCAGACTGACTGGAACGCGCTGGAAAAAGCGTCCGCAAAGACCGCCGCCGTGATGTCTGCGATAAGGGCTAAGGGCGGAGTTTTGCCTGCTGAGATAGCTGAAAAGCTTGCGGCGGCGAACTGCGATGCCGAGGGCGCGGCGCTGGCGGACTGTCTGGAAAAACTGGCGGCGTTTGAAAAAGAATTTGCCGTTAATATCAGCGGGCTAGACGGTCAGAGCGATTGGCTGAGCGCGGCGGCGGACAGGCTTCGCGTTTACGCCGATAATGCCGACAAACTGAGGTACGCGGCGGAATTCAACACCGCCGACAAAGCTCTTGCGAACAGCGGACTTGCCTGCGTAAGCGAGAGCTACCGCGCGGGAAATGTCGGCAGCGAAAACGTTGAAACGGCGTTTTCGTGCGCACTGCATTACCAGCTCGCGCTCGCGATGATACACGCCGACGAACGGCTGAAAGGCTTTAGCAGCAACAGCCTGAACGATCTGATAGTGCAGTTCAAACTGGAAACGGAGCGTTTCTCGCGGCTGACGGTGCAGGAGCTTGCGGCGCGGCTCTCGGCAAAAATACCCGTTGCGGGCAGCGCCTGCTCCGCCGCTTCTGAGATGGGCATACTCAAACGCGCGATAAAGAGCAGCGGCAGAATGATATCCCTGCGCAGCCTTTTCGACAAGATACCGACTCTGCTGCGCCGACTTTGCCCGTGTATGCTGATGAGCCCGATCTCGGTGGCGCAGTACATCGACCCCTCGTTCCCGAAATTCGACCTCGTTATCTTCGACGAAGCTTCGCAGCTTCCGACGGCTGAGGCGGCGGGAACTATCGCGCGCGGCGAGAATGTTGTGATAGTCGGCGACCCGAAACAGCTTCCGCCGACCAATTTCTTCTCCTCAAACAGGATCGACGAAGAGAACAGCGATAAGGAAGACCTCGAGAGCCTGCTTGACGACTGTTTGGCGATCTCGATGCCGCAGAAGTATCTGAAATGGCACTACCGCTCGCGCCACGAGAGCCTTATCGCGTACAGCAATATGAAGTATTACGACAACAAACTGCTGACTTTTCCCTCGAACAACGACCTCATCTCAAAAGTTTCTATCGTGCACTCCGAGGGCTTTTACGATAAGGGCAAAACCAAGCAGAACAAGGCGGAAGCGCGGGCAGTGGTGGACGAGATCATCCGCCGGCTGAGCGATGAAAAACTGCGCGGCGAGAGCATAGGCGTGGTGACTTTCAGCTCGGTACAGCAAAATCTCATCGACGATATGCTCTGCGAAGAGTGGGAGAAGCACCCCGAACTGGAGGAACTTGACCAGAGATCCGCCGAGCCGATATTCATCAAGAATTTGGAGAACGTGCAGGGCGATGAGCGCGACGTTATACTTTTCTCGGTCGGCTATGGCCCTGATCAAAGCGGAAACGTTTCGATGAATTTCGGCCCTCTCAACCGTGAGGGCGGCTGGCGCAGACTGAACGTCGCCATCTCGCGCGCGAGAAAAGCGATGATCGTTTACTCGGTGCTTCGTCCCGAGCAGATCGACCTTTCGAGAACGAGGTCTGAGGGCGTTGCGGGTCTGAAAGGCTTCTTAGAATTTGCAGAAAAAGGCAGGCTTGCGGTGATACAGCACGATTCTGCCGCGCCCTCCGCCGACAGCACAGTGGCTGAGAGCATCGCGAAAGCCATAACCGAGATGGGCTACGATGTGAAGTGCGCGATAGGTTCGTCGGAATTCAAGGTGGACATCGGCGTTATCGACCCCGAAAACGAGGAGGAGTACATACTCGGCATACTGCTCGACGGCAGTGCGGAAAACTCCACCGCTCAGGACAAATTCGTGCTCCAGCCCGGAGTGCTGAAAGGCCTCGGCTGGAACCTCATCAGAATATGGACGCTCGACTGGTTCGACGACAGACAGCGCGTTTTGCGCAGCATAAAGGCGGCGTTCGAGAACGTGCCAAAGCAGGAAAAGTCTGTAAAAGTGCGTGTAAAGCCTACGGTATTTGCGGCTGCAACGTTTGAAAAAGAGGACATATCGAAGCTCGCGGCCACGGCGCGCGAAGATTATGTAACGGCGGAGATCGGCGTTATCGGCACATCGGACGAATACTATCTGCCGCAGAACAAGCGCAGGATAAAAGAGATCGTGGAGAAGATCATCGCGGTGGAAGCGCCGATAAGCCGCAAACTGCTGATGAAAAAGGTGCTGAGCGCGTGGTCGATCACGCGAGGCGGCGCGCGCGTTGAGAGTATTTTCACGGACGTGATGAGCAGCGTCTCTGCAACGGCAACGCAGGACGAAGACCGCGTTTTCATTTGGCGCGATGGTCAGCGCCCCGAGGAGTATTCGGCGTATCGCGCTGACAGCGAATCGGCGAAGCGCGCGGCGGACAACATCCCCTCGGAGGAGATACTCTGCGCCGCGAGCGAGGTGCTCAGCGAGCAGATCAGCCTATCCGAGCCCGACCTGATAAAGGAAACGGCGAAGAAATTCGGCTTTGCCCGAGCAGGCGGCGTGATCGAGAGCACGATCGGCTACGCGGTAAGAAAGGGCATCGAGAGCGGAAAGCTTGCTAAGTCGGATAAGGGGAGAGTGACGGCGGTGTGAGTATTTTTCATCGCTGAAGCAAAGATAAAAAAATAGAAACACCGTCAGATACCTCACAAAAAGGTCGTCTGACGGTGTTTTTTGATGTGGAGGGCGACTAATGATTTTGCTACAAAAAATTAAACCAGGAACGATTTAAAATCACGCGCTCACGTGGAGCGCGACTGTGTCAAAATTTAATCTGCCATCGACCGCCACATTTCAACTCACGCGCTCACGTGGAGCGCGACGATCGCAAGCGATATGTCAGGCGGCGGACGAGCCATTTCAACTCACGCGCTCACGTGGAGCGCGACCCGTATATGAGCGAACGTCAAATCAACACGGCGATATTTCAACTCACGCGCTCACGTGGAGCGCGACTCCATCAGTCCACTCTAATCTAGGATAATAGTCAATTTCAACTCACGCGCTCACGTGGAGCGCGACTGACGTGTGGTGTGCGAATATCAGCCGCAAACCATTTCAACTCACGCGCTCACGTGGAGCGCGACCGAAGTAAACAGCCATACCGCCATAAGAGTTAGATTTCAACTCACGCGCTCACGTGGAGCGCGACTATTATATACTATATTATACAATTTGTCAAGCAAAATTTCAACTCACGCGCTCACGTGGAGCGCGACCAAGCCGCTGACGACAAAGTGACCGCCAAAATTTTATTTCAACTCACGCGCTCACGTGGAGCGCGACTAAAAAATTGCAGGCAAGAATTAAAGACCTACAAAAATTTCAACTCACGCGCTCACGTGGAGCGCGACATGAGCCTAATAAAACTATTTATCAAAACATACTGCATTTCAACTCACGCGCTCACGTGGAGCGCGACGATATTTTAAAAACGTCGTTTTGCAGGTCGCCTCATTTCAACTCACGCGCTCACGTGGAGCGCGACTAAGGCTGATAGCCGATTCGGATTGAATTCTGCAATTTCAACTCACGCGCTCACGTGGAGCGCGACTCTTGCTGTGCCTATAGTATCAAGATAAGGAACAATTTCAACTCACGCGCTCACGTGGAGCGCGACCAGCCGCCTTTGGCTCGGGGGGAACGCGCTCTAATTTCAACTCACGCGCTCACGTGGAGCGCGACCTACGCTCCCCGCTACGGTGACGGTGTAGGTCACTTCGATTTCAACTCACGCGCTCACGTGGAGCGCGACCGAAACTCGCACACGCGCGGCGGTGCGCTTCGCTATTTCAACTCACGCGCTCACGTGGAGCGCGACTACAATGTAACGAAGAAAAAGAAACGAAAAGGAAATTTCAACTCACGCGCTCACGTGGAGCGCGACAAGTCGGGTATAAAAATTGACGGTGCGCACATAATTTCAACTCACGCGCTCACGTGGAGCGCGACTGTGGCGCGGTATGAAATGCTGCCCGATGAGGGCGATTTCAACTCACGCGCTCACGTGGAGCGCGACACCGCGCATATGTCATAGCCAAAAACATAGTTTATATTTCAACTCACGCGCTCACGTGGAGCGCGACTTATTGGACTAAACTGCAGATATCAAAGGGCATAAATTTCAACTCACGCGCTCACGTGGAGCGCGACAAGCACAAATATGGTTTTGACCAGTGGGAATTTGTGATTTCAACTCACGCGCTCACGTGGAGCGCGACAAATTTGTATGAGCGGTTAATAAAAACAACAAAAATTTCAACTCACGCGCTCACGTGGAGCGCGACGCTGGAAGCCCTGCTGATACACGATGAGGGTGACATTTCAACTCACGCGCTCACGTGGAGCGCGACCAGAAATACGTTGAAAATTTTGAAATGTTCCAAAAATTTCAACTCACGCGCTCACGTGGAGCGCGACAGGGGTGATCATTTTTAATGTAAAAGCTATATCCATTTCAACTCACGCGCTCACGTGGAGCGCGACTGTTCACGTCTCACGTTGGTAAAACGATATGTCTGAAATTTCAACTCACGCGCTCACGTGGAGCGCGACTGCCATATGTAGTTCCTCCTTTAACTTCTATTTAAATTTCAACTCACGCGCTCACGTGGAGCGCGACTAAATTTTCCGACGATTTTTATTTTAAATTTAAATTTCAACTCACGCGCTCACGTGGAGCGCGACCTATCCACGTGTTATAGTCTATTTCTTTTAAAGCAATTTCAACTCACGCGCTCACGTGGAGCGCGACTTCATCAGCCACCAGCAAAAAATGAACATCAAGACATTTCAACTCACGCGCTCACGTGGAGCGCGACCTGGGATAGCAAATAACATAGTATACAACATCATAATTTCAACTCACGCGCTCACGTGGAGCGCGACTTAAGACCTTTAACGATCTCGTCCGTATCGTAGCATTTCAACTCACGCGCTCACGTGGAGCGCGACGCGATCGGCGAGGAGTTTAAAGCAATCCCGCAGGAAATTTCAACTCACGCGCTCACGTGGAGCGCGACTTGAACATAATAGGGTGACAGGTCTGCCCGACCATTTCAACTCACGCGCTCACGTGGAGCGCGACGCGGGGTACGTCGCAGGCGATTTTCTGAACGACAATTTCAACTCACGCGCTCACGTGGAGCGCGACATTATAGACGAAAGATGTACGCAGACCCGCGAAATTTCAACTCACGCGCTCACGTGGAGCGCGACACGGAGAGCAACACCGAAGCACAGAAAGGCGAAGCATTTCAACTCACGCGCTCACGTGGAGCGCGACCAGCGCTCAGCTCAGTTGGCTAAAGGTCAATATGATTTCAACTCACGCGCTCACGTGGAGCGCGACATGAAGATCAAGATAGCATACCAAAAAGACGAAATTTCAACTCACGCGCTCACGTGGAGCGCGACTTTTAGAAACCATCACAAACACTGACGTTAGCGAAATTTCAACTCACGCGCTCACGTGGAGCGCGACTATGAAGCGATGAAAAGATACGCTCTGAAAGCCCATTTCAACTCACGCGCTCACGTGGAGCGCGACTTTGTTTAATGCCCCCGAAGGACGGCTATTTTTTGATTTCAACTCACGCGCTCACGTGGAGCGCGACGCTAAGAGTGACAAAATCACACCTTACAGCTGGCGAAATTTCAACTCACGCGCTCACGTGGAGCGCGACCGAGAAAAGTAGCCTGTGGTTCAATCCAGATAAATTTCAACTCACGCGCTCACGTGGAGCGCGACTATTTTACTAAATATACTTTATTGTGTGACATAAATTTCAACTCACGCGCTCACGTGGAGCGCGACTGTTAACAGCTGATGAATCATACCTTTTAAATAATTTCAACTCACGCGCTCACGTGGAGCGCGACCTTGAGACAAAAGACTACACAAGATGATTTACGCGATTTCAACTCACGCGCTCACGTGGAGCGCGACGCAGATAGTCTACTGAGCAGTTATAAAAATTAGCATTTCAACTCACGCGCTCACGTGGAGCGCGACCCGACTACGGCGAACCCCGCATAGTGTCGGTGAATTTCAACTCACGCGCTCACGTGGAGCGCGACTTTTTGATTTTAAGGAGGTTATCAAAATGAAATTTAATTTCAACTCACGCGCTCACGTGGAGCGCGACCGGCGGCGCTTGCGGGCGTTGGCGACGCTATTTTGATTTCAACTCACGCGCTCACGTGGAGCGCGACCTTGAAAATCTCGATACAGCAACTGCTTATCTTCAATTTCAACTCACGCGCTCACGTGGAGCGCGACTGTTTATCAAATATACTTTATTTAGTACTCAATATTTCAACTCACGCGCTCACGTGGAGCGCGACACAGGTCTTACAGCATTGATAATGGTATTTGTCTATTTCAACTCACGCGCTCACGTGGAGCGCGACTTCAGATATGGGACTACAGTATCAGAATTGCCTGCATTTCAACTCACGCGCTCACGTGGAGCGCGACGACATCACACCAAATTGGTGGTATAATAAAATCATTTCAACTCACGCGCTCACGTGGAGCGCGACCGGACGATGCCCTGTACTGTAGCTACTGCGGCAAAATTTCAACTCACGCGCTCACGTGGAGCGCGACCGCCCGATATAAATGCTATTGCACAGCTTGTCGCATTTCAACTCACGCGCTCACGTGGAGCGCGACTCGTCCCTATCCGCGCGGAGCTGGTGCCGTTTGTATTTCAACTCACGCGCTCACGTGGAGCGCGACTAGTCTGGACTAGGAGAGGGTGCCCCGCCAACATATTTCAACTCACGCGCTCACGTGGAGCGCGACTGACGGACTGGATGCGTTCCGCCGCTGGTCCGCAATTTCAACTCACGCGCTCACGTGGAGCGCGACTAATATAAACACCTATACCGACGCGGTTCTTTTCATTTCAACTCACGCGCTCACGTGGAGCGCGACTCGGCGCAATTCGGACGCCCACGGCGCGCCGAAATTTCAACTCACGCGCTCACGTGGAGCGCGACTTAAAGAATAATATAGAGGAGTTGACTATTATGAATTTCAACTCACGCGCTCACGTGGAGCGCGACAAGTTTAAAAATATTTTATAATTTGTTAATATTATTTCAACTCACGCGCTCACGTGGAGCGCGACGCCCATACGATTATATAAATTTATTTTATTTTTAATTTCAACTCACGCGCTCACGTGGAGCGCGACGTATCTGCAAAAATTACTAAAGCAGAACAAAACGGATTTCAACTCACGCGCTCACGTGGAGCGCGACTATATGCTGTCGGCTACAATTCGATGGGAAAAAATTTCAACTCACGCGCTCACGTGGAGCGCGACGCACGCGGGCGACGGCGAGCAAGGGGCGGACGTGGAATTTCAACTCACGCGCTCACGTGGAGCGCGACATTCCAAAAATCGCAAAGCGGCTGGGGAATGTCACAATTTCAACTCACGCGCTCACGTGGAGCGCGACCGAATACGGCGCACACTACACAAACCCGAACCGCAATTTCAACTCACGCGCTCACGTGGAGCGCGACAAACTATGGAACGCTAGACTACTTTACGCGCTGATTTCAACTCACGCGCTCACGTGGAGCGCGACGGGTTTGAGGGCAAGCTAACGGAAGAACAGAAGAAAATTTCAACTCACGCGCTCACGTGGAGCGCGACCCTAGATGTTGTTGCAGTTGGACGCTTGCTCCACATGATACGGATCCGATTCTTTTTGGTTTGCAAAATATCGGCGCGATGTTCATAAATCGTTGATATTTTGCGGGTCATTTGCCGCGAAGCGTCCGCGCGATCGGTTTCGCTTTCGCTTCGCAGGTGTCGGTCAGTCTGTCAGATTATCAGCACGCCTTCAGGATCATACCCCGCTTTTGTGCCGAAATGTTCTATCCTGTTTTTCCAATTGTTGCCGAGATAGTATATCCGCAGGCTGTCCTCTTGCTGATCTATTATCTTCAAAAGTTTGTCTTTCAGCTTTAAAAATGTGCCGTAGTCTACGTCTATCTCAAAAACGCTGTTCTGCACGCGCTGACCGTAGTTCTGGCACTCTTTTGCGACTTTTCTCAGCCGCTTTCTGCCGCTGTTGTCCGTTGTAGATACGTCATAACTTACTAATGTCATCATTTTTTGTCACCTACTTCAGCAGATAGCATGGGTACTCGCTTATCTCGCCGCGTATGTATTTTGCCATCAGTGAGCTTTGCACATACGGTAGCAGCCCCAGCGGTATTTTCTCGCCCAGATATGGGTGGTCTATCTTTCCGCGCTTGCGTTCCTGCCAAGCCGTCAGCACCTTTTTCTTGCCGTCTTTGCTGAGGTATACCGCGCCGCTCGGCTGCGTTTCAAAATCTTCCGCTTTTATCATTTTCAGATTTATCATCGTCAGCACCAGCCGCTCGCATATGCAGCGCGTTTCCTCTACCATGTCGCACGCCAAACTTGCTCTGCCGGGGCGCAGTGAATGGTAAAATCCGCAGCAGCTGTCCAGCCCTACGCTCTCCAGCGCCGATGTGTGCCAGCTGACGGCGATGGTGTACAGAAACGAGAGCATAGCGTTCACGCAGTCTAGCGGCGGTCTTTTGGTGCGGTTCAGCAGCTTAAATTCTTCTTTCTGCTGACGTATCAGCCGGTCGAAAATATCGAAATATGCTTTGGCGCAGCTGCCTTCCACACCCATTATCATCTCTTTGTCCTTCATCTCGTAAACGCTTTTTATGCCGCTTTCGAGGTAGCTTATGCAGTCGGTGAGCGCGCCGTCGGCGTTTATCTCGGGTGCGTCGCGCATACTGCGCTTTATCAGATATCGCGTGTTTGAAAGTTTTGCCGCCACGCAGTTCTGCATCATCTCCGTCTGCTCAGTGCCGAATTTTTCAAACTGCGCTTTCCGCAGATAAACGTTGCCCTTCGGCTTGCCTTGAACTCTCGCCAAAAATTTTCCCTGCGGCGATATGAAGTTTATCGGTATGCCGTATTCGGTGCACTTGCCCATCAGCGCGGGCGAACAGCCTATGTAGCTGAAAAGGTATATGTCCTCGATGGTGGTGAATGGCAGCCGAAATTTCTCTCCGCTGTATTCGCCGTCCTCGTTTTTCGTGCGGCATACTACGTTCTCGCCGTCGAGCGTCAGGTACGCCGTTTCGTCGATTATGTAGAGTGAATTAAGCAGTTTTCGCAATCTCTCAGCCCCTTTACTGCGCGTCGTTCATCGACATCACTATCTCTTTTACGCTGTATTTTTTCACTTTCGGGAAGCACATATCCGCCAGCGAACACCCGCTGCATTTCTGTCCGCGGGCACGCTGAGGTATCTCGCCGCTTTGCAGTATCTCCCGCATCTCGTGCAGATATTTCCGCAGCAGTCCGTCATACTTTTCACGCTCCCGCCCATCAAAAGGCAGCTTTACCTTGCGCCGTACATCGCCGTAATATATGTAAGCGTTGCAGTTACAGCCGAAAATGCTGTCGGCGCATATCTTCTGCGCGTAGACCTGTATGGCGTCGCTTTCGTTGTATTCGCCCGACTTCGGCTTGCGCGGCTTGTATTCCACAATGTCCACGTCAAAATTTTCGCCGAGCTTTTCGATATACGCGCCGCTCTTTTTTCGAACAAATTCTATGCAGTCAGCCACGCCGAAAATGTCCAGCTCGGGGTCGTCGCAGTAAAGCGCAACATCGCTGCGCACTATCTTTTCTTTGCTCTCAAAGCTGCGGCTGCCGCTGTGCACATTCTCGTGCATCAGGTTAGCTTTTACCACAAAGGCGTTTTCCGCCCAGTCGTCGTTTATTTCCAGCAGAGCAAATCTGCGCGGACAGTACATATAGTGCTGTATGCTGCGTATGTTTATCGTCCGCGCCTGCTCTTTGTATACCTCGTTCTCCAATTTTTGATCAGAGCTTTTCTATCATCTCTACGCCTGCGGGCATATCGCGGTCTATGCTTATCTCGTAGTCCGAAAATGCTCTGGGTACAGCCGTATCTTCTTTCAGCTTTATGCTGATCTTGTCGAAAAGCGTCTGCGCGGGGGCGTTGCCCAAAGGCGACTCGTGCTTGAAAACTATCAGCTTTCTCATGCACATCTTTCCGCGCGCCGCACTTCTGTCGTGCTCAAACATATTGATGACAGCGCTCCAAAGCAGCTCGAGGTCGTCTTCGCTAAAGCCCGTTATCTTGTCGGCGAGCATCGCGGAAACATAGCCCTCGGCGCGGTAGAGCGCGTATGGGATAAAGCTCTTTCTGCCCATTTCGGTGTCGCCGACCTCTTTTCTCTCAGCCGTGGTCTTTGCCTGTCGCGTAATGCTTATCTCCTGCGGGAAAACGGGGTCTAGGCTTCTCGCAAAGTTTATCTGCACAGGCCCTCTTACTATTCCGCATGGGTCGTCGCCCGTGCTCATTACTGCGCCGAATGTGCGCACATCGTAGTAATTTTTGCATATGTAGTCGCGCGCCTGCTTCTGCGTTTCGGCGGGCGTGGTCTTGCCGTTTCCGGTCGGCAGGTCGAGCGCGTTGTAAGCTTCGGTGAACTTGGTGTTCAGTGCCTTGTCAGCCTTTATCAGTATGTTGTAGCCCGGCTCGCCCTCTTTTACAAGCTCTACGAAATTTCTGATCTTTCTTTTCAGGCATACGTCGGTAACGTAGCCGAGGTTGCTTTCGGGGTCTACGCGCGGCATATTTCCCGCGTCAGGGTCGCCGTTTGGGTTGCCGTTTTCTACGTCGAATATCATTACAAATTCATAGCGGTTTTTGATAGCGTTTTCCATAGTTTTATCTTCCTTTCATTATTCGTCGGCCTGCGCAGCCTTTTCTTTGGTTTCCTTTTTGGTGTAAAGCTCGCTCTTCTGCTGGTAGTAGTTCACGATGAACATACCCTGATCTTCTAAGCTGAGCTGCTTCGGGTATCTGTCATTAAGCCCTGCGTTTAACTCGGTAAGAAGCTTATCGTAATAGATAAAAGCCGGCTTGCCGATCTTTCTCATGTGGTTTCTTGAAAGCTTCATCAGTATCGGGAAAATGGTTGCGGGCTGCGAGCAGGCTGACGAGAAGTAGGTGTCGCCTATCGTCCTGTTCAGGTCGCCCGTTACAGAATCGCACTGTATCTTTTCCAGTACGGCGAAAAGCCTGCCGCAAAGGGCCGCCGGCTCTCTGCTGTCTTGGTTTATCAGCATTTTAATGTCCTCCTTTTTGTAATTGCGTATCAGGCAGGCTTTTATTATGCCCGCGCGCGCGTTATTTAGCTTTATAAAATGGTTATTGTCGTCATCGCTGTCTGTCTTTACACGCTTTATCATGGTGCTCAGCAGGGAAGTGGGGTAGTTCGTTCCGTTGAATATCGCCTCAAAAATACCCGAGAGCAGGGGCGGCGGTACTCTGTCATTGCTTGATTTTGGCGATACCAACTCGTGGAGCATTCGCCCTGCCGAGATGTATTTCGGCTCGTAGCCGATAGCCATATTGCGCTGGTGCTCCATTATGTTGTCGATGATGTCGCCGTACTTCCTGCGCAGGGCGAACTTTTGGCACACTCGCGAGCTGTTCGCCGTAAGTCCCGCAACGTAAAAATCCACCCTCTCGTCGATGTCGGGAAACTCGATCGGCATACCTTTCAGCGCCTTTGCGAAAGTATCGTTCAGCGTGTTGTCAGCGCCCGTCAGCAGTCTGCTCACCAGTCTTGATTCGTTCACGTCGTCCCGCTTCATTGCGAAGTAGACAAGCGTCAGGTCGTCCATCACCTTGTGGTGCGCCTCGTCAGCAAGCAGGCGGTTGAGCGCCGAGGTGTACATCTTCATAGCCTTTTCGGAAACGCCGCTGTTGAACGAGAACGTCTTGCCGTATGATTCAAAGGCATTTTCATTTGAGGTAACAAAAACGCAGCCCGACGCTATACCGCCCGCTATGCCTTTGATCTTATCGTGTATGCGCGCCTGCGGCAGACGTTCGCCAAGTATGCTGCATACCGCCAGCTCGGTGTTTTCAGCTTCGGCGGCAGCCTGTTTCTCCGCCAGATATTTGTCGTAAGCTTCTCTAAAAGCGGGGTCGTCCTGCAAAAGTTTGTCCGTGTCAAATCCGAATTCGTAGTAAACGCTCGCCGCACCAAAGCGGCTGCCAAGCCCCAGCAATATCGGGTCGCTTGTGTGCTCTTCGGGCTTCCACGTCTTTATGAAATTGCAGTACGCGCGGCAGAGCGGCGAGTCGATGCCCTCGAAAAACGCAAGGTTCACATCGCAGAACGCTTTGTGCGATTTCTTTGCTTTGTCGGTCTTGTCCTCGGTCGAAAGCGTGCCGTCCTTTTTGTTGTAGTTCAGCCCGAATATGTAGAGTGGGCGGTGCTCGATGATGTTTCCGTCGATACCGGGCTTCTGCGTGCGTACGGGAAGTTCGGCGACTTTTGGCGCAAGCACCATCTTTTCCTTGCCGTTTTTGTTCTTTATCGGTTTAGATTCTTCCACGCTGATGATATTATCTATACAGCCCTCGGGCGAGAGCTGTATAAGATAGTTTACGTTTTGTTTGCAGTATCCGTCCTGAACTTCTTTTTCCTGTATCCGGCTGTAATCGCAAAGTGCTTTTATCAGCATTTTAGCTCCTTTCTGTACTCGGCGACGTCTATAACGCCGTCGATCATGTACGGATGGTAGTACATGGCGTCTGCTTTGTCGGAAAACTGCGGGTGTTCCCAGTCGCCGTTTATCGGCTTGCCGCCGTCGCGAAATCTCATTCCGTAAAGCATAAGCCCCAGATCGTGCCTGCCCATGTTTTCTTCGGCAACTTCGCTGAGGTCGAGATCATCGACAAGCTCCAGCCGCTTCACCGAAAACTCTCTGCACCCTAAGCATGGCTGGCGGAAGCACTGCCCCTTTTTCAGTCTGCGAAGCATGATGTTGTAGTGCTTTTCCTCGCACTCGTCCTCGTGGTCAGAGCGTATGAACGTTCGCTCGATGTGAAACTCTATCCCGTATTTCACGTCTTTGAGCACTACCGAGCCGCGCTGCGTTCGCACATCGGGCGTGTAGATAACTGCCGCGCCGCCGCCGTTCATCTGCGCTCTGACCGCCTTTAGCGGCAGCTTGGTCTTTACCTCGTTGCGCCGTATGTTGACGGTCTTGATCGGGTTAAAAACCACGATCTTGTCGATCTTGATGCGAAACGCCGGCTTCCAGTACACGCATTTGAGCATACCCTCGAGCGCGCCGACAGTGGGCACATCGTAAGTCACCCTCTCGGTTTTCAGCTCAGGTCTGTTAAAGCCGGCGTAATCGCCTTCAACGATCACTTTAAAACCATAACCCATTTGATTATCTCCTCTAAACTTATATTAGTATTCCGTTACTGTAATAATGATACTCCGTTTTGAATTAAATGTCAATAGTGTAATGTTACAACTTTTAAATGCCTTTTTTGTGCAGTTATAACAAAATCCCTGCATTGACAAACATCTTGAAAAAATGCTATAATAAATATATAGTCTGCGCGAAAGCGTATGTGAGTTGCAATATATTGGTATTGCGTTTGAAAACTGCCGCCCCATCTCGGGCGGCTTTTTCTTTGTATTTGCGGCTCAGCCGAAATACGCTTCCCCCTCCGCGGAAACTATAAGCCCCGTTTCGGCATCGTAGCGCTCGGGCGTGTTCAGCAGATAGAAACCGCTCACTTCGCTCAGCACGCCTTCTTTCAAAAGCGTTTCAAACTGGTAGCGGTACACCGATACCGAGTGCCTTTGCAGCTTGCGGCGAATGCTCTTGCCGCCGCTTTTCAGAAGTTCTATAAGCTCGCGGCTTTCTGGCGTTTCGATGATTATCGCCGTTGTGTCAGACTCTATATATTGGAAATGCTCAGCGTAGCTTCTGAATGGCAGAGATTCCTCGTAGTTTGCAGTATGTCCGTTGCATTCGTTTGCCGCAATGCTGAATTTTTCGATAGAGTTTATGTCCATCTCCTCTTTGTTGAAGCCGTATTTCAGCCTGTAATACTCTTTCACGCAGGCTTCGCTGTCGATGTTTTCCATAGAAGTGTTCGTATTTTTCACTGCGGTTTCCGTAAAGTGCACCAGCCGATCAAAAGCAGGATTCGCCTTTTCGTCAGTCTTGAAAATGTACACATCGCCTTTGTCGTACTTGCCCTCGCGGTTGCAGCGCCCGCCCGACTGCAAAATGCTGTCCAGTCCCGCCATCTCGCGGAACACGCATTTGAAGTCGAGGTCTACGCCCGCCTCGATCAGCGAGGTGGACACTACTGTGATATGCGCGCCGTCGTTCAGTCGCTCATGTATTTTCGCAATAACGCTGCTGCGGTGCGCGGGTGTCATGAATGCCGAGAGGTGGTATTTTTCGCCGCTGAGCTTGCGGTATATCTCCACCGCCGTGTCCTTTTTGTTCACGACTATCAGCGCGTTAGGCTTGCTTTGCGCCAGTTCGGCAACTGCGGAATAGCTGCTTTTGCCGAGGTCATTGTATCTGCATTTCTTGAAATATCCGAAATCGCTTTTGTCCGTTATCAGCTCGGCAAACTTCACGTCGGGCATATATTTCTTGAAGATAGCGGAGTAGTCGGGCATGGTAGCCGAGAGGAAAAGTGCTTTGCTGTTCATGTATTTGGTTATGTAGCCGATAGCTTTCAGGCAGGGGCGCAGCAGCTCGGTCGGTATAAGGTGTATCTCGTCAAATATCAGTATTGAGTCGCGCAGATTGTGCAGCTTTCTCAGCGCCGAGCTTTTGTAGTGGCAGAGCGAGTTGAAAAACTGCACGCTTGTCGTCACGATGAATGGCGCGTCCCAGTTTTCGGTGGTCTTTATCAGCAGGCGCTCGGCTTTTTCCTCGTCCGGCTTGTCCGCGCCGCGCTTGGGTTCGTATGAGTAGTTCGAGTGGTGCTGGAGCACGGGCATGGTTTCCTGAAATATCTGCTCCATGCTGTCGGCGGTCTGCTCGATTATGCTGATCTGCGGAATAACGTAGATCACCCGCTTCTTGCCGCTCGTGAGCGCTATTTTCGCCGCCGTGAGCGTCTTGCCAGAGCCTGTCGGCATATCCAGCAGCATTATGTTTTCGTTCGTTTCGGCGGCGTTTTTAAAAGCCTGCCGCTGTATCCTGCCGCGCGCTTTTTGAAGTTCAGTGGTCTGCGTAAATTCCGTAAATCGCCTGTTCAGCTTTTCCAGCGCTTTCTCCATATCTCCCGTCAGCCCGCGCTCGGTATTCGGATAGAAAAATTTTTCCGTGTCCAGAAAATCCGCGTCGGTAAGGCATGAGAAAACTTCGCGCACGAAAAAAGCGAACCTCTCCATCATCTCGGTGTTGTCCTCGCCGCAGCTCTCCAGCTCATCCAGCGCCGCTTTCTGCTCTTCGGCGCTCAGCAGCACCTCGGGCACTATCTCCTTGTACCTGCTGTAATCTGCGCTGCCGCTGTATTTTTTGCCGAGCATATTTTTCAGCGTGGCGAGCTCCTGCCCGCTTCCTTGCCCGTCAAGCAGCCCCGTGTGGTGGCTCGCAATGCAGTATTCCATCAGCCAGGCGATAATATCCTCAAAATCGCTCAGTTTTTGATACTCTATCGCACCGCAGGCAGCGTGGCAAAAGCTTTTCTTTGAGCCGTACAGCCGCTGCTGAAAGTCCTCCGCCGCTTTTCCGATGTCGTGCAGCTCGCCAGACCGCCGCGCCATCGGTTTCAGCATAGGTATGCAAAAATCCTCCGCCATTATAGAAACGTTTTCCAAATGCTCTTTCAGCGTTTGCTTTCTTCCGTCCTCGCTGATGTGTGCGTAAAGTTCGTTTTCCATAAGTACATCTCTCCTTGTTTTGGCAGTGTATGTATTCAATGTATATATTATAACATATTTTTCAATTTTAATGGTATCATTTTTGACACAATTAAAAGAAACTTTGTTCGCCCGAACTCCTGCAAATTGTAATATATACATATTATAACATATCTCGAACAAAAATAAAATATATTCTTCACATTTTATTCTCAACTGCTTATAGAAAAAACGTGTCGAAATATATCGAATGTGCACAAAAAAACGGCTCGGATATTCTCCAAGCCGTCATGATATTCTGTTTCATTTCTTCCAGACCCGAACCCAAACCTCAACAACGTTCCCGTTGTCATACGAAAACGCCGCCGTGACCCCTTCGTCCGTCGGTTCGTATTTGTGCGAGATCCCGCGTACAGGCACACTTAGTGTGCCGTACTCCGTCTTGATCTTTGCAATAGTTTCTGCGTTCGGCTCGGCGGATAGCTTTAAGCCCGTTTCGCCGCCCGTCCGCAGAAGTTCGGCGCGCTCGCTCGTCAGCTTCATCATCACTTTTCCCGCGCCGTCTTTGTACTTTATTATGTGCCGGCCATCGCCGCCGCGCAGCTCACATTCGCACTCCAGCTCCGTGCGCTCGCCGCCCGTTACCGTTACCAGCCGCAGCTTCGCGTTCTCACCGCTCGCGATCTTGATAGCTTTCATGCCGCCACCGACCTTACGTCAGCGAACATTGCAGTATCTCCGCGCCGCTCGCTCCGCCGCCTAAAAATCTGCTCACGTTCTCCGCAAAAAGCTCCGCGCTGTCGGTGCAGTAAAGCTCTATCTTCGCCTTGTGATCTTCGCCTTTCAACGCGTTCTGCGCCTTTAGCGCTTCAAATGCCTGCTGAGCCGTTACCGCGCCCGGCGAGATCAGCTTTACGCCCTCGCCCATAAATTCGCGCACAACGTCCTCCAGCAGCGGGTAGTGCGTGCAGCCCATTATCAGCGTGTCGATGCCCTGCGCCTTTATCTCGCTCAGATATTCGCGAACGAAAAATTCCGCGGGCGCGCACCCCGGCGCAGTGTAGCCGTTTTCCGCCAGCGGTACGAACATCGCGCACGCTTGGCTGAATACCTCCACGTCAGGTCTTATGCGGTGTATCTCCTGCTCGTAACAGCCCGAACGTATAGAGGCGGGCGTCGCGATAACGCCTATCCTGCCGTTTTTCGTGACCGCGCAGGCTTCGTCTACCGCGGGTATTATCACGCCGCTGTAACAGGTTATGGACGAGCCGTCAAATATCGGCACGGTCTGCATTACCGCCGATACCGTTCCGCAGGCTACCAGCAGCAGCTTTACGTTGTGCTGCTCCATAAAGCGTATGTCCTGCCTCGAGTATTCCGCTATCGTGTCGCGGCTTCTCGTGCCGTAGGGCACTCGCGCGGTGTCGCCTAAGTATACTATGTCCTCGTGCGGCATCAGCCTTATCAGCTCTTTCACGCAGGTAAGTCCGCCGACACCTGAGTCGAATACGCCGATAGCGCCGTCTGAAATGCTGCCGCTGAGAGTTTCTATCATGTTAAATCATTCCGTTTCTATTAGTTTCTTTCAAGCGCTAGTTCTATCAGCTTATCTTCCTGCTGGGCGGGGGTCATGCCCGCGTGCTCCATCAGCTTCGGGTACATACTTATCGGCGTGTGGCCCGGCAGAGTGTTTATCTCGTTGAGCAGGGCAGTGCCGTCGGGGCAGAGGAAGAAGTCGCAGCGCGAAAGTCCTGCGCAGCCTATCGCCTTATAAGCCTTTACCGCCAGCGCGCGAATATTCTCTATCGCTTGCTCGCTCATGCGGGCGGGGATTATCGTTTCCGAATTGTCGTCCTCGTACTTCGATTCAAAGTCGTAGAAGCCCTCGTTCGCACTCTTTATCTCGCCAACGGTAGATGCAAAAGGCTCGTCGTTGCCCATCACCGCGCACTCGCACTCTATTCCTGTAACGCCTTCTTCTATGAGCAGCTTGCTGTCTGAAAGAAATGCCAGCTTTATGCCGTTTTTCATCTCCTCAGCGTTTTCCACGCGCGAAACGCCTACCGATGAGCCTGCGCAGCAGGGCTTTACGAACATCGGGTATTTCAGCTTCGCTTCCGCTTCGGCTATCTTATCATCTATCTTATCCATCTCGCTGTAACGCATAGAGATGAATCTCGCCATCTTTATCCCGTTCGCTTCGAGTATCAGGTGTGTCATTTCCTTATCCATGCAGTTCGCCGAAGAGATCATGTCGCAGCCGACGAAAGGCACGCCGCTGAGCTGGAAAAGTCCCTGTATAGTGCCGTCCTCGCCGTTTTTGCCGTGCAGTACGGGGAATATGCAGTCTACTTTTATGTTGTCGAAAGTGCCGTCCGCGCCGAGCACGATAAAGCCTTTGTGCAGGGTGTCGGGGCTCATGATGCAGGGCACGTTGTCGGGGTGCTTTTCCCATTCCTTGTTTTTGATAAGCTCGGCAGGGCCTATGTATTTTAGCCAGTGGCCCTTTTTGGTGATGCCTATGCATATCACCTCGTACTTATCTTTCGGTATGCTTTCTATAACGTGCGCCGCCGAAACGAGCGAAACGTCGTGCTCGCTCGACTTTCCGCCGAATATTACTGCTACTTTGAGCTTTGCCATTTTTATCAGTTCCTTTCTGCTGATTTGGTATATTTTATTTTATGCCGCCGAGCGGCGTTTTATTTCTCTTCCCCATACTCCGCCGCGGCTTCAAAACTCATTCCGCCGCCGAATATGTCAAGCGCGCTGCCGATAGTGAAATCCAGCCTGCCGCCCGATATGTCACGCAGTTTGTCTACGTCGTTAAAACTCGAGATGCCGCCTGCGTATGTGCACGGTATCGGCGAGAGTGCCGCTATCTTCGCCGCGCCTTCCTCTATGCCTTTCGATTTTCCCTCAGCGTCCGCCGCGTGTATCAGAAATTCTGCACAGTTTCGCGAAAGCAGGTCGAGCGTTTGCTCTGAAAGCGCCGTGTCGGTGAATTTCTGCCAGCGGTCGGTGACGATATAGTACTCGCCGCCCCGCTTTTTGCACGAGAGGTCGAGCACCAGCCGCTCTTTGCCGATGGCTTCCGTCAGCTTTTTCAGCCGCGCAAAATCTATCTCGCCGCCGCGGAAAACGTAGCTTGTAACTATAACGTGCGAAGCGCCCATGTTCAGAAAATCGGCCGCGTTTTCGTCCGTTATCCCGCCGCCTATCTGCAAGCCGCCCTCGTACTCGCTCAGCGCCAACTGCGCCTGCCGCAGGTCGGCTTCGTAGTGCTCGCTGCCGCGCGGGTTGAGTATTATAACGTGCCCGCCGCTCAGCCCGCGCTCTTTGTAGAGCCGCGCATAGCTGTCCGCATTTTTATCTGAAACGAAATTGTTCGCAGCCTCGCCGCCCTCGTCTTTCAGCGATGAGCCGACTATCTGCTTCACCTTTCCGTTGTGTATGTCGATACATGGTCTGAAACGCATTTTTCAGCGCTCCTTTCAGTCAGTAAATAAGTGCATTTCTACATACAGTCCTATGCCCTCGGCTGTCTGTACGCGCCGCACGTCTAAAAAGCAGTTGTTAGCCAAGCCGTCTTTTTTCATCTTCGCCGCCAGCCCGTTCAGCTTTTTCTCAAGCGCTTTGCTCTCGGGTTCGTATATATCGTCTATCGCGTCCACGCCGTCCAGCGTTATGCCGGTGCTTTCGTCAAAGAGCAGTACGAAGTCCCGCCTGTCCTGCGCTAAAGCGTCTTTTGCCGCGCCGTATATCTCGCCGAGGTCTGCTATCTTCACCGCGCTGCGCGTGTAGTAGCTGTTCGCAGCGCTTTCGGTGTCGGGGCAGCCGTCGGGCAGCACATGGTCTGTTTCTATCTCCTCGCGCGAAACGTTGAAATATGTGTGGATGACCGGCCGCGCGGCGCTGTCGGGAATGGGGTCGTCCCATGTGCAGTCAACGTAGTACCAGCTGCCGTCGAGCTTTACCGTGTTCCAGGCGTGCTCTTCACCGGTCGCGTCGCTCGAGTGCACCGTGCCGCATGGTATGCTGAGCATTCCCATGAACATTCTGAATGTGGTGGTGTAGCCTTTGCATATCGCCTTGCCGTTTATCAGCGCGCCGTATGGGTCGTCGCAGTGCTCCGCGGGGTTCGGTATCGCGCTCAGCGAGCCTTCATCGTAGGTCACGTTGTAAACTATGTAGTCGTGTACGGCAAGCTCTTTTTCGTAATCGTCCATGTTATCGGTAATTATCTCGTCCAGCACCGCCGCCGCTTTTTCGTATATCTCGCGGTCAAACTCGCTCAGCGCCGATGGGTCGCCCGCGCGGTAAGCTTCCGCTATAGGCGAAACGTCGTACATATCCGCTTCCTCAGCTTTGTCGGATCTGTCAGCCTTGCTCTCAGCCGCCGAACTATCCGCGCTTTCTAAACTTTCCGTGCTTGCCTGAGAAGCCGCGCTCTCTGCCGAGTCGGGCTCTTCGTAATATCCCGATGGATCTCCGCCGCTGTGCGCGCAGCCTGTGCATATCAGCAGGGCGGCAGCCGCGGCGAGCAGTTTGCTTTTTATCATGTCGTTATCTCCGTTTTTTCTATAAACAATATCTAAAATTATTATAACACACTATCGCCCAAAAAGCAACCCCGAGCGCAAAAAAAGCGCAGACCCTTTCGCAGGTCTGCGCCGCAGGTTATTTTTTTGTGGTAACGCTCTTAGCCGCCGACCATGCGCCGTAGTATTTCTTGCCGCTTACGGTGGTGTATGTGCGTACTCTTACATAGTATTTTTTCGCCGATCTCAGCTTCGTCACGCTCTTTTTAACGCTCGTGCCGTCGCTTACCGTCACCTTTTTAGCCCTTCTGAATTTTGCGTTTTCCGCGTACTGTATCTCAAAGCCCGCAGCGTAAGCCGTCTTTGCCCACTTTACGGTAAAGCCCTTTGACTTCGCTATCAGCTTCTCGACCTTCTGCTTTTCGGGGTTTATCTTAAAGGTCTTTTTGATAGTTCCCGCGTAGTCGCCCGCGCCGACTATCTTTACAGTTGCCGTGCCGACGTTCTTGCGGCTCGCGTATTTCAGCGTGTAGTCAGTGCCGCTTTTCAGCGTTTTGCCATTGTAGGTCACTTTTATCTTCTGGGTCTGGTTCTTGCCGTTGTATACCTTGTCGGCTATGCCGCTGACTTTCGCTTTCGTGATGTCGTACTTCGCCGCTTTAACGCTTACCACGTTCGACCAAGCGCCCGCGTATGTCTTTCCGCCGACCTCTGCCACGCTGCGAACTTTTACATAGTAGGTCTTGCCGCCGGTCAGTCCGGTTATCGTGGTGCTTGCAGTGCCGCTGACTTTTTTGCTCATGCTGCCTGCGAAGCCGGAATTCGGGCTGTACTGCACCTCGTAGCCCGTCGCCGCTTCGTCCTCCGGCCAGTTTAATTTAATGCCCTTGCAGGCGCTCTCGGCAGCCGTTATCGTCTGCTTCATGGGCGAGATGATGAACGTTTTTTCAACACTGCCGCTGTAATTGCCGATGCCTGTTACCGTAGCCTTAGCCGTGCCGACTTTCACGTTGTTTGAGTAGCTTACGGTGTAGTCCTTGCCGCTGACGAGCGTCTTGCCGCCGTATTTTACGGTAACTGCGGGCTTTATCTCCTTGCCCGTGTATGTCCTGCTCGCTATGTTGCTTACGTTCGCCGCCGTAAGCTTCGTGCGTTCTACCGTTACCTTGCATACAGCTTTGTTGCCGTTGGGCAGAGATGCGGTTATCTCAGCCGTGCCCGCGCCCATGGCGGTAACCTTGCCGCCGCTTACCGTAGCGACAGCCGTGTTCGTGCTTTTCCATGTCACATTGTCCCCCGCGGGCGTGACCGTTGCGCGCAGCTGGAATACGTCGCCCGGCGCGAGAGTCTTAGCCGTTTCGCTCAGCGTTACCATCGCGCTGCTGCTTCCGCTGTCCAGCGGGTATATCGAGAAGTCGGGCAGGTCGTCAAGGTTTATCGCGCAGTCGCTCTGGTAGACCTTTTTCCACATCGTCTTTTCGGTGTATTTTTCCGAGCTAGATATGCAGAATTCGCCGCTCCATGTGCCGAAGTACGACCACGCCGTGCCCGCTTCAAACGCCTTGTCGAGGTCGAAAAGGCAGCCGTTTTCGCTCAGCGCTACTATCTTGCGGCTGTTCGAGTATTCCGCCGCTTCGATAAATTTTGAGCTTTGCGGCGAGTACTGGCGCGTGCCGGGGTAGATGTCCTCGCCGATTATGTCAACGTATTCGTCGCCGGGGTACCATTCAGCCGCCTGACCGTTGTACACCCATATCAGATTGTCGAGCTGGTACTCGTTCGTCAGCTTTTCGTATACCGCTTTCCAAAGCTTTTTGTAAGCCTCAGCGCCGTCGCTGCCCCACCAGAACCAGCCGCCGCTAGCCTCGTGCAGGGGTCGGAAAAGCACGGGCACGCCCGCCTCTTTCAGCCGCGTGAGCTGCTTTGCTATGGCGTCTACGTCGCTCATCAGCGCGTTGTAAGTTTCGGGGTCGCTGCCGTCCATCACCGCCGAAAGGTCGAATTTGTTAAGGTCTGCGTTGTCGGTGTAAAAACCGCCCCACCAGCGCGGATTGCCGCTGCTGTCAGTGCCCGATTTGAGGAATTTGTCTGGCAGGTTCCAGTGCCAGCAGAATGTCACTATGCCGCCCGCTTCGGAAAATTCTATCGCGTTTTCCACCGCTTTGCTGCTGTCGCCGTGCTTCACGCGCACGGGGGTGTAGCGCATCATGTCAAGACCCAGCATAGCGGGCGTTTCGCCAGTCGCGTTCTTTATGCCCTTAAATTCGCTGCCGTTCAGCCCGCCGTCGCAGTACTGGCCCGTGATGACCTTTTTGCCGTAAACGTCCGCCATGTAGCTGAAAAGGCGCTTGGTCTTGTCGCTTGCGTTGGGGTTTGAGAGCTGCTTGGAAACGGCGTAGATGTTTTCGGGTATCGTCGACTTTTCCAGCTCTATGTAGTCGAGCATGAAGTAGCCCCAGCTCATCGTCATTTTGATGGTGTTCGCGCCCTTGTTGAAATATAGCCGCGCTACCGTGTACTCCGAGTAGCCTTCGCCTTCCGCGCTCTTGAAAGTGCCCGCCGATTCGCCGTTTATCAGCAGATCATTGAACTTGTCGCCGCCCTGACCCTTGCTGTAAATACGTATGTCGTAAAATCCCTCTTCGGTCATGTTCACCTTCTGCGTCCATGTGCAGGTGGCATCGGTAAAAGTCACCGCCTTTGAGCCTGAGGCGCTGTCGTCCTTTTCAATATACGCCGCGCCGCCGAGAGTGCCGTTTTCGGCTTCAAATCTCACGCTGCCGTCGGCGAATGCCGCAAACTGCGCCGAGTTGCCCGCGAGCATTATCGCGCTGACCGCCGCAGCGATTATTTTCCTGATATTCATGATAATAACTCCCTTTGTGTCGTAATTCAGTGACTTAATTTTATCATAACCATTGTGCTTTGTAAAGCCTTTTTTGTGCAAAAAAGCGAGAGCCGCGCGAAGTTTGGAATGAAAACGTTTCACACGGCTCTAACAAGCGTTTTGTTTAGTTAAATTGCCAAATGTATATCAGAGTATCTCGCCGCTTACCGATATGGTGGTCACGCGGCAGGGGATGTCTTTTCCGCTTTGCAGTATCGCCTTTTTCGCCGCCAGCTCTATGCCGCCGCAGCAGGGCACTTCCATGCGCACCACCGTTACGTCCTTGATGTCGTTGCGGCGCAGTATCTCTGTTAGCTTTTCGCTGTGATCCGCGCTGTCCAGCTTCGGGCAGCCGATGAGCGCTATCCTGCCGCGAATGAAATCTGCGTGCATATCGGCGTAGGCGTATGCGGTGCAGTCGGCGGCGATGAGCAGGCTCGCTCCGTCAAAATACGGCGCGTTTATCGGCGCGAGTTGTATCTGTACGGGCCACTGGCTGAGCTGCGAGGGCGTGTGCGCGGGCTTCGCTTTTACCGTTACCGCGGCGGGCTTTTTCAGCGAACGTGCCATGCTTCCGGGGCAGCCGCAGGGCAAGGGAGCGCTGGGCTTTTTCGCCTTTTGCGCCTTGTTTGCCAGCACCGCCGCTTCGTCATACGCCGCCGCTTCGCGCTCGATGAATGTTATCGCGCCGGTGGGACAAGCTGGCAGGCAGTCGCCCAGACCGTCGCAGTAGTCGTCGCGTAGCAGGCGGGCTTTGCCCTCCACCATGCCGATAGCGCCCTCGTGGCAGGCGTTCGCGCAAGCGCCGCAGCCGTTGCACTTTTCTTCGTCGATGTTGATTATGCGTCTTTTCATTTTATTACCTCCGAAATGTTTCGCTTTTTTCGATGTATCGCTTGACTTTATGTACATATTATAATATAATCAAAGCAGAAAGTATGTTGTTTCTACAACATTTCAATTTTTTTTGCGAGGTATTTTATGGATATTGAATTGCTGAAAATGCTCGCCGCCGACCCGCTTTTCGAGGGCGTTTCGGCGGAGCAGATAGAGGATATGTCTACCTTTTCGCAGGAGGTCGGCAAACTGCACCTGAGGCTAAAGCGCTACAAAAAGGGCGCGGCGGTCTGCTCGGCGGGCGAGGTCATTTCGAGCTTCGGGCTGGTGAAATCGGGGCGGATAATCATTGAGCGTGCGGGCTTTGGCGGCGAGAGCGCGCTTATCGGCACGGCGGGCGCGGGGCAGCTTTTCGCCGAGGTCTACGCCTGCTCGCGGCAGCCGATGATGGTGACGGCGCGCGCCGAGGGCGAGTGCGAGGTGCTGCATATCGGGCTGGAGAGCCTTTTTGCCTGCCGCCACGAGGGTGCGGAGCGCGTGCTGAAAAATCTTCTGCGCATCACCGCCGCCAAAAATCTCGCCCTTACCCGCAAGATAAGCTGCATCACCCCGCGCACCATACGCGGCAGGCTCGCGGAGTACCTTTTATATATGTACAGCCTGCACGGCGCGGCTTTTGATGTGCCGTTCTCCCGCGCGCAGCTTGCCGATTACCTCAACGTAGACCGCAGCGCCCTTTCAGCCGAGCTCGGCAGGCTCAAAAAAGAGGGGCTGATAGACTGCCACAAAAGCAGCTTCGTCCTCAGCCCCGAGTTCATAAACGGCGCGGTTTAATGACGTGCGTCGCCGTTTACATATTCAAATTTTATGCTGTGCAGTTTCAGACCGCTCTGCGCGAAGTACAGGCGGAATGTCGTGAAGCGCGAGAACATCGGCGTCTGCTTGGTGTACGAAACAGGCTTGCCGCTCGTGCCGTTCCAGGTGAATGTGCCGCTCGCCGTGCCCATGTTGAAGAGGGTCAGCGGTATCTGCGCCAGCTCGCTCTGCTCTGAGCTTGCCGTTATCGTAACGTTGTAGATGCCGGGGTGTGAGAGGTCGAGCGCGAAGCTGTGGTGAGTGCCCTTGTCGGTGCAAACGCCGCTCAGGTCAAGCTCTATCTCGTAGCCCTCGATCTTGTAGAACTCTACGGGCGTATCGTCCTCCTCGCCGCCGTCCTCGCGGCCGATCACTTCAACTTTTTCCTCGGCGTTTTCAAGGCGCTTGAGGGCGTTTGTGTGCAGTAAAAATCCGCAGATGTCCGCCGCGTTTCGCTGAAGTTCGGCGCGTTTCAGACTGCCGTTTTCCAGCGCGGCAAGCGTGTTGTCGCTGCCCGAGCCGCCATCCGCGCACACCATGTAAACATCTCCGCGCGCCGCAGCCATAGCTGCAAAGTCGTTCTTGTCAGCCTCGCCGCCGCGCCTGTTTATATTCGCCCACCAGTCGGTCATGGTGAAGCCCGTAAAGCCCCACTCGCCGCGCAGTATTGTGTGGTTGAGGTCGAAGCTGCCCGCCGTCCACAAACCGTTGACCCTGCCGTAGGTGGTCATGACAGATGTCGCGCCGCCCTCTTTTACGGCTATCTCAAAGCCTTTGAGGTATATCTCGCGCAGCGCACGCTCGGAAACGGCGGAGTCTAGGAAGTGGCGCGATGTTTCCTGATTGTTCGCGCAGAAGTGCTTTATCGTGCCCGTTACGCCCGCCTGCGCCATGCCTTTCAGCTCGGCGGCAGCCATTTTGCCCGTCAGCAGCGGGTCTTCCGAAAAGTACTCAAAATTTCTGCCGTTTAGCGGGTGGCGGTGAATGTTCATGCCGGGGCCGAGCAGACAGTCCACCTTGTTCGCCGCCATCTCTAAGCCCGTCAGCGCGAAAAGCCGCTGCGCAAGCTCTTTGTTGAACGACGAAGCTATCAGCGTGCCGTTCGGCAGACTGAATGCTTTAGTGCCGCAGTCGAGCCGCATTCCCGATGGCCCGTCAGAGCAGCAGCCCGCAGGTATGCCGTAGCCCGTGAGCGCGTCGGTAACGCCGCCGAAAGCCGAAGCCGTGCCCGCCGTTACGCGCGGACTTCCCATTCCCTCGCCGCGGATAATGCACGAAAGGTCGTAGTCGGAAAGCTGGGCGATAAATTCCGCCATGCTGCTCCTGCCCGCCGCAACGTCGCTGAGTTTTATCCCGCGGTCGCCCGTGTATGTCAGCTCGGCGGGCATATTCTCCTCGCGGCGCGCCTGCTCGTCAACTCGGCTGAGCGGCACTTCCTCGCGGCATATCGCAAAACCCTCGACCTGCGGAATAGGCTTTATTCGCTCGAATGGCGTAACGGGCGCGGCCGCCTGCTCGTGGCGGCTGATGACTTCGGTCTTGTCGATAGTGAAGCTTGCCGCCTGCACCGCGCTGCGCACGTCTGTGCCGACGAAAAATCTGTACTCACCCGCTTCCAAAACATAGCAGTTGATGTTGCCCGAAGCGCCCGAATCATCGTAGCTCGCAAGCTGCGCGTGCGGGATAGTCATGCATATCTCCTGCTGCTCGTTCGGCGCTAGGGTGCGGGTCTTTTCAAACGCGCACAGCTGGCGGGCGGGCTTGCCGAGAGCGCCCTGCGGCGCTGAGAAGTACGCCTGCACTACCTCTTTGCCGCTGTATTTGCCAATGTTTTTCACCGTTACCCTCAGCGTAAGCGCTTCCGCCGTTTGCTCTGCGGCGGTGGTCTTTACCTCAAACTGCGTGTACGAAAGTCCATAGCCGAAAGGGTAGAGAACCTTTTCTTTGGCAAAAGTTTCAAAATATCGGTAGCCGACGTAGATGTCCTCGCGGTAAAGGTCGCGGTCGGGGTCGCCAAAATCTGCCGCCGAGGGGTAGTCGGCAACGTCGCGGGCGATGGTGTCTGGCAGCTTTCCGCTCGGGCTTACTTTTCCCGTGAGCACCGCCGCCGTGCCCGTGCCGCCTGTCATGCCGCCCTGCCAGATGTACATTACCGCGTCGGGGCGTATCTCCTCCATCCATTTCATGTCGATGATGTTGCCGACATTCAGCAGTACCGCCATTTTCGTGAATTTCGCGCGCACCCGCCTCAGCATATCCATCTCGTCGGCGGTCAGCAGGTAAGAGCCTTCCGCCACGCTGTTGTCCTGCTCCTCGCCCGCCGTTCTGCCTATGACGGCTATCGCAACGCCCGCATTTTTCGCGGCGTTTTCCACTATCTCGTCGGTAAGGGGCATCTCTTTCTGCGACCAAGGCTCAGCGCCCCAGCCCTCGCCGAGGTCGAAAGGGTTCGCTTCGTCCCAGCGGCGGTAGGTTTCCAGCAGTTCTTCGTCCAGCTTTACTCCTGCTTCTTTCAGCCCGTCTACTATATTCACCACGCGCGAAACGTTCACCATTCCGCCCGAGCCTGTGCCGCTCTTGTAGTAGTGGAGCTGTATCCTGCCGAATACCGCGGCGGTGTCCTCGGCGGCGAGCGGGAAAACGTTTTCATTTTTCAGCATTACTATGCCCTCAGCCACCATCTCAGCGGCGGTGTCGAGGTATTCGTTCCAGTCAAGTATCTTTGCCATATTTTATCTCCTTAGCTTTGTATTTTGATTTTCAAGATATTATAGCACACCCCGCCGCGCAGTTCAATGACGTAATTGTGAATAATCAGCAAAAAAAAGACCGCAGGTTTTTTACGCCTGCGGTCTGTGTGTTTTAAGCTTTCAGCTTTTGGGCTTTTCCTTGAAAACTGCGTTCACGCTGACGTATGTGTCCGCCGCGTCCGCCGCTATTTTCAGCTTGCCGTTCGTGATGGTGAACTGCTCCTCTAAGCCTTCCTGAATCTGCCATGTCAGCTCATAGCCTTCGCGCTCCAGCGCGGGGAGCTCTACCTCGTCGCCCGGCTCTCCGTAGAGAGTCCATGAGCGCATATATAGGTCGGGGTCGCCTGTTTCGCCGAACATACTCATATCGCGCTTCGTGCATATCTCTATCGTAACGCTTCCGCTGTCTACGAATTTGCCGTAGAAATAAACGTCGCTGTCGGGCATAGTGAAGCTGCCCTCTTTGTTCAGCTCGACATTTCCCGTTATCCAGCCTGTGAATCTCTTGCCCTCGGGAATATCCACGGAAAAGTCGTTCGTGCGCAGGTTTTCCTGTCCCGCAGGTATGTCTTTCATAGTCTGCTCGGTAAGCTCATTGCCGTCGATAATGAAGTAAACGTTGTGTACATTCTGCGTGTATTTACCCGTTACGGTGAAGTCCCTCGCGGGTATCTGAACGGTGCTCACGCCTTCCACTGTTGTGATGAGTACGTCCGTTCCGTCGCCCGTCCAGTAGAATGTGTATCCCTCGCGCGCCTGCTGCTCGGGCAGTGTGAATGTGCTGCCGTACTCGGCTGTCGCGGTGGTCTTTGCGCCCTCTACGTCGATGGTTATGGTGTAGGTCTTTGGCGTGGTGGTCGCGGTGAAGGTTACGTCGTGGTCGGGCATCGTGAAGCTGCCGTTCACAACTTCCGCGTCCTCGGTAGTCCATTCGGTAACGTCGTATCCCTCGCGCTCGTATTTATTTAGGACCTTAGTGCTCTCGCCCACCTTTGTGAAGTCAGGGCCGTTGCAGATCTCGCCGTCTACCTTGTAGGTAACGTAGCACTTTGTGGTAGTGCCGTATACCGTCAGCGTTTCGGCGGGCATGGTCTTCGGCATCTCAATATCCTTGCCGCTCGAGTCCTGCCACTTCCAGCCGCTGAAAGCGTATCCCTCAGCTTCTGCGGGGACATCTGGCGCGGTCAGCTCGTCGCCAAAGTGCTTTCTCTCCGACTTGATGATCTTGCCGTCCAGTTCGTATATCAGCGCGTATTCTTTGTATGTGCCCTCTTTCCATATCGGCGTGATGGTGGTGTCGCCTTTAAGTATCAGCTTGCCGTCCGCCGCGTACTCTTCGCCGTTTTGGTCTTTCCAGCCCGCTATGACGTAGTCGCAAAGCTCGTCGCTCTTTTTCGGGTTGAAAAGTTTCGCCAATTCAAGCTCGCTGCCGTAGTCGTATTCGTACTCGGTGTAGCTGCCCGCCGTGCCGCCGTTCGGGTCTAGGGTTATCGTGTACTGGTTGATCTTGTCTGTCCAGATGTATTCTATCTCCAGATCAAGATTGTCGATGGAGTACTGGTAGCGCGAGGTCTTGCAGGTGTGGGTGTAGTCCACGTCCTTTACCTTATCGGGCAGCCAGCCCTCGTATATCTTTAGGAATTCAACGTAGTCGTCAAATCCGCCCGTGAAGCTGTCGGTCTGCTTGCCGTTTTTCAGCTCGCCGTACTGCGTGTGTACTCTTACGTTGTAGGTCTTTGGCGTGGTGGTGTACACCGCCGTGAGGGTGACGGGTCGGTCGAATCTGCAAGGCTGACCTACCGCGTATATCTTGCCCGTGCTGCTGTCTTTCCAGCCCGCAAGCTCGTAAGTGTTGTAGTCGTCGTCCTGCTTTGCAGCCCAGTTTTCCAAAGTAAGCGCGTAGTCCTTGTTGGATACCGTCTTGCGGACGGGCATACCTGTAAGAAGTTCGCCCTCGCCGCCGTCGAGCGTAACGTCTACCGTGCGCAGGAAGTCGAGCCGCAGGGTAATATCCTGCATTACGGTAAGGTTTTCAGGGTGCTTATAAGACGTGCCCGATATAGTGTCGAACCAGCGCTCGTAGATAGTGTACTCTACTCCCTCGGGGGCTTTCATCTTATCCTTTACGGCTTGAAGCTCCTCTGCGGGTATTTTGTCGCCGCTTTCGAGGTCTAGCACTTTGTAAGTCTTGTACTCCAGCGTATCCTCGTCGAAATACTCGAGCGTTACCTTGCACGGCTCGCCCTTGTAAACGGCGTAGTAGGTGACGTCCTCAGTCATCTTAGGCAGATCGGTGTAAGTTTTGTACTTCACTTCGCCGCCCTTTTCGTCGGTGTAGCCTACGAATCTCTTGCCGTTAGGTGATTCAGGGTCGCCTAGGTATTCTATCCTCGTGCCATAGCGCACGCCGTAATCCATACTGTATTCGTAATTCCAGAAACTGCGCCGGACTACCGTCATATTCAGCCTGTCGAAATCGTACATTGCCGTGAATATGAAAGCCAGCTTGTAGTAATCGTTAGGATAGGTCTTATTGAGCAGCGGTTTGAGCTTGAATGAAAATTCGTCATCGTATACCTTATTATAAGGTACGCCTGTCTGTTTTCCGGTTGTGAGTATGTAGTTGTTGGTAACGCAGCCCTCTGTCAAAGGTCCTACGCCGCCGGATGGTATTTTTGCGCCGTAGTTGTTTACACCTTTCGTTATGTCCCAGCGCGTGAACCTCATATGCTCGTTGCCCGAAACGTCAGGCAGTACGGGCGCTTCGCCAACATTTACCGTCTGCATCTCCGCTACCCAGTTAAACGTTTCGGGGTCGAAGTATACGAAAGCTACGGTAGTCTGCGCAGTCACCGCCGAGTATACGAAATCGGTGTCATTGGTTATCATTGTCCATTCGGGGTCGCTGTTCCACTTGCCGTCCTTGTACTTGTATGTGCTGACGTAGTCCTCTATGCGGAAAGCGCCTGCTGTTTTGCCCGCGAGTACTTCGCGGCTTCCGAGCAGCTCGCGCTTGCCGTCAAGCTCGCTGTAATAGTTTACCTTGCAGAGCTTTCCTACGCGGTCGCTGTCTATGCGGCTGGTGTCAGCCCACATTACTTTCATGTTGGCTATCGTGTTTCTGCCGTAGCCCGCGCCGCGCGTGAACTGCAAATACTGCCCCTTGTAGCGAACGTGCGCGTTGCACTCTACCACTGCGGGCGGGTCGTAATTGTAATAGCTGTGCTTGAAGCGCACGCTTGTGTACTTCCAAGCTCTGTTGTCCCATGTCGCTTCAAAAGCGTAGTTTGAAAAACTCAGATCAAGCGAGTCCCAAGAGATCTCTCGGCGCACCGTTTCGCCTGTAGTGATGTCTAAGAACGTGCCCGTTATCGCGGGCAGCGAGGACATCGGCACGGTGGTGTACTTCGCCTTTTTGTTCGAGTTGGTTAGTATCAGCTGTGATTCAGGCTCGTTTACCGAGAGCAGCAGCTCTTTATTGCCCATGTGGAAGAGCGGTACTTTGATCTCAAAAAGTATGCCCTCAGCCTTTAGCTTAAAGACTTTTGATTCGGCGATAACTTTTAGCTCTACATATATGCCGACTTCCATATAGTAGCCGCCGACCGCGGTCTTGTATACGTTATTGTACTGCGAATAGGGTTTTACGGCGTGGTACTGCGCATAGCCGTAAATGTCGAGGTACGCGCCTACCTCCATGCCCATGCCTACCTCGCCCAGTCTTTGCAGACCGAAGAACGAAATAGTCATTCTGCCCTCAAGTCCCGTCTTTATGCCGATGTAGCCGCACATCGAGAAATCGAAGCTGTATCTGTTGTCGCCGTCGAGGTCGTTTTTGTAGCTGCGAAATTCCTTTGTGGAGGAGTTGCCCGCTATGCCGACCTGCGTAGCGTCAAGCACCGAGAATTTCGTGCTCATGCCCGCCGCGAAGTTTACCTTGATAACGTAGTTTAGGTCGAGGTTTATGTCAAATACCGTTATCGGCTCTATAAGCGGTATCTTCGATTTGAATAGCGGTATCTCGCAAAGCTGTATGTAGTCGCCCTGGTTTTCGAGCATCTCTTTCATCTGCGATACCAGCGAGTTCTGGTCGTTTTCCTCTTCGCTGTTCATCATGTCGGTTATCTCTTTCGAGATGTCGCGCCACTTTTCGTTCTTCTTGTTGGTAGAGCATACCAGTACTTTGAACTCTATATCCGTCTGCGAGTAGATGTTTACAGCGTAGTCAAATTCCAGTTGGCTCTTTTTGAAAAGCTTGAATTTGAAAGATTTGTAGCCTTGCAGCGAAATGTTCAGGTACTCTGTTATGCTTATCGAAGCGTTTATTTTCAGTTTGTTCTTTACAGTGCCGCTGTAAGAGAATGTGAATCTGATAGCGCACCAGTTGTTCGGGTCGGGTATGCGGAAATTCTCGTTCTCCGCATCCGCAATGGTCACCTGTATTTCCAGATTCTTTTTCAGCTTCTGCGAAAGGTCGAAAAGGCTGTCGTCTTTCAGCCGCGCGCCCTGCGTGAAATCGGTAAGCGCGGGGTCGTCGGCAGCGTAGTTTGCCAGCAGGCTCTCTCCGCCAAGCTCGTTCTTTACGCTTTCGCTGTCCGCCAGCAGCGCCGCCATCATCATGTTTATCTGGTCAGCGCCCTCGCTCATGTAAAGTTCGTCCGCCATAGCTTCGGGGTCGAAATCGTCGGCGAGAATGGCGTTCGTCATGTCTTTCTTGAAGCTGATGTCAACGTTGTCGAAAACGTCCTCAGGCTCGCTGTCCTCGAACGATATAACGTAGTCATCGCCGCTGGGGGCAGTATCCAGCACGTTTATAAAGCGCGATTTTTCGTCTACCTTTTCAGTGCCGTCGCCCAGACAAAGGATATCTTCCGCTTTGATGTCTTTTTCAACGAAGTACGCCGCGTCAACTATGTATTCGCTGTTCTCTTTCTTTTCCCTGAAATGGGCGGAGTCAACGTACTTTATGCCGGAATCCATATCGAGTATCATGCTCTCGGGCTTGAAAATGCGGAATGTGTACTCGGTAACGCTGTCCTCTAAGTCGCGGAAAGTCACCCAGTCGCTGCGGGTGACGCGGTAAAGTCCGCCCTCGGTGTAATCCTGCTCGGGCACTACCGTGTACTCATTCCCCGAAGCGGAAACGCTGAAACTCTCGGGCATTTCGCCCGAAATAGCCTCGATGTCCACCGCGTTTAGCAGGTTGTCGGAGGAGATAGGCGTATCGCTGACCAGCGTGAAAGCGAAGTCCGCGGCGCAGTCCTCTTCGTAATAAGTGGTTCGCGGCTCGACTTCGATGTCGTTTTCCACCTCGCCGAAATCCGCGTAAAGCGTTATGTCGTTCTCAAGAGCGGTGTCCTCAAAAAATTCCTGCGTGTGCTCGGGGTCGGTGTACCAGCCCTTAAAGGTCTTGCCAGCCATGTAAGACTGCGGCAGCAGGTCGGGCGTTTCACCCTTTACCACCGTAACAGGCTCTACCGCCGAGCCATCGGTAACGAAGCTTATCGTGATAGTTTCGGTGTCGTCCGGCAGGGGAGTGCTCGCAACGCGCGCTTTGATGACCTGCTTCTGACCGTTTATCTCTACTTCGCGGGTAAGCTCGAGCGTGCCGTCGGGCAGGGGATCGCTGAGCTCGTCGGCGCTTACGGGTATCTCCGCCGCCGCGAAGCTTAGGCACATCGCCGCGCACATGAAGAGCGAGAGCATACGCTTGCCCTGCTTTTTCTTAACGCCTATCGCGATGAGCGCCGCGCCCGACATGAGCGCGAAGCTCAGCCAAACGTAAGCCGCGCCGCTGCCCGTGCTCGGGTTTGTGTCGGCGGGTGCAGCCGCCTGCGAAGAGGTGGTCTGGCTGCTTGAAGCGGGCGTGCCGCTGTCCGATGCGGAAGAACTGTCGGGCGACGAGCTGTCTGCTGACGAACTGTCGTCCGTGCCGCTGTCGGGAATATCGGCAGTTACCGTGTTGGAGAAGCTTTCGCCCGTCTGAACGGCTGCACGGTCAAGCGCAAGGCTGCCGCTGCGGAGCGTCATGCCCTCGGGCAGGAATATCTCGGTAGAGATGTCCGCCAAGCCGCCGTCATTCTGCACATCGAGCGTTATCTCGGCGGCGTCGCCCGCAGAGTAAGCCGCGCTGTCGGTAGTAAGCTGAGCGGAGACCCCGTCGGAGTCGGCAGCGTAAGCCGCAGTGCTCATGGCGCAGGAGAGTGCGAAAAAAGCCGCAAGCCCCGCGAGAGCCGTTCGGTTTCTGAGTTTGGTTTTCATAAAATTACCCCCTTTTTGTGGAAATTCCTCTATATCATTTTATTGATACCATAAATAATGCCATCCGCCGTGTGAAAATATACCTTTATAATAGGGCGCATCTCAGCGGGCATATGCAACAAAGATTGGCATGAATTTGGCATATAACTCTATGTTCATTCAATTATAACATGGCGCAGTGCATTTGTCAATAGATTTTTTATAAAAATTTAACATTATTGACTATTGGTAAGGGAGAAGTATTGGCAATAAAAAACGCACGATCGCGTCGTGGCGAGCCGTGCGGTATGATATGATGTTTTAATATGAATGTGGGGGATCTCGGCGCTTTTTTCATCATATCTGCACAAATAAAAAACTCGCAAACCGTACTTTTTGCACGATCTGCGAGATATGGTTTTTGGCGCGGATTGAGAGATTTGAACTCAGCTTGTTTTATTTCACAGCGTTTAATAGCTTCTCATAAAAGCCAGTAAATAAAGGGTTTGCGCTGTTTTGTACTTCATAGCTTTTTATAAAATTCAGCCGATTTTCACCACTTATAATGACCAAATAATGACCAGAATTTTTGCGATAGTCAAGCAATGAAGAATATACGGCATAATGCACAAAAGCATTTTTGATTGTGCTTTAAATACCCCTCAAACGCTCTGACAGCTCTTGTGCTGCGTTCTGTGCTTTCGCTCTTAAACTTTGCCGTCCTCTGCCTGCTGCGGCTCTGAAAGCTTTTCTTCTTCGTTTCTGATTAACAGATATTCAATGAATGCAGCAACGGCTTTTTTCAAGGCTTCTTTTGATTTGGGCATTAGTTCATCTCCCAAATGGGCAAGCCATTCAATAGTTTCATCATCAGCCTTTATTTCAAAATTACTTTTACGTTTTTTCATATTTTTGTCCTTTCTGTTATTGGAGCAGTGCGAACGGTTTACTTGCTGGACGGTAAACTTAGTTAATTATTACGGTGTTGCATTATCAAGCTACAAATTTCAAGGCGTTCAACTCTTGTTACTTTGGTATGAGTTAAAGGCTCTTGTGCTTCAATAACGTAATAATTCGGCTGCTCGCTGCTTTTGTTTATGTGAATGTTGAAATAGCCACGCTTGGCAAGTCTTTTTCTGAGTGCTAGGTCCAGGGATTTTTAAAGAGGTCTTCGGGGTCTTGCTGTTCGCTTGGCTGTGAAGCAAGTTGAGGGTATCGCTTTTGAACTTCGCCTATGACCCAACTTCTTATAGCGTGATAATCGGACTTGTACTTAGCACCCTTTGAAAGCTTATAGTTGTTCAAGATCTCTATGCACTTATCAACAAACGGCTTTGAATGTTCTGACATTAGCTTGTTATACTCAGCTTGTGTTAAAGTAACATCATCAGCATAGTTATTTTTGATTTTTTCGCTTTCTTTTTTATTATTTCTTTTTTTCTTATCTCTTATCTCTTTATCTCTTATCTCTTTATTTATAGTTGCGTTACATTGTAACGCTGTATCTTCAAATTGTAGCGTTTTCTCGTTACATTGTAACGCTGTATCTTCAAATTGCGGTGTTTTCTCGTTACATTGTAACGCCGCTTCATTACTTTTTGCCCGCATTTTCTTTACTCTTTGAGTTGATGAACTCTCAGAGCCGATACATTTTTGCATTTCGATCATTAAAAGGTCTTCGTTTGACGCTCGTTCAACTACACCAAACTTTATAAGGGCTTCAAGAGTGGTCTTTACAATTTCTTCGGGCTCGTCTATCGCTAACGCAAGTTCTGCGGCACTGTCAGGCAAAAAACCTCCATAGGTAAAAACGCCATTTGTTTTCAATGTCCGCAACTGCATTTTCAGATAAGCTATTACTAAGCTGTCACCCTGTGGCTGCCTGCGTAAAGCTTTGATATACATTTCTTCAAAGAAAGTTTCTTTGAGTTTAAGCCAATAATAACGCTTTTCAGCCATTGTTTAACCCTCGCTCTCCCACTTGTTAAGCAAGTCCTCCGCTGCTCTGAGCGTTGTTCTTATGCTTTGTGACCTTGCGTGTTCTGTACGAACGTACCGCCGCAGCTCGTATACATCGCTAGGCAAATAATAGCCATTGCTGCTGGAACATATAACCGCACCTTTACGCCGCATATCCTCGATACAAAGCCTTGTGCTGCGGTTGTCAAGCCCTGATATCCTGCACATATCGGAAAGGCTCACGGCGTTTTCTTCGCCTGCTCTGAGGGCGTTTGCTATCCTTTCGGCTGCTGTCATACTACACTACACCCCTTTCACCCTCGTTCAGATACTCAATGAACTTTTCTACATTGACAAGTGTCTTTGCTCCACACTGAACAAACACGATCTTGTTTTCTTTCACAAGCTGTCTGATAGCGTGGGCAGGAAAGCCCGTTTCTTTTGCCGTCTCGTTTATCGTCCGCATACGGGGTGCGGCTCTTGTTATGCTGATATTATTCAAAATAACTCCTATCCACCACATTTCAAGACTTGCGTTTCCACCCCTGAATGTGGTATAATAAGAGAGGAAACGTGTGTGTTTCTTTCAGCGGGCTTTAACGCCTGATTTGCCGTCTGAGTGTTGCGATCACTCGGACGGCTTTTTGTTTTCTTTCTCTGCCGTTAACTTTTCAGCGTGCTTTTTAAAGAAGCGTGTCGTTGTGTCCTTGACCTTATCGGCGTTCTTTCTTTTCCATTCTCTATAGTATGCACGCCGCGCAAGCACAACGGATCTTTCTTCCTCTGAAAGCTTGGTAACATCAATCATTGTTTTGCCTCCTTTCAAAATTATTTTATTTTAGTATTGACAAATGCAATTACATTTGCTATAATTAAGCTAGCACAAAAATAAAATAAAGTCAAGATAATTTTCATAAAATATCAAAATAAGCAAATATAATTACGAAAAGAGGGATAAAAAATGAATAACGAAAATAAAAAAGGAAGACCAAAGCAAACGCAAGATAATACGTTTCAAGAGCGCTTTTTAAAATTAGTAGGTGAAACTTCTTCACATACAGAAATAGCCGAAAAAATCGGAACATCACGGCAGAATGTCGGTAACTGGTTGAATGGAAAATCAAACACTAAACCTGATATATATACTTTAGCCAAAATTGCTAAGGCTTATGGCGTTTCAACTGATTATTTATTAGGGCTTAACGATGAAAAGTCTGCTAACTTAGATGTACAAGCTATGCACAGATATACGGGACTTGACGAAAAGTCAATAGATTTACTTCATACGATGTCAAAGGAACAAAATGCGTTTTGCTCTATGATTGATCTAATGATACAAGCGGGAACGTTGACAGATATAGCAAACGATATGGGATTATTAGCGTTATATAGTCAATTACCAAAAGAAAAGATTGAAAAAAGTATCCCCAAAACCTTCAATGTAAATAATATATATGATTTTGATAATGATGACTTATGTTCAATGTATAGGTATAGAGCTATTGAAAATTTGATATCCCTTTTGGATAAAGTTGATATGCGAAATAAATAAACAAAAAACCGCCCTGTGTTGCAGCACAGAACGGTTTAAATAGACCTCACCGCAAGGGCAAAGCCTGCTATAACAAGCATATAAATTATAGCACAAACGCCCTTTCGGTGTCAAGTACACAGAAAGGAACGTGAGCATATGGCACACATCGACAAAAGACCGAACGGCAGCTACCGCATTAAAGTTTCCTGCGGCTATTCCGCCGACGGCAAAGCACAGAAAACACAGTCAATTACGTGGAGACCGCCAAAAGAAAATATGACCGAAAAGCAATTACAGCGGGCTTTGAACAAAGCGGCACTGGAGTTTGAACAAAAGTGTGCGGGCGGTCAGATCGTCAACGCAGTAAAGCTTGAAAACTTCATTGAAGAATGGTTTAAGGTACACGAAAACGCTTTAAAGCCCGCTACGCTGAAAAAGTATCGCGATCTATGCCCTCGCATATATTCTCAGCTTGGGCATTTGAGGCTTGACAAGATAAAGACAAAAGACCTTGACCACTTCTTGAAATGGCTGACAAACGAACGCAACGCCACTTCGCTTGCAAAGTGTAAAATAGATATGAAAAAGATATTGCAGGATAACGGCGAAACTCAAAAGGCATTTTGTGAAAGAGCGGGAATTGATACGCATATTGTGCGCAGTTGCTACCACAATAGGGCTATAAGGTGGGATAACGCCGCAAAAGTCGCAGCAGCTCTTGGCAAGCAAACTTCTTCAATGTTCGAGAAGATAACCGACAACAGCAGGCTTTCACCTAAAACAATTCACTGTTATCACGGCTTCTTGTCAACTATATTCACATATGCGGTCAAAATTGGAGAGATAGCCGTAAATCCTTGCAATAACTGCACGCTCCCTAAAATTCCGACGGCAGAGCATAACATATTGACCATAGAGCAAACGCAGCGGCTTTTGCAGCACCTTGATGAATATGCACCCTTGAAATACCGCTGTTTCTTCTACATAGCAATTTACGGCGGTTTCAGACGTGGCGAAATACTCGGTTTGCGGTGGTCTGATATCGATTTTGAAAATGATCTGATACACATACGCCGTGCGGTGCATTGGGAAAAGCAAAAAGGATTTTACTATACAGAACCTAAAACGGCAAAGTCAAGGCGTACTGTTCGCCTGCCTGAGCGTGTAATGTTCTTACTCAAACAGCAGCACAATGAACAAATGTCAGCGGCATTAAAATAAGGCAATTATTGGGATAATTCAGAAAACCTTGTGTTTACGACTGAAAGAGGCTCTCAAATGTCAATAGGCACGCCATACACTTTCTTGAAGAAGTTTTGTGCCGAATACAACTTGCCTTTTGTGTCTGTGCATAGTCTGAGGCACTTAAACGCTACACTTCTTATAAACAGCGGTGCAAACCCTAAGACAGTACAAGCCTTGCTAGGGCATAGCTTGGCAAGCACTACGCTAAATATATACGCTCACGAGATACAATCAGCAGAGGCGGCAGCTTCTGCGGCTGTTGCAGCAATGCTTGATAATACGCTTTCTGCAAAACGTGGGGCGGTGTAGTACGATATGGGTACTATGAAAGCGGCAGAGCTGGCGGCTCTGCAATGCTTGGCATATAACAAAATCTCTGAACTTCCTGTAAGTCTAACTACAATAGCAAGAAATTCAAGCGTAAAAATCATAAAAAACTCAGATGCAAACGAGTTACAGCCTGATGAGTCTGGAATTAGCTTATTGATCGGAACGGAATACTTTATTGTTTATGACGATGTTCAAAGCAAGGAGCGTTGCAGATTTACGATTGCTCACGAATTAGGTCATATTTTCTTGGGGCATTTGTCGACTAACATAAAAGAGGCTAGGGCGGCAGTTTCAAAAAGACGAATAATTGAACAAGAAGCAGATCTGTTTGCTTCTCGTCTTTTAGCTCCAGCTTGCGTTCTTTGGGGGCTTGGACTTAAAACGCCCGCTCAGATATCAAAGTTCTGCGGGTTGTCTTACACCGCCTCAAAGATAAGATGTTATCAAATGCAGCCGATATACAAACGAAACGAATACACAATGTGTGACCTTGAACGTGAAGTATATGGCGATTTTAAAGAGTTCATTGATAAGAACAAAACGAGGTCGGTTAAATGAAAATGATGTATATTGTTTATTCGGCAGATAAAAAGCCGCTAGGCATTTTTAAAGATAGAAAATCAAGAGATATACAGCTAAAACGCTGCGGCGGCAGTTATAAAAGTGTTAATATTCGCAGCGTCAAGCGGGCATACAAGGGCGTAAAGGGGTGCGATATTCTAATGACAGCAAAGGAACTAGCAAAGCTAATGGACAAATACGGAAATAAAAAGAACATAAGCACATATAACGATATGATGACCGATCTTGTTAAGATAGCTGACAATGAGCGATATAATTCATTTGCTCAGGGATTTGAAACGGCGGTATCACTGATATTAAGCAGGGAGTTGATTTGAAATGATAAAAAGAAACATTACACCTATAACGATAGAAGAGCTTCTCATACACACCGAAAGCGACTTCGGAAGTTATGGGTCAGAGAGATTTTATGAAGCTTATCATAAGTTCTATAAAAAAATAGAAAAAATCGAAAAAGAGATGAACCGTGATGACTTAATCGACAGCAGCGACGGTGGTGACTTAGGTGATGTATTGTGCAGAGCGGAACGGGATTATTTCAAAGCGGGCTTTCGTGCAGGCGTTAGGCTGCTTATTGAAAGCTTGGGTGCAGATATATAATAAACACAAAGAGCAGGCGTTAAAACCTGCTCTTTTACTTTCAGATATGCAATTTACAAAGCCATAATGACCAAACAATGACCAAAACGCAGGCGGTGGAAAATAAAAAAGCTCACAAGCCACGCAATTACGTGATTTGTGAACCTTAATACTTGGCGCGGATTGAGAGATTTGAACTCTCGCGCCGGTTTCCCGACCTACTCCCTTAGCAGGGGAGCCCCTTCACCACTTGGGTAAATCCGCAAAAATATGGCGGACAGGGTGGGATTCGAACCCACGGTACGTTGCCGTATCACCGGTTTTCAAGACCGGCTCCTTAAACCACTCGGACACCTGTCCTTGCTGTCCTTGTGAAGTCTTGGCTTGCGCCTTAACGACTAGTATATTTTATCATATTTTTCTCCGCTTGTCAAGCATATTCGCTTCGATTTTTCTCATATGTTCGATATTTGTACAATCTGCATAATTTAAATATACAAAATCTGTACTAATGCACAAAAAAGCAGCGTCCTCCATTTCGAAAAAACGCTGCAATTCTTGTCTTATTTTTCGCTGTCTTTCAGCGGGGTCATGCTCTTCGCACATATCGCCATCGTCGATGCGTTGTGCAAAAGTGCCGACCACGATGGAGCAAGCAGCCCCAAAGCTCCGCCCACAAGCAGCGCAGAGTTGAACCACAGGATGAATCTGTAATTGCTGTTTATGCGCGCCATTAAGGCTTCGCTCAGCCTGCGTATCCGCGCAAGCTCTGTCAGGTCTGCTCCGTGCAGCGTTATGTCCGCCGTTTCGCGCGCTATGTCCGATGCGTCGCTCATCGCTGCCGATACGTTCGCCGCCGCCAGCGCAGGTGCGTCGTTTATGCCGTCGCCTACCATTATCACGCGGTGACCCTCTTCTTTCAGCCGCTCTACCCAATTGTGCTTGTCCTCAGGCAATACCTGCGCACGGTAGCTCGTTATGCCAAGCTTCTCAGCCGTTATCTCGGCCGCCTTCGCGCTGTCGCCCGTGAGCATTACTATGTTCTCGATGCCGCTTTCTTTCAGCAGCTCTATCGCCCGCTTCGCTTCCGCGCGTGGCGGGTCGCTTATGCAGAGCGCGCCCGTCAGCTTTCCGCCGACCGCTAGGCATACTACCGAGCAAGCGCCCGACTTTTCGTCTATCTCGCGCTGCTGGTCTTCCGTTATCTCAACGCCCTCGTCCTCGCAGATAAAATGCTTGCTGCCGATGACCGCGGGTTTTCCATGCAGCGTGGTGGATATTCCGTGCGCCACTATATACTGCACCTCCGCGTGTTCCTCGGCATGGTCTATACCCCGTGCCGCTGCGCCTTTTACTATCGCTCGCGCAACGCTGTGCGGGAAGTGCTCTTCCAGACAAGCCGCTATTTTCAGCGTGTCCTCCTCCGAATAGTCGCCCAGCGCTATCACTTTTTCAAGCACCGGCTCGGCGTTCGTAAGTGTGCCCGTTTTGTCGAAAACTATCGAATCTGCCATTGCAAATTCTTCCAGATATTTTCCGCCTTTTACCGTAATGTCGCAGTCCGCCGCCTGCTTTATCGCAGAGATGACAGCTATCGGCGTTGAAAGCTTTATCGCGCAGGAGTAGTCCACCATCAGCACCGATACCGCCTTGGTGACGTTCCTCGTCAGCGCAAGCGTCAGTATAAAGCCTAAGAAGCTGTACGGCACTATGCTGTCCGCCAGCCGCTCCGCCTTGCTCTGTACGCCCGCTTTCAGGTTCTCAGAGTTGTCGATAAGCTCGATTATCCTGCTGATCTTAGTGTCCGATGAAAGGCTGCGTACTTTTATCACGATAGAGCCTTCCTCGATCACCGTACCCGCGAATACGCTGCTTCCCGCCGACTTCATTACCGCCAGCGGTTCGCCTGTCATAGAGGCTTCGTTGACGTATGCTTCGCCGTCTGTAACTTCGCCGTCTACGGGTATCACGCTGCCCGTGCGTACTCTTATGCAGTCGCCCGCTTTCAGCTCGCTCATTGGTATCAGTAGGTCGGATTCGTCGCCCTCGCCCGCAAGCCATACTTTGTCAGCCTTTATAGCTAAACTGTCTGTCAGCGCGGCTTTAGTCCTCGCGCGGGTGTAATCCTCAAGCAGCGAGGATACCGAGAGCAGGAACATTACCGTGCCCGCCGTGTTGTAATTCTTCTGCGCCAGACAAGCGCCGATGCTTGCGCCGTCTAGCACCTCTACCGTAAGCTTGCCGTCGAAAAGCGTGCTTATCCCGCGAGCTATGTATTTCAGACCGCTGTAGATTATCAGCGCCTTGCTTATCGGCGAGGGCAGCAGAGCCTTTTTCACATACCTGTCCGCGATGAGCTTTATCAGGTCTGATTTAAAAGTTCTGTCGATCTCTTTTACGTCATATCCGCTGGGCGATACAGGTTCGAGAGCGGCGGGCACAAGCTCCCGCACGAACTGCAATGCCTTTTCTCGGCAGCCTTTTTTGTACGTCAGCAGTATGCCGCCGTTTTCACAATGCGCCTCGCAGTCCAGCGCCCATTCGTTTTTCAGCGCGTACTGCTCTATAGCCGCTTCGGCGGTCTTTTCAAAAGCGTCAGCTCCGCCGCGCAGCCTTATTCTTCCCGGCGCGTCGTAAACAATTTTCGCTCTCATTATTCAGCCGCTTCTTTTCCCTCGTCGGCTTCCTCGTGCAGGCCTGCCTCTACCTTAGCGTCGTAGCAGATGTCAGAAGCTTCGTCCTTCATGTTGCGCAGAGTTTCCTGAGCGTCGCTCTTGAGCTTCATGCCCTTAGCGATACCGGTAACAGCCAGCTCGCGGGTCTTCTTAGCCTTTACTATCTTCTTGCCGATAACGAGGGCAGCCGCGCCGCCTACTGCGTACCAAAGCTTCTCATTTTTTAGACATTTTAACATAATTATTACCTCCGCAAATTTTGTCTATTTCGGTCGTTTTGTCTGACCGTATTTTTTGCCGCATATGTTTACACGGCATTTACAAATATATTATACCGCCAAACTCGGAATTTGTCAATAGATGTCAAAAAACGCTAAGAAAAGATAATTCTTTAGTCAAAAGTTTACCTGAGTAAACTTAGCGAAATGCGTCTTTTAGGGCTTGAAATCGCGTATGAAATATGTTATAATGTGAATATGAGATGAATTGTGCATAATAATAGATTTTTGTCATATTTTCACCGAAAGGAGCGTGTATCACATGGAATTTATCGAGATAAAATGCCGCAACTGCGGTGCGTATATCAAGGCTCACGAGGGCGATACCCGCCTTGCCTGCCGCTTCTGCGGGGCGCAGTACGTCCTGCGGCAGACCGAGGAAGAGAAAGCCGTGCGCAATATCGACTTCGGCGGGCGGGGAGCGCTTTTCCGTTCGTTCGTGCCGCCGAATTGGCGCTGGCAGGTCTTTGAGGATAATTCCTGCTCGTTCAGCGCGGCGGTGACTTACGGACTTGTCCTGCGCCGCCCGCCGCAAAATGAGCAGACTGCCGAGCTGCGCTTTTACCCATTCGCCTACTACAAAGATTACGCACAGGGCACTATGATTACCGCACCGGGCGTTTTCGGTCAGCAGGCGAGCGATTATTTCCTCGACGGCTGGTCGGGGCTGCGCTACCGCAAGCTCGTCAAGCCGCAGCAGTACGCTTACGAAAGGCTCACGGCGGTATACGGCAGGCTCGACGATATTCGCGTTATACCTTTAGATAATGCCCCCCTAGCTCGGCGCGCGCAGGATTTCGCTCAGCAGACTTTGCAAAAGCTCGGAAAGCCCGCGCAGGTATCTCCGCACAAATTCAAGATAACTTTCAGCCAAGGCGGCGCGCAGTTCAGCGGCTTTTTCGCGACGATATTCTGCTACCTGCCCGTTAGCCAACAACAGCAGCGCGGCGGCGGATTTTTAGATATGCTCTCGGGGTTCGGAATGGGGCTTATGCCGCTCACGCAGAAAAAGGGCGAGCCTGACTGGGGCAGGGCTTTTGACATAATGCTCATCTCGCGCGGCTGCGATGAGGCGGAGATGGAGCGCATTTTCGAGCGCTTTACGGCTGAGATACAGTACGGCCCGCTCTACTTCGCGCTGGAACAGCAGGAGCTTCAAAACGTCGCGCAGATAGAGCAGAACGGCGCTGCGCAGCGTCAGCAGATGGCTATAAACGCATCTCAGCGCGTTTCGCAGACCCTCTCACAGACGAGCGACATTGTAAATTCCGCCTGCGCCGACCACGCCCGCGCCGTTGACCGCATGATAGATAATTCCACGCAGGGCATACGCGGCGTGGATAATTTTACCGACTCGAGCGGTACGTGCTATGAAGCCGACGTTCGCTATGACCACATCTACCGCAGGGGAGATACTTTCGTCGGCAGTACCGACGGCGGGCTTGAGCTTGGCCCCGACTGGGAAGAGCTGAAACGCGGCTGATAGTCTGTCACAGAATTTTCAGATAAAAAATTTGCTCTGGGGCTTGAAAAATCTTTTGATATGGGTTATAATAGGAGTTAAGAGGTATACATTATGTATCCTCGAGAGGAGTTGAATTTTCATGGATTTTAAAGTTACAGAAGATACCATTATCGGCGACATCATGGACGCTGATGAAACTACTGCGGAATATTTTCTCGAAATGGGTATGCACTGCCTTTTCTGCCCATCGTCGCGCGGCGAGACCGTAGCGCAGGCTTGCGAGGTACACGGCGTAGACCCTAAGGAGCTTATCGCAAAGCTCAACGCGCATTTTGCAGGCTGATCTCTTAGTACAGCACAGCCGGTGCGCGTATCGCAAAGTCAGATTTGCAGATCATACGGAGGCGCTTGATAAATTAGGCGTCTCCGCATTTTTATAGATTGGAAAGATCATTGATGATATTCAAGCTGGAAAATAAAAGACTGGCGCTCTGCGCCGAAATGCTGGCGGAAAGCCATGTTGACCACGACCCGCGCATAGCCGCCGATATTGGCGCAGACCACGGCTACCTAGCCTGCGCGCTGGTAGAGAGCGGTGTTTGCGAGCGCGCCATCGCCGCAGATATAAACCCTAAGCCGCTAAGCTCCGCCATCGAGCACATCGCCCAAAGCGGGCTTGCAGATAAGATAGATGCCGTGCTTTCCGACGGGCTGGAAAACGTCCCGCAGGATGGTGTTACCGACGTGATTTGCGCAGGCATGGGCGGCGAGCTGATAGCCGCTATACTTTCGCGCGGCGAGTGGCAGAAGCAGCTGCGCGGGTGCACGCTGATACTTCAGCCCATGACCAAGGCGGACGAGCTGCGGCGTTGGCTTTTTGCAAACGGCTGGCATATCATGCGCGAGCGCGCCTGCCGCGACGGAAAATTCGTCTACTCGGTGATGGCTGCGCATTACGCGCCCGAGCTTATAGACTATCCCTGCGACGGCAGGTATCTTACGGCGGGCAGGCTAGACCCCTGCGAGCTTTACAGCGCGGAGTACATATCCACCGCGGCACAGCGCATGAAAAAAGCGGCGCTCGGCAGGCTCAGTGCTAAAAACGGCGACACCGCGCAGGCGGAGGATATGCTGCGGCTTGCGGAACAGCTTATGAAAGAGATAGGTGAGTAAAATGGCAACAGTTGGAGAAATTTACGATTATATAGATACATTCGCGCCCTTTTCGCAGCAGCAGAGCTACGATAACAGTGGAATATGCGTCGGCGGCAGGGATATGCCCGTGAAAAAGGTGCTCACGGCGCTTGATATAACCAAAGCGGTGGCTGATGAGGCGGAGCGCGGCGGCTTTCAGCTTGTGATCTCGCACCACCCCGTCATCTTCCACCCGCTGAAATGCTTGACGGCGGAGCAGCCCGCAGTCGCCTTAGCGAACAGTGGCATTGCGGCTGTCTGCGCGCACACCAGCTTAGACTCGGCGCAGGGCGGCATGAACGATCTGCTGGCGCAGAAGCTTGGCTTAAAGCCCCTGCAAACGCTCGTTTACGAAGAGGGCAAGCCCATCGGCTATGTGTGCACGGCGGCTTTTGAAACATCGGCGGCGCACCTCGCTTCGCAGTGCAAAAAGCGCCTTGGCTGCAAGGTAGTACGCTACACCGAAACGCCCGCGAGCATCGCGAAGATAGGCATATGCTCGGGCAGCGGCGGTGGACTTTGGCGCGCTGCGGCTGCGGCGGGCTGTCAGGCTATGGTGACGGGCGATGTGAAGCACAGCGATTTTGTAGAGGCGGCTGACAACGGCTTTTGCCTTATCGACGCGGGGCATTTTTACACCGAGAATATCTTCCACGCCGCGCTTGCGGAAAAGCTGGCGGAGGAGTTTCCCGAGCTGGTGATAGAGCGCTCGAAAGCCTTCACCGACCCGGTAAGCGTTATCTGAATTATCTGAACGAAAGGAAGTGGCTGTAAATGGCACTTGACGGAATATACCTCAGCTTAGTGCGAAAAGAGCTTTCGCCGCTCATCGGCGGCAGGGTGGATAAGATACACCAGCCCACTAAGGAAGAGCTGATAATAGGCATACGCACGCGCGAGGGCGGTTACAGACTGCTGCTAAACAACGCCGCGGGCACGGCGCGCGTACACCTCACCCGCGAGAATATAGAGAACCCCAAGACCCCGCCGATGTTCTGTATGCTCATGCGCAAGCGCCTTTCATCGGGCAAGCTGGTAGACATACGGCAGGACGGCTTTGAGAGAATACTGTATTTCGATTTCGACTCGGCGAACGAGCTGGGCGATATTGAGCGGCTGACCATCGCGGCGGAGATAATGGGCAGGCGCTCGAACATAATTTTGATAGACGGCGAGGGCAAGATAATCGACAGTATAAAGCGCGTTAATCCCGAGATGTCCTCGGTGCGCCCCGTGCTGCCTGGCATGGATTACACACTGCCGCCGAAAAGCCCGCGCGCGAATTTGGAAGAGCTAGACTTCGGCGTGCTGCGCAAAATGCTCGCAATGTATGAGCGCAAGCGGCTCTCGAACGCACTGGTGCAGACGCTCGAGGGCATATCGCCCGTTTTCGCCGATGAAGCCGTTTGGCGCGCCTGCGGCGAGGACAAAGCGGTCTGCGATGTTAGCGAGGAGGAATTTGCTCGGCTTGAAAACTGGCTGAAAGCCGAGTCGGACAAACTGCGCGGCGGCGAACACCGCTACATCACCCTCTCGGACGAAGAGGGCAGGCTGAAAGATTTCTGCTTTACAGATATAGCGCACTTCGGCTCGCTCATGCAGATAAAAGAGCACGAGAGCGCCTGCGAACTGCTTGATAGCTTCTACTCTCAGCGCGGCAGGCTCGACCGCATAAAGCAAAAGGCGCAAGACCTTTTCCGCCTGCTGACCTCGCTTTCAGAGCGCACCGCCCGCCGCACGGCTAATCAGCGGCAGGAGCTTGCCGAGTGCGCCGACCGCGAGAGCCTGAAAATTAAGGGCGACCTGATAATGACCAACCTCTACGCCGTGCAGAAAGGCATGACTTCGCTGCGCTGCGAGAACTTTTACAGCGAGCAGGGCGGGGAGATAGAGATACCCCTAGACCCGCGCCTTACCCCCTCGCAGAACGCTCAGCGGTATTACAAAGAGTACAAAAAAGCGGACACCGCAGAGAAAAAGCTTGTCGAGCTGATAGCGCAGGGCGAGCGCGAGCAGCAGTATATCGACTCGGTGCTCGATTCGCTGACGAGGGCTGACTCTGAGGCGGATATATCGCAGCTTCGCGAAGAGCTTGCCGAGCAGGGCTACATCAAAAAGCGCTCGCTGAAGGCTAAGACTATGAAGTCGCTGCCGCCGCTGAAATTCGTTTCCGATGACGGCTACACGATACTTGTCGGCAGGCACAACCGCCAAAACGACCGCCTGACGCTGAAAGATTCGCAGAAGAGCGATATTTGGCTGCACACGCAGAATATAACAGGCTCGCACACGGTGATATGCACTAACGGCACCGAGCCGCCATTCTCGACGATAGAGCAGGCGGCGCGTATAGCGGCTTACCACTCAAAGGCGCGCGAAAGCTCGCAGGTGCCGGTGGATTACACGCTGATAAAGTACGTCAAAAAGCCTGTCGGCGCAAAGCCCGGCATGGTGATATTCACAAATCAGAAAACGCTGTACGTCAAGCCCGACGCGGCAGAGGCGGAGCGGCTGAAAAAATAAGGAGCGTGAAAGCGTATGAGGATACTTTTGGCAGAGGACGAGCGCGAGCTTTCAAACGCACTGACGGCTATCTTAAAGCACAATAATTACTCGGTAGACGCTGTTTACAACGGCGCGGACGCGCTCGATTACGCGCTTGCCGCCGAGTACGACGCTATAATAATGGACATAATGATGCCGAAAATGAGCGGGCTTGAGGCGCTGAAAAGGCTGCGCGCGGAAAAGTGCAGCGTGCCCGTGCTGCTGCTGACGGCGAAAAGCGAGCTTGAGGATAAAGTCACCGGCCTTGACGCGGGCGCGGACGATTACCTTACTAAGCCTTTCGCGATGAGCGAGCTGCTCGCCAGACTTCGCGCCATGACCCGCCGCTCGGCAGACTACGCCCCCGAAGAGCTGAGATACGGCAACGTAACCCTCAGCCGCGCGACATTTGAAATGAGCACCCCGCAGGGCGCTGTACGGCTGGGCAACAAGGAATTTCAGATGATGGAGTACATGATGAAAAATCCGAATATGCTCATCTCTACCGAAAAATTCATGGAGCGCATATGGGGCTGCGACACCGATACCGAGATAAACGTGGTGTGGGTGTACATATCCTATCTGCGCAAAAAGCTGCGGTCTATCGGCGCGAACGTTGCTATAAATGCGGCTAGGGGCGCGGGCTATTCGCTCGCGGTGGAAAATGCTTAGGCGGCTTAGCGTAAAGTTCTCTGCCGCCGCCATCGCCGTGATTTTCTGCGTAGAGCTGCTTATGACGGGGCTTATCAACGGGCTGAACATCTACTACACCATCTCAGAGGTGGACGAGATAGTTGACAGTATACTGGAAAACAAAGGCAAGATGCCCGAGAATTTCGCCCCGCGTGAGCCGAGAAAGAACGACGGACGGCGCTTCGACGAGCTGCGTTACAGCACCCGCTACTTCACCGTGATGATAGATCCATCAGGCGAGGCGGACTTCATCGACACCGGGCATATCTCTACCGTAACGAGCGAGCAGGCGCAGGAGATTGGCTTGGCGGCGGCGAAGTCGGATAAAAAGCGCGGCTTTTACAGCGGCTGCGATTTCCGCTACGCGGTGAACGACGTGCCGAACGGCGGCAAGATGCTGGTATTTTACGATTTCAGCGAAAAGTCGGCTTCCCTCGGGCGTATGCTCGAGATCTCGGCTGTGATAGCTGCGGCGCTTTTGGCGCTCTCGGCACTGCTCATCGCCATCTACTCAAAGCGCGCGGTGCGCCCCGTTATCGAAAGCATCGAGAGCCAGCGCAGGTTCATCACCGACGCGGGGCACGAGCTGAAAACGCCGCTCGCCGTGATACGCGCCGACGCCGAAGTGATAGAGCTTACGGGCGGCGAGAACGAGTGGACGAAGAGCATACTTAATCAGACCGACAGACTGAGCGAACTGCTCTCGCAGCTTCTGACGCTTACAAAATCGCAGGAAAATCTGCAAAGCAGCTTCGCGGATTTTTCGCTGAGCGAGGCGGTGGAGCAGGCGGCGCAGGGCTTTAAGCCGCTCTTCGCTTCAAGATCGCTGCCATTTGAGATAAACGTGGCCGAGGGGCTGGCGCTTTTCGGCAGCGAAACGCTGGTGCGCGAGCTGGTTTCGATATTGCTCGAGAACGCTTCAAAATACTCCTCGGCGGGCGGGAGCGTCAGCCTTACCCTTGCGCAGACGGGCGGAAAGGCGGAGCTTAAAGCCGTGAATTACTGCGACGACCCGCCGCAGGGCGATACGCGCCTGCTGTTTGAGCGCTTTTACCGCGCCGATTCATCGCGCGCCCGCGAAACGGGCGGCAGCGGCATAGGGCTCTCGATAGCCCGCTCGATAGCTGACGCGCACAAGGCTAAGATAAGCTGCAAAGTCGATGGCAAGCGCGTGGAGTTTTGCGTGAGATTTCCTAAAGTGTACAAAAAAACGGACTGATATACAAAAAAGACCGAGGCTCCTTTTTACGGAGCTTCGGTCATTATATTTTACAGATATTTGCAGTTTACATCTTGAAGTGCACGGGCATACCGTTCTTCATCGCGATGTTCACCTCGCCCTGAATGAGCGGCAGGAAGTACTTTATCGCTTCGTCGGAAACTTGGTTGCCCTCTGCAGTGATCCACTTCGCGGGGAAGAATTTTTCCTGATTTGCCATCAGCGCAGTGTCGGCGCTCTCGATGGTGACAACATACGGCTTGTCGGATATGCGGCGGAAGATCATGGTAACGCCGCTCTCGCCCGCCATCGCGCACTTTACCGCCTCAGAGCCTATCAGTTCCGCCTCGTCGATGTCGGTCTTTGAGCAGATGTGGCTGGAGCAGCGCTGCATTACGTTCAGCTCTATCGAGCGCACCTTGCAGCCTATCTGCTCGCGGACTAGCTGTTCCAGAGCCTTGCCCACGCCCGAGAGGTACTTGTGCCCGAAATTGTCGGTAACGCCGCTGCGCGCGCCCTCGTCCTCCAGCTCTATGCCCTCGGAAACGGCGACTATAACAGCCTTGTGCTTAGCACGCTCGGCACGAATGTCCTCAAGGAATCGCTCCGCCGAAAAATCGCTCTCGGGCAGGTAGATGAGGTGCGGGGCTATCTCGTCATTCGCGCGCAGTACGCAGGTCGAGGCGGTCAGCCAGCCCGCGTGTCTGCCCATTATCTCGATTATCGTTACCGAGTCGATGGAGTACACCGAGCTGTCGCGGATTATCTCCTGCACGGTGGCGGTGACGTACTTCGCCGCCGAGCCGAAGCCTGGGGTGTGGTCGGTAACGGGCAGGTCGTTGTCGATAGTTTTCGGCACGCCGACGAAAGAGATCTTAGAGCCTATCTTTTCCGCATACTGCGAAAGCTTGTGCACAGTGTCCATAGAGTCGTTTCCGCCGATGTAGAAAAAAGCCTCTATGCGGTGCTTTTCTAGGCACTCGAATATCTTTTTGTAGAGCGCTTCCGCGTCCTCGCCGCCCGGCTCGGGCAGCTTGCGGCGGCATGAACCCAGCACGGTAGACGGCGTCTGGCGCAGCAGCTCCATATCCTCGTTGGTGCGTATTATGCGCTTTAGGTCTACGAGGTCGTCGCCGATGATGCCCTCGATTCCGTTTCGCGATCCGAAAACTGCGTCGATCTCTGGCGTTTTGAGCGCCTGCTTGAAAACGCCGACCAGCGAAGCGTTTATAGCGCAGGTAGGGCCGCCTGACTGTGCAACTGCAATATTCATATTATTATATCCTTTCGTTTTTTACTGATGTACTTATAGTATATCACAACGCCCGCCTTTATTCAAGCGTTAAAAGTGCCGATTTTCTCCGCAAATATCGGCAGCGGATAAGTAGATGTTACAAAAATCGTTTACATTTCGGCGCATATCGGGCTAATTTGCATGAAATTAAAATAAGCTATTGCAAAAATATTTGCCTTGTGCTATAATTGATATATGCAGATATTTTGCTGATATATAGCCGCGATGGTTTGAAAGGCGCTTAATTGCTGACCGAGTAGATCAATAGGGAAGTCGGTTTGAGTCCGACGCAACCGCCATTACTGTATTAGACGCCGAAGCCGACGGAGTGCGCAGCTTTTTATAAGCGCGCGGTCATTGTTCGCATACCGCGAATGAGAAGACTTTTCCGCCTTGCCGAGTCTTGAGCCAGGAGACCTGCCGCGCGGCGATGGATCAACGCTTTTTGGGCAATGGGAAAAGCGCGGGCCAGCGTATCGCTTTTTATGCAGATAAAAATGTTTTTTGAGGTCGCGCTCGTGTGCTTTTTCAAAATGGCAGATGGGCGGGGCTTGGTTTGCTGTACATATTTTTATCTGCTGTAAATTGCCGCTATGACTGATCTTCCCGCAGCTTTCCTTATTATAAAGAGGAAAGCTTTTTTTGCACCCCGGTACGCCCTCTGCAAATATTTATAAGGGAGTCTTTATGAAATGAAAGGACTAATGAAAAGATCGGCGGCTATCGCGGCTGCCACAGCGCTTTCGGTCAGCGCGGTACTCGCAGCAGACGCTTTTGGCGGCACGACCAAGTCGCCAACACCCGTAAATAAGAATGACACAGCCCTTTACTGGGTAGCTAAGCTCGGCAGCGGCTGGGCGGCTGCACCCGGCGTGCCCACGGTAGTAGGCGACGACCTCGTAGTTACCAGCGGCACTAAGCTCAGAAAGATCAATAAGGAAACGGGCGAAGTTCTGAGCGTAGAGGGACAGATGGAAAAGTCTACCTCTTACGGCATTACCGCTCCGCTTTACGCTGACGGCAAGATATTCGTAAGCGAGGGCGGCGGAATAGTACAGGCTTTCGACGCCGATACTCTCGAGTCGCTCTGGGTATACCACGATCCGCTGGGCGGACAGTCGAACTCTGAGATAATCTATTCTGACGGATACATCTACACAGGTTTCTGGAACAGCGAAACTAAGGACGCGAATTTCGTTTGCCTGCCCGCAGCGGATACCGACCCCGAGCAGACCAATGAAGAGCAGGCGGCTGCATGGACATACGCTGCCGCAGGCGGATACTACTGGGCGGGCGCATACGCTACCGCAGACGCTATAATCGTCGGCACAGATAACGGTCTGGGCAACGGCGACGGCGAGGGAAGCTCGATACTGGTATTCGATAAGCAGGGAAGCGCAGAGAACAAGGCTGCTACTATTTTAAGCGAAGCTTCCGGTCTTAAGGGCGACCTTCGCTCAGCAGTAAGCTACGACGCTGAAACAGGCTACTACTTCATCACCAGCAAGGCTAAGCTGGTTTACCGCTTCAAGCTGAGCGATGATAATAAGGTCACCGACCTCGAAGAGCTCGACCTCGGCGGCATGAGCACCTCTACCCCCATCGCGGCTAACGGCAGAGTTTACGTTGGCGTTTGCGGCAGCGGACAGTTCAGCCAGTACAGCGGCCACCATATCGCAGTTATCGACGCTGAGAGCTTTAAGGTAGTTTACACGCTGGAAACCGACGGCTACTGCCAGTCGAGCGCGCTGGTAAAAGACGATGACGGCGAGAACTACGTTTACTTTACCTCTAACTACACCCCCGGCAAGGTATACGCTTTCCACGATAACAAGGATATGACCGAGCCTGAAAAGACCGAAACTGTTACCGAAAACGGCAAAACTCACGAGAACGTTTGCCCGATACTCTTTACACCCGTAGGCGGACAGGCGCAGTACTGCCTTACCAGCCTTTTTGCTGACGAGGACGGCACTCTCTACTTCAAGAATGATTCGGGCTACGTTATGGCGCTGGGCAGCAGAGTTGACAAGCTGACCGCTACCGGCACTAAGATATACAAAGAGGGCGAGCTTTTTGACGAGAAGAGCCTGAAAGTCACCGCTACTCTCGCGAACGGCGTTGAGAAAGACGTTACCGCGCGCGCGGACTACGATTTCAGCGAGCCGCTCACTACCGACGATACCGAAGTAAGCGTATCCTTCGACGGAATGCTTTACGGCGATACCGACGATGAAACAGGCCACGAGTACGCTCCGCTTTACGCAGACATCGACATCACAGTACTTGCCGAGGCTGATTACGACGCGCTCAAGGCGGCTGAAAAGGCTATCGACGATATAGGCGAAGTTACTCTCGAGAGCGGCGACGCTATAAAGGCTGCCCGCGAAGCTTACGACGCGCTTTCCGAAGACCTCCAGAAGCTGGTAAGCAACGCCGACGACCTTATCGACGCTGAAACGGCTTACAAGAAGCTTCAGGACGACGCTTCCTCTGCGGCAGATTCTTCTTCGGCGGCTGATTCCTCCGATGCAGACAGCTCTTCCGCTGCTGATACATCTTCCGATACAGATACTTCCAGTGTAAACAGCTCTGCGGCTGATACTTCCTCCGCAGCTTCCTCTGAGGGCAGCTCTTCTGCGGCAAGCTCCGGCGCGGCTTCCAGCTCAGCAGCTTCTTCTGCAGCATCGTCCGGCGCAAGCAGCAGCTCGTCCACATCTTCTGCGGCTGACAACACCAACCCTGCTACCGGCGGAGCGGCGGCTCTTTCGGCAGTAATGATACTTGCAGGCGCGGCTATCACTGTATTCAAGAAGAACAAGTAATTTGAACGTTTTTTCCGAAAGGAGCTGAACTGAAATGGCTGACATCGGCAGGCTAGCGATGAAAATATCGGCGGCGGCGTGCGCGATCATCATCGGCGCGAGCGCTTTCGGTCTGGAACACAAGCAGTATCAGCCTGACGGTTCGGACAAAATTTCGGGAGAGCCGCAGAGCATTCTCGCGAAGCTGCCTGCTGACAACGGCTTTGCGGAAGCTCTGAACGGCGATGAGAATGCCGAAGCGGAACACGAAGATCTTAGCGGTGATGAAGCGAAAAATGACCGCGATGATGATACGGAGAGCGAGGCTTCGGCTTCTCCGCGGCTGCCTGAGGAGCAAACTTCGGGCAGCGGCGGAGGAAATAATTGGGGCGGTACGTCGGACAGCGGCGGGTATGCCGACCCGACAAATTCGACCGGTGCGGATACCGACCTTTCGTCGGGAAATTCATCGGGCGGTGGCAATCAGCTTGCGGACGACGAGAGCAGCACCGACACTCCCGGAGATGACCCGCAGGACGGCGCGGAAACTGACCAAGTATACTTCAAAACGAGCATTATCGACGGCGAAACCGTGGAAAACGCGCAGTACGCTTTCACGATAACGCATCTGAAAAAAGAGCTGAAACTCAAACGGCTTGACGTCAGCGTGAACGGCTCGAAAGTGCCTTACAAGGGCAAAGTTACGCTTTCGGCGGAGAACGGAGGGCGCAACAAGATACGGGTAGCGGCGACGTATACTGACAAAGATGGAAAAGTTTACTCCGGCTACCGCGAGTACACGGTATATCTTAAAGAGGCGCAGAGCGAGCCCGACCCGCCTCAGCCGACCGAGCCGAAGCTTGAAACCAGTCTGTATTCGCACACGCAGTCAGACCCGCAGCTGAACTTCACGGCGTATGTTAGCGGTGAGGCTGATAATGTAAAAATTACCGTTTACCACAAAAACAAGAAACTGAAAAGTGCGGACGGCCAGTATTCGTGCACACTGGATATGGGATTAAATACCATACGAATCAGCGCAAAATACGAATACGATGGCGAGCAGAAGCAGGAAGATCTGACTTTTGAAATTAAACTTATTGCGCAAACTACGCCGGAGACCGCGCCGTATCTGGCGTACCAAAATGTGCCCGAAAATGTGCGCGGAACGCTGTATACGCTGGATCTGGCGCCGCGCGACTGCGACGGCAACAAGCTTTTCTATAATAATCTTTTTGTGCGCTTGAACGGCGCGGAGATACATTATCAGTGGGACGGCGAGTATACAAGCTACCTGCTGAATTTGGTCGGCGGAGAGAACACGCTGGACATACGGATCACCGATGATCAGGGTAGATATGCAGATTTTTCCTATGTGATACAGTGCACGGCTTTGCAGGACGGCGACCTCATCGGCGTTGCGACCATGCAGATCGACGCGAATGTGCTTGGTCTGGGAACTATTGTCAGCGACATGACTGTCGAAATCCGTCAAGGCGAATCGGCGGCGGAGTCGATAGTGAACGCTTTGGAGAATTACGGATTTAATGTAAGCAGTACGGGAAGCTTTGGCGAAGCGTTTTACATTGCCGGACTTCACAAGGCAGGCATGGCGGCGGGCGCGGCGATCGACCCCGAGCTGAAAAAGCGCATCGACGCCGACCCGATGATACATTACACGAGTAACAGCGATCCCGATGGGCTTAGCGAGAAGGATTATACGACCGGCTCAGGCTGGATGATAACGGTAAACGACCATTTCACGAGCTACGGAACTAGCGATATGCACCTGAAAGACGGCGACAAACTGCGGCTGAGATACACATTGGCGTACGGAAAAGACATAGGCGGATACACTGAGGGCGACGAAAATTATGACATTTGCTTCTAAATTTTTGCGATTTTTTTGCGCCGCGGCAATGGTTTTTATGCTGGTCGGGGGGCTGAAAGCGAGCGCGGAAGAGCCGAAAAGAGAACTTCTGACGGATGATATTTACCGAGAAAGCGTGCAAAAAGCGCTCAAGTGGGAGCGTAAAAAGCTTGCTTTCGATAGCCTTTGTGATGGATTTTTGGCGCATGACCTAGCGGGAACTTCCGAAGGAGATTGGTTCGTTTTGGCTGAACGCGTACTCGATATTGATGACAATTATGACGATTACGCTCGCGTTTCAGTTGAAAAATTTGCAGATTTTATGCTTGGACCCGATGGCGGATACCTAACCGAGCCTGCGAGAATAGCTGTTGCGGCGGTGCTCTGTGATGAAGATCAGCGCGAAAATTTTGCGGAATTAGCGGACCTAGACATCTCGCAGGCGGGTGCAAATGAGCTTGCATGGCTCGCCGCGGCACAGAATTTTTGCAGTCTTGACAATGCAAAAACGATCAAAAAGCTCTGCGAAATGCAGCAGTCGGACGGCGGTTTCGGGCTTTCAAACAGCGATGCAGACATAACTGCGATGGCGCTCATGGCGCTTCCTAAAGACGGTGAAAACGCAGAAAAAGCGCTGGATTATCTGAAAAAATACTTTGCTGAAACGGACGAAATATCGTGCGAAACGGCAGCGCAAATGATAATTGGACTTTGCGCACAGGGCGTGAATTGCAGCGAAAGCAGTGATTTTACAAAGGAAAACGGCGTGCGGCTGACGGAGATTTTGCTGAGCTATCAGACAGATGACGGCGGCTTTTCACACGTTTACGGTGACGAATCGAACACGATCGCAACGATGGAAGCGCTTGCGGCGCTGGCTGTTCAGGGGTATTTTTCAGTCGCCGGAGAGTATTATTTGAACGAAAACTTTGCTTTGACAGATGTACTTTCAACTGAAAATCCGTTTGCAGAGGGCTTTTTTAAGTACGATTCTGATCAAATCGAGTCGATAGATGAACCGCTTGCAAGTGATTTCTCAATGATTTCAGAACTGAAAAATCGTGCTGATGAGTACGGCATTGATGATGAAACGCTTGATATTTTGAAAGAAAAGTATGCGATTTCAAAGCGAAAATGTGATGAGATTGAGAAGCTTAATGCTAAAATTCGAGAGAATTTTTACCCTGCAAGCGATGTGAATTTCACAAAATTGAGCAAAATTTCAGCGCTGAATGAAGAAATTTCTTCATATAAATCGGCTGATAAAGAGCTGATTTTGAGCGCTAACGAGTTGTCTGAACGTGAAAAAGCTTTAAAAAAAGAGGCTGCAGCGGGTGCGATTTTAATTATAATTTTGGCATGCAGCGGCGTTATATACATTATAAAAAGGACAAAATCACATGAGCAATTACGCAAAAAAGATATTTGATGAAGTGAATAAATCGCTCAAAGGCAAGGATAAAGCTGTAAAAAAGGCTGTTGTTACACTAGCTGCGGGCGGACATTTACTGCTTGAGGACGTGCCAGGAGTCGGAAAAACTACGCTCTCAAAGGCGCTTGCGGCGGCGGCGGGACTTGAAACCAAGCGTGTTCAGTTCACGCCGGATACTCTTCCGAGCGACATTACGGGCTTTACGCTTTGGGACGCAGCTTCGGGACAATTCAGATTTCACAGCGGCGCGGTAATGACGAACATTCTGCTTGCTGACGAGATAAACCGTACTTCCCCGAGAACTCAGGCGGCTCTTTTGCAGGCAATGGAGGAAAAGTGCGTAAGTGAGGACGGAAAAACTTACAAGTTGGAGTCGCCATTTATGGTAATCGCGACGCAAAATCCGTACGGTTCTGCAGGCACGATGCCGCTTCCAAACTCACAGCTCGACCGTTTTATGATGAAAATCTCACTCGGCAGACCCACGCAGACGGAGCTTTCGGAGTTGCTTTTACACCGCGCCGAGCAGCCAAAAACGGAGATCAACGCGGTCTGCGGCAGGGAAGAAGTGCTGAAAATGCAAGTCGATTGCGATAAAATTTTCTTCTCACAGTCGATTGCGGAGTGGCTTGCGGCACTTATCGAGGGGACGAATTGTGATGAAAATGTTGCTCAGGGAGTAAGCCCGCGAGGTGCGATCGCAATCATGAAAGCAGCAAAAGCAATGGCTTATTTTGATGAGCGCGACTATGTTTTGCCTGCTGACATCGCGGAGATTTTCACGGAATCGGCAGCACACAGACTCGTTTTGACACCAAATGCAGCGGCTCAGAGCGTAAAAGCAGACGAAATTTGCACGAAAATTCTCGTAAATTCACCTCCGCCGCACATGAAAGGAAAGAAAAAGTGATAGTTGAAGTAATATTATCACTCTTGATTTCTTTGATCGTTTGGCAGATTTTTGCGTCGACCATCACATTTTTTATTCCGATTCATTTGAAAAATGAAACGAAAATTAGCAAAAATCGAATTGAATTGAAGCTGAAAAACACATCGAAATTCGATTTTTCGTGGTCAATTACTGCTAAAATTCAACTTGAAAATCTGTATACTAACGAGAAAACGGAACTGAAAATCAAGCGTACATCTTCTGTAAACGGCTTGCTTTCACTTGTAATCGATGTAAAAAACTCAACTTGTGGACTGCTTAATGTTGAGATTTCTGATGTGAAAATTACTCGTTTCGGTTCGATATTTGGTCGAAAAATTCAAATTGCAAACTCTGAACCATGTCTTATAATGCCTGAGGTTTTGCCTGAAATTTTGAATTTTGAACTATCTGATAGCAATATTTTTTCTCAAAAAAAAGGCAATGGACTGCGCGATGGTGTTCGTGAATATCAATCGGGTGATTCGATGCGCGATATTCATATGAAACTGTCTGCAAAAGCCGGAAAATATATGGTTTCTGAACGACCTAACGGTGGAGAAGGCGTAGTGAATATTATATTTTGTTATTCTGGTGATGCCGATATTTCTCAAAAAAATGCATCTCTTTTGCTAACTTTAATGTACGATTGCTTTGCAAAAGGCGGGGAGTGTGCAGTGAAAATCCGCGATGAAATAGTAAAGGTTCAAGGTGAATGGGACGTTCAAAGTACTTTTTTGAAACTTTTTTCTAACGATAGAAAGTCATTTTCTTCTCGTTCAGTAAATGATTTTGATGGTATTTTGATTGAAAATGGTGAGGTGCATATGACTTGAAGTTGTCGATCTTGAAACAAAACAGCTCTGATAAAATTGATTTAGCATCATCATTTGCACCTTTGTTTTTAGCAATTTGCTCGTTTTTTTTATCGTTTTCTTTGATTTTTGACTCATTTTCTGCAATATATTTTTTCATAATTTTAGCTGTTTCCATGCTTTTTTCAATCACGATAATCAAAAAATCCAAGAAAACATCAATTAGTATAGCGGTCATTTTACCGATCCTTTTCGTAGCTTTTCACACTGATTTAATTGGTTTTTTTGCAGCAATACTCAATAAAATTCAGCTTATCATGTTTGAAAAGTATGCCTTTTCAGTGCATTTGTTTGATTCAAGTGGCACATCTTTTGCTGCAAAAATCATTTTTTTGAGCTGTCTTTCGCTTCTGTTTTCCTGGATCTTTTTCAGTGATTCTAAAATTCTGAAAGCCGTATTTCTTTTGTTAATGATAGTTTTTGTGGCCTTTTTAGGCAATATTTTATCTGTAGTTTTGGCGATTTTTTGCACATTAATAATGATTTTTTATAATAGAAAGCGCTCTTTTTGGGATGTGATGTCCCGAAGTTTCGTGATAATTTCTGCATTATCTATCTTTATCTCTGCGCAATTTATGCAGGTTTTCTCAAAAAAAATCACCATGAATATTTCAAATTCAGTATATGGCGGCGATGGTTTTCAGTTGCCAATGGGTGATCTAAGTGATTCAAAACCTTTCCGGCCTAAAGGTTTCTCATCGCTTGAAGTTGTGATGGATACGCCCGAAGCCATGTATTTGCACGGTTTTTTGGGATATAATTATTCTGATGGCAAATGGCAGACGGCAGATTATTCGCAGATCAGTGATTACTCAGAAAAGTTGGCTTATTTGGATGCGCAGGGGTTCATTGCAGACTCTCAGACTGTCATTTTCGCAGAAAATTTTGCTGATGATTTCTCTTTTAATAATGTAACTGTGACGAATCTTGGCGCAAATTCAAGTGTATATTACACTCCTGCAACGGCAAAATATGATGCTTCACCTCGCTTTTTTTCGTCTGGTGGATTTGAAAATCCGAAAAAATTTGGCGAGAAAACGCCTGCTTCATCACAAACTATAGCAGATCTTATCCAAAATTCAAGTTCTTTTTCTAATAAATATCATGATGAAAACGACTTGCTCGGCGAAACTTATATTTCAAATTCAGCAATCTTTGACGAGATCTACACACAGAATTTCACTAAACTACCCGACAATATCAACCGAATTTTAGATACCGAACTTGCAAAATATGATGTTGAACGTGGCAATTTGAATGACATTGCCAACGTTATTTACGATTATCTTGGTGGTTTTTCGTATGATATTAATGCTTCTAATTTGACTTTGGAACAGTTTTTACAGACTTCTAAATCGGGATATTCGATTCATTTTGCAACTGCTGCGACCGAGATCTTTAGATATTATGGCATACCTGCACGCTATGCAGAGGGGTATATTGTTGATAAAAATGCGGTTAAAAACAAGCTTTCCGGTTCGCCAATTACTCTTAGAGATGCCGATTTTCACGCTTGGACTGAGTACTATTTAACGGGGATCGGCTGGATCCCATTCGAGTCTACGCCCGAGTATTTTGATAAAATGCCGCTTCCAAATGGCGTTTCAGCAGAAAAATTGCTGGAGCTCGCGCATAATAATTCGGCGATTCAGCAAGGAAATAATGTGGTTTCGGGTGAAAGAATTGCCGATAAAATTGTAGATGATGAAGAGCAAACGAAGAATTATTATTTGATTTTTGCTCTTGCTCCGCTGTTTCTGGCTGCGATTCTTGTAGGTGTGCGAGTTCTATATATAAGAAATAAGCTGAAATATGACGCTTCATTTGCGCTCCAAATTTGCGTTTCTCTCCTTAATTACCGGCAAAAGCATGTTGAAATGGCAAATGGAATTTACGATTTTTCTGCATTAAGTGATGATTTACAAAGCCAGCTTGATGATTTCCAGAGTGCTTTAATGGAGAAAATGTATTCAAATCATTCTGCTGTTCAAGTTTCTGATTCACTTGGATTATATAAAAGTGTAAAAAAATCGACCTTTGCAGATTTAAATTTTTATCAAAAAATCATGTACACTATAAAGGTCTACTTTTGATTTAAGGAGTTTTAATGGATAAAATCAAGAAAAAACGCGTTGCTGAGTATTCGGCGATTGTAATTATATTTGCATTATTTGCAATTTTATTTATTAAAAATATTCATCTTTCGACTACAGATGATCATGATAAAAATAATCAAAATTATCATGCAAATCTTTCAATAAATTTCGATCAAATATATGCCGAACAGAATTATAAAAGGCTGAAAGAAGAATTGAAAAGTGGCGATCTTTTGCCTGAAAAACATTGCTTTGCTGATGATGAAACGATTAGTTTTTCGGAGAATGACACGGTGTTTGATGTTCTTTTATGTTATTGTGAGGAAAAAAATATATCTCTTGATTATCAAAAACCGTCTGAAAACATTTATAAAACAGCCTATATTAAAGGTATAGGCGGGCTTTATGAGGGCGATTGCACGAAGAGATCGGGCTGGGTCTATACTGTAAATGGTGATAAACCGAATGTTGGAATGTCGGATTATGTCCTTGAAGATGGCGATAATATTGTCATTTATTTTACGATTTATTAGGGATTATGACGTATGAAAAAGTTTTCGCGACTCAATTCTGGAGTTTTATTTTTGTTTTTTTTGTCAGTGATCGGCATAACAATGTTCACTCAGAACGTCTATTTGCGTGCAATTTCTCTTGTGATTTCGATTATAAATGCATGTTTTTTTGATGTTATAACAGATTATTTTAAGGACTTTCGGTTCTATTTAGCCGTGTTTTTGGTTATCACAGTTTCAAATCCGCTGTTTGTTCACCGCGGAAATACAGTGCTTTTTTATGTAAAAAACACACCTATAACGCTTGAAGCAATAGCGTATGGCGCAAATTTTTCACTTTCACTGATCGCTGTTTTGGTCTGGTTTCGCATTTTCTCTAAGTTAATGACTGCCGAAAAAATTAACGAAATTCTTGGAAAACGCTTTGCGACTGTCGGCATGATCGCTTCTTTGACGCTGAGATATGTTCCAGAATTCAAGCGACGTTTTGCCGAAATTGCCGATGCTCATCGTTCAGCTGGTTTGATATGTGAGGATACTTGGTTTGAAAAAGTCAAAAGTTATCTGAAAATATTTATGTCGCTCGCTGAATTCTCATTTGAAAAGTCGGCAAATACGGCTGTTTCAATGAACGCCAGAGGATATTTATTACATAAACGCACGCAAATTTCGCACAGAAAATTTCAATTTGACGAACTCCTTGTGCTTATTTTGACGCTTGTCATTACAGTTTGTGTGATAGTTTTCTCCCTCACTCACAAACTTTCAACCTCGTTTTACCCAACATTTAAAACGGATTTTTCCATGCTCCCGACAATTTTATTCACGATTTTAACTCTTATACCGACATCTTTTGAATTGGAGGATAGACTAAAATGGCATTTATCGAATGCGAAAAATTAAATTTTTCCTATCCTTATGCTGATGATAAATCGAATGGTTTTGCACTTCATGATATAGATTTTTCACTTGAACAAGGTGATTTTTTGCTCATTTGTGGGACAAGTGGTTCGGGAAAATCTACTCTTTTGCGTCTTCTTAAGCCCGGAATCTCTCCTAATGGAAGGCTTGACGGCAAAATAATTTACGCCGGAAAATTTTTAAATGACTTGCCTAAAACAGCATCTGCTGCCGAGATAGGCTATGTTTTTCAAGACCCAAATGCCGCTTATGTGACCGAAAAAGTCTATTCAGAACTCGCTTTTTTGCCGCAGAATCTTGGCTTGTCACCCGAAACTATCGAACTTCGAATAGCCGAGATCTCCGCTTTTTTCGGACTTGAATCTATCATCGGATCAGATATTTGCAACCTTTCAGGCGGTCAAAAACAACTTGTGAACCTCGCCGCTGTCATGACAGCCTACCCTAAATTGCTGATTTTAGACGAGCCAACATCCCAGTTAGACCCCATTTCTGCTGAGAGATTTTGCGAGATCGTTCTGCGAATTCAGCGTGAAATGGGCACTACGATCATTGTGAGTGAGCACAACACCGAGCATTTTTTCAATTTTGCTGACAAGATTTTGCACCTTGAAAATGGCCGTCAGCTTGCCTTTGATACGCCATCTAAGTTCGTAAAAAATGCTGCAAATCACGACTTTCTGCCCACTTCAGCTAAGCTTTTTTCATCGTTTAAACTTGACAATTGCCCCGCTTTCACGACTTCTTCAGCAATGGATTTCGTACGAAATCATTACAAAAAAGATGCTTCTGAGCAATTCAATGACGATAAAAATCACTTGAATGGCGATGCAGTTAAGGTGAAAAATGCCTACTTTTCATATACGCGACGTGGTAAAGATGTCATTGATGGCCTCGATTTTAACGCTGATTTTGGACGAATCCACGCGATCTGCGGTGCTAATGGCTCGGGAAAAACCACACTTTTTAAGCTCATAAGCGGTCTAAAAACTCTGCGTGACGGCAAAATTTATATTGACGGAAAGCGCATTTCTTCGTACAAATCGGGCGCTCTTTATCGAAATTTGATAGCTTCTCTGCCGCAAGACCCACACGATATTTTCATTTGTGAGAGTGTTAAAGAGGACATTTCCGCCTCACCCGACGGCGAAAAAAACGACTTTGAAACCGTAAAAACGCTCTGCAAAAGGCTCAATATTTTCGAAAATTTGCTTGATCTTCACCCTTATGATCTGTCAGGAGGCGAGATTCAGCGGGCTGCTTTGGTCAAACTTTTGCTTCTTGACCCCAAAATTTTATTGCTTGATGAACCGACAAAAGGTCTTGACAAGCAGTGCAAAAGACAGCTTTCGTCGCTTCTAAAAGAGCTTGCGGCGGAGGGCAAAGCTATAATTTTTATCACACACGACATGGATTTTATTGCTGAAACTGCCGATGATGTCACTCTGATTTTTGGTGGAAAGGCTGTTTCAAGTCTTCCTGTGCTGCAATTTATCATGCAAAATTCTGTTTATACGACGGCAGCTTCGCGGATTGGCAGAGGTTATTTTGACAAGACAATGACTGATTCCGAGCTTATCTCAAGTGCAGTCAGCCGCAAAAATGAGCGAGGTGATGGCGATGAATAGCTCGATTCCGTCGCTGATTTTCGTGTCGGTTTGCGCGATTTTCTTGCTGATCTGCCTTGTCAAGACCGCTCGCCATAGGAGCGCTGGATTCATCTCGATAACGGCGGTACTCACGGCGCTTTCGGTCGTCGGTCGCATCGTTTTCACGCCGATTGCAGGATTCAAACCGTGCACTGCGATCATCATAATTGCTGGTGTGTCGCTGGGCGCGGATGCGGGTTTCATCTGCGGTGCGCTGACGGCTCTCATCTCCAACATCTACTTTGGGCAGGGAATGTGGACGTTTTTTCAGATGGTCAGCTGGGGGCTGATCGGCGTTCTCTCTGGTATTTTCAGGTCGCAGTTGGCCAAACATAAATGCCAAATGTATCTATTTGGAGCATTTTCAGGTGTGCTCTACTCATTCATAATGGACGTTTTCAGCGTGATTTGGCAGGACGGCGGCTTTAATTTGGCGCGATTTATCGCTTATGCGGCTGGCTCAGCGCCATTTTGTGCGGTGTACGCGTTCTCAAACGTTGTGTTTTTGCTGATCTTAGGGCCGCGAATGATACGTTCGATCGGGCGGGTGGTTTTGAAATACGATCTGCTGAAAGAAAATTAGTGTACGATTTTTCGGACTTATCAACTGCATATAACAAAAAAACCGCTGATTTTACAGCGGTTTCTCTTTGTGAAGTGGAGCATAGGGGATTCGAACCCCTGACCCCAACACTGCCAGTGTTGTGCGCTACCAACTGCGCTAATGCCCCGAATTGACAATAATATTCTACCACAAAATCTTGCCTGTGTCAAGTATTAAAATGAATATATGAGTAATAAATTAAAAATATACTGTTAATTATTCGATGGCTGAATCTGCTTGCAAATTTATATATGAATAAAATGTAAAATAAGTTGCTAGTCTATTGACAAATTGACTTAACTATGATATAATTTAATACTACCCGAAAGGAAGTGAGGTATGTGGCGGAAAGCAAAAACCAGTCTACAAAGCAGATTGCGGACAATCGAAAGGCTTACCATGAGTATTTTGTGCTTGAAAAATTCGAGTGTGGGATAGAGCTTTGCGGCACCGAAGTCAAGGGCATTAGAAACGGCAGCGTTAATCTGAAAGACGCTTGGTGCTCGATCGAGGACGGGGAGTGCTTTGTTAAAGGAATGCACATATCTCCTTACGAAAAAGGTAACATTTTTAACCGTGACCCGCGTCGCGAACGCAGGCTTTTACTGCACAAGCAGGAAATTCATAGGCTGCTTGGCAGAATTCAGCAGGAGGGGCTTACGCTAATACCGCTTTCTTTGTATTTTAAAGGAAGTCGTGTAAAGCTCTGCATGGGACTTTGTAAAGGTAAAAAGCTTTACGATAAGCGCGACGACATGGCGAAAAAGGCGGCTCAGCGCGACATCGAGCGCGCGATCAAGAACCGCGGCTAACACGGGGGCGTAAAGGTTTCGACGGGGATCTTGAAGCATGATAAGCGAGTAGAGGAGCGCACCCTCTCTAAACGGCGTACGTTTTAAAATTAGACGACAACGATAATTTTGAATTAGCTGCTGCTTAAGTCAGCGCTCGTCTTGCCCTTGAGTACCACGGCTTGGGTAAAGGCGTCGATTAGTGGTGAACGTCATTGGGCGAAGGCTGTGACCCTTTGATGTATTACGGTCTACTGATCTGTCGCGCGTGTCTGTTTGCGCGGCTTTGAGGGAATGGGCATTGCCGAAATAACAGAATACACTCGTAGAAATTCGTGGGGATAGGTTTTCGGACAGGGGTTCGACTCCCCTCGCCTCCACCAAATGTTGAAAAGACGAACACAACAAATATATTCTTTGTGAGTGGTCTTTTCGGAATAATAACAACGCCTCATGATTGATTTCATGAGGCGTTTATTCTTACTTAATAATTTTGATTACCTGTCCTGCATAGATAAGATTAGCATTTTTTATGTTGTTGTCCTTAACGATTTTTGCGACTGTCGTTTTATATCTTGCGGCTATCGCCGAAAGAGTATCACCCTTTTTGACTGTATATCTAGTTACTGTCTTTTTAGGTGTGTCTTTTTTCGGCTCCGACGGTGTAACTTTTTTCTTATAGCCGTTAAGCCCTGCGGCTTTTATGATTGACGGGAAATTGACTTTTGCAGTATCGAGGTCAACGCTGCCTGTAACGCCGTTTACTCTCCCTGTAAAGCTGTGCTGGTGCATTTTATGCGCTATTGACGGGGCTCGGGTGATATTCGCACACCATATTGCATAGCGACTTCTGATAGCTGCCGACACTTTGGCGGTGAGAAAAGCTTCGTAAGAATAGAGCATACAATAGTATCCCGCCGCCTCAACAACGCTAATAAAACCTTTGATGATGTCGTCACGCAGTCCGGGCATATTATATTGTGCAGCTTCTTCTATGTCGAGCGCAACAGGCATAGAGAATGGGCATTTAGACTTGATGAGATTGACAAAGCCTGTTGCTTCTCTCTTCGCTGCCTCTACTGTATCTGCATACATATAGTGATAGAAACCTATGTTAAGTCCTGCGGCCTTTGCGTTTGCATAATTACGCTCGAACTTTTTGTCAATCTGCCTAGGATAAGACATTATGTCGCCGTAGCTCGATCGTATCATTACAAAGTTTATGCCGCTTGCTTTGAGCTTCTTTGTATCAACGTTTCCGTTATGCTGAGATACGTCTACGCCTTTGTATGTAGCCATTTTTATTCCTCCATTTTCTTGTAGTAGGACTTGATCTTATTGACCTTGTCGGCGTTATCTGTCAAGAGCTTTTTAACGTCGGTAAGGTCAATTTCGTAAACGTCCGAAATCTCATCATATGTCATACCGAACGCAAAGCTCTTGAATATTTCATTTTTTTCCTGCTCTGAAATGTTTGTCATTACTGTTCTCCTCCTTGGCTTTCTTCAACTGTTATTTTTAAACGGTGTACGATTTTAACGAGAAATGACGGCAACGGCACGCCGAGAACGGAAAGGTTTTCAAGAATGCTTATACACTCATTGATGATGAGCCATACTGTGACGATTACGCCAAAATAATAGCTAAATCCTATATCAATTCCCACCGAGGACAGCCCCTCACTTATGAGCCAGTCCGTGACACCCGCTACGCACACTACAAGGATATAGCAGAGTTTTTTGACAGCTCCGACAATCCCTATTCGGCTACTTAGGTCACTCTTATACCACGCTTTCGCAAGCCCGCTCAGATAGTCTATTATCATAACGGCGATCAGTATAAGCAGCGGTATAGCTATTACGCCGAAATATGCAGACAGACCGCCTAGGACGGCGGCGACAATGCCCTTAAATACGTTTTCTTTCATTTATGCCTCCTTGCCGTCGTCGCCGTCGTCGAAATCATATCCTGTGATTTCTGTATACTCTTCGGCTGTTATCCAGCCGTGTTCTACCGCCTCGTGAACTCTTGCGATAGACCAAAAGCCATTATCGTAATAGTCCTTTACTTTCTTAAACTTTTTACTCATCTACATTCACCTCCGCAGTATTTTCTGCATCATCAAGATCCACGCCACACATCATTGAAAGATAGTCCACGTTGGCTGCAAGCTCGGCGTTCTCGTATCTGAGTTTGGCATTCTTGTTCTTTTCCTCGACAAGCTGCTTTTCGATTGGAATGTACTTGAACATTTTTCTACCTCCATAAATCATAATAAAAGGCTGTCATTTGCTGAATGAGCTTATAACAATCGCCTTTGGAAGCGTGAGCAACCCAACTGCCAAAACATTCGTCAACCTGTTCTCCGGTCATTACGCCTTGTCTTGCAAGCTCAACAAGCTTCTTTAACTTTCTCCTCTCTCGAACAACTTTCTGAGGTAACAGTTTCATAAGAACTTTGCCGCTAGCGGTCAATCTGAAACTAAACCCCAGAAAATGTACAGGCTGTTTAATGGGAAATATCTGAGTTTTCTTTTTGTTCATCATCAAGCCCAAACTGTCTATCTCCATTTCGATTTGACTTAAGCAAAATTTTAGATACTCCTTGTCGTCGTGTATGAGAATGAAGTCGTCCATATAACGAACATAATGCTTTATGTGCAGCTTTTCCTTGATAAAATGATCCATATCATCTAATACAGCCAACTCTATAAGCTGAGTGACCTGTGAGCCTAATCCCATACCTACGTCAGGGTTGTCTCCTTGATTAAAACTGTTGATGATACGAGCCGTTTCACTAGAAGCCCACTCGTCTCTAGCACGTTTTCTTACAGCGTTTTCAGCCACTATGTGAGCTGTGCTGCCAAAATAATTCTTGATGTCACATTTGAGGACATATTCGTTTGTTCCGTGTTTTCTCCAATGCTTTTGCATATGACATTTAAGCCTATTGCGTGCAAAATCTGTGCCTTTTCCAACTTGGCAAGCACAATTATCGTAAATAAAAGACCTCGACAAAGCCTCTGTGAGATAGTTATCACATAGGTTTCGCTGGAATACTCTATCTCGTATTCTTGTGCTTACTATTCTACGGACCTTAGGCTCTGTTATCGTGAACACAGAATAATTGCCTATCTTGTATCTTCCATTATCAAGGTCATCTTTGAGCTTGAAACAGTTTACAAGTCCGTTTTTCACAAATCCAGCTGTGGAGTCTTTCCACATTACACCTTTCTTACACTTCAACATTGCTTTATAGAGGTTATCATAGCTGCACACTATTTCTCTTACACTGTTTTCTTTCATAGATAAATGCGGCGTTGACAGCAGTACTTACTGCTTCGAGTAAACCGCATCGCCGCTATAGTTTCACCTCGCACTATATACTCGGTTAGGATAGCAATTCCTTGTGTGAGTGCATTGATTTCGACCTTTAAGGCTTACTTTAATCTAGCTCTTCTCACGATCGGGGGCGACTCCGTTAGTGTTGTTCGCATTGTTGTTGTTCAACTCTCCTGACGGATTGATGTTACGCACGTTGTTGGCGTTGCCGACGTTGGGACTCCGCAGCCACCAAGCAACAAACTACAACTGCTACCCTATATCTCAAAGCCTTTGGCTTTAAGTTCTTTTGAATATCGTTCTTTATCTGACCTTATCCAAGCACGAGTCAGATTTTGAACATCATAGATTTTTCTCGACCAGTATTCAAGCCTGCCGCTCTCAATACCAAAAATCTTATGAGCTATTGTAATCGTCGCAAGAAGAGAATGTGACTCAGCAAGAGCTTTCTTCTGGAAGCCTTGTCTCATTCTATAGTCTTCTGGATATTCGACTTTAACAGAATTTGCAGCGTTAATATACCTGTTGATGTCAACAGCACTATCAACTATCTTGTTCGTAACACACCAGCGATATCTTTTTGGGAAATTCTTTTCATTCGTGCATATCTGTACTGTATACGCCGTCAGTTCAGCAGACCTAGTTATGACAGAGAGTTCTCCTCTTTCCTGCTTGCTCTTAACTACAGACATCTTCTCTTCCTCCTTTACACCGCCTGTCGGCGGTTATGATAGATTAAACGATGCAACAAGCGGGGGCGACTCCGAGAGTGATGTTCGCACCGCTGTTGCTCAACTCTCCTGACGGATAGACGCTACGCACGTTGTTGGCGAGGCCGACGGTGGGACTCCGCAGCCACCAGTATTTCGCACTTCCGTTTCTGTACTTAATTCTGTTGGTATCCTTACCAGCAGTCACAGTTGCCGAGTCGGAAAAGTCCTTGAAGTAATCATACGGACCACCATCGTTGATGTTGTTCTCATTGCCTGCATATACCTCAGAACATGACAGCAAGAACACTTTCTCAACGCTGTCCTCATATCCGCCGCCCTCGTTGACAACATTCTTTGCCGTTCTCTTCTTGACCTTTCCGATAACGCTCACAAAATCGGGATCCATACCATAGAGAAAGCCAGCTGTGCTTGTCACCCAGTTTGGAGGTCTGTCATACTTAGTCTGCGGTGTCCATACCTGCCCAGCAGCCTTGCCGCTGTTGAGAAGCTGTCTTATAGCAGACTCTCTCCAGTTGTTAGAGCCATATCTTACTCTGTGTATGCTGTTGATATTGCTCTCAGGCGTGCCTGCTATCGTAGCATTGCCGAGACTTGTACCGTCAGTGCCGTTGGTCACCGATACTGTTTCCAGTGCTGATGTGTCAGATGTACTTGCGTAGCTTGATATCTTTGTAACAGATGCTTTTGTGTTATAGCTCCAAGGGAACATTATCACGCCGTTCTGAGGGATAGCTTTCGTCAGCGTGAACTGATATCCGCTGTAATCGTTATTCGTGGTATCGTAGGTGCTGTCGATTGTGAAATGATATGTACCAGCCGCAAGACCGTCAGGAAAAGCGAACAGAGCTTCTGTGCTGTCATACTGAAGTTCGGCGTAGCAATCCTGCCAACCAAGCGTCAACGAGTGCTCCAGCTGTGGGTCTGCCGGTGTGTCCTGGTCAACGCCAAGCACAGTAACGATCATCTTTGAAGCCGTTTCGTGTACCACAACAGCGTCGCCAAGCTTCGCGGTTCCAACTACAGTAATCCCGTACACAGCAAGTGATACCGCCGCGTCACCATAGTGCCAGTCAGCGCCATCATACACGAATTCGTAGTCGCCATTGTGTGCCGTACCGACTTCATTGATAAACGTATCAGCATTGACCGTAGCAGATGTGATACCCGGTGTTTCACCATTTGTGTTGCCGATAGTTGCATTTATTGCGGTCTCACGCTCGACGGTGAACTGGTCGCCTTTATGGAAGATGTTCTTAGCCATACCGCTTCTGACGAGTGCCTGAACGTTCTTCCAGCCCTTAATAACAAGACCACCTGTATTATTTGCTATAGCTGCAAGTGATGCAGCCATTCCCTGCATTGTTGAGTCTCTAACGAGATCGATTGTTTCTACTGCCATTGTTATTCCTCCGTTTCTTTATATGTCAACGATAAACTTTTATCGCTGTTTACTGATAGTAAAAAATTCTTGTCGTGATAAATGTCTTTCACGGCCTTTTCTGCTTCTGCTGCCGCTGCGTTTGCGGCTGTTGCTGCCACATTAGCTGATTTTACGGTTTTCCTCGCAATAGCGGTTGCTTCTAAGTCCATTATTTGTGCTGCCTCCTATATCTTTACCCAGGATAAAGCTTCACCGTCGAAAACGAAAACCTCGCCTGTGTCGATTTCAAAAAAAGTCGAGCCGTTTCCGACTTTGTACCCGCATATCATATCCGTGGGCTTGGTATCGGTTGACTTGCCTCTAAGCTCCAGTATAGACACTCTGTCTGCGAGTGAAGTTGTCGCCTTGTATATAGTTATCACATTAACCCTCCTTATAACGTTTCACATACGGCATAAGGCTTGCCGTCGGTTATTCTTAGTTTAACGATGAACGTTGCTCCAGTATCATTATTTTTAAGAGCTATGCCGTCAATAACATCACCTACGATCTCAGCAGCTTTATTAGCCCGCTCAGTTGCGGCATTAGCGGTAGCTATTACTGTATTGACCGCTCCTGTAAGGCTTTCTCTTGCCGTGTCTGCATTATCGGCGGCGGAGTTCGCTTTGTTTGCGGCAGCTGAGGCTATATCAACAGCTTTGCTCGCTTCATTCAAAGCCTCAGCAAGCGCCTTATACTCATTCGTGGACGTTATCTCGTCGTCTGATACTGCTGAGCGCTGCACCGCAATATAGAAATACTGCGTCGTAAGCAGCGAGTTTTCTTTGTAGAGGGATATTTCAGCAATAACATAGCCCTCTACTGCGAGTATCTGTTCTGTGAGTTCTGCTACGATTACGTTATTTTCAATAGTGGCGTTGTTGAATACTGCTTTCTTATCTGCCTTAACTGCTCTTATTCGTGCTGTAATACCGCTGTCAAGCGTATACGGCTTGCCGTTATCTGTTATCGTAATATTAACGTAGCGGCTGCTGCTGTCACCTTGCTTGGCGAATACTATCGGCGGAGATGTCGAACGTGAAACATCAAGCGATATGCTTGTTGAACTTTTCATATTAGCCCTCCTCGATCATAAAAGAAAGTGCGTCAATAGTGCTAAGAGGCATTTCTCTTTCCGCTATATCAGATAGCTTTATTGTTGATATTTCCACCTCTGACAGCTCTAGGGCTATATCATTTATAGCCTCGCATATCTCATTGAATGCTTTCGGGTCGTCTTTGGCTGAAACACTTGTTTTGCCGCCCGCCTTATTCTTTATAATCTCATCACGAGATAGAACGAACGGCTCTAATACCCGCTCTATCGCAATTTTGTTTTTGATAATAGCGTATGCGGTTTTGGACGGCAGTTCGATTTTCTGCTTGATTAACGTTTTGATCTGCTCTAGCTTCTGCTCGAGTTCAGCGTTTGATTTTTTGATTTTCATATTATCCCGCCTTTTCGATATTGATTATTCTGTTTTCGAGGTCTTTAATGTATGCTAGCAACAACGGTACAAATTCCTCGTATCTGAGCGCATATTCTTTGCCGTCGCCGTCTACATCAACGAATGCGGCGAACTCAGAGGCGCTAATGCCTGCTTTTTTCATAGCTTCAAGCACGTTCTGTGCCGTGAAGCCTGTGTGCGTCCTGCCGCTTATCGCTATATCGCTTGTATAATTGAACGATACAGGCGTTATATTTTTTATAACGCTTAAATATCGTTCGGAAAGTGGAACGATATTTTCTTTTTTTCGCTCGTCGGACGTTACGGCAACGGGCGAGCCGTTAGCATAGATGTTTGAGCCTACAAGTTTGAGGTTATAAGCGTCCATACCGACAAATAAGCCATTACTATTGACCCACCTAAACGCTATCGTGCCTGTGCAGCATATACCGTAGCCGTCGTCAATGTCAAGGTAGCCTTTGCGCACATACAAGCTATGATTTTGCACCCAGGTGTCACACCGCATTGTTATTGAGTTTCCGACAACGTAAGTGTTACAGCTATTAGCAGTAATGCCGAGATATAAACCGTTGCCATATGTGCCGCTGTCTAAGTATCTAAGCCCAGTATTTCCGCCCCACGATACACCTACATTGTTTTCAAAGTCTATCTTTGACTGAAACCTATTGTCGAACTTGACTGTGCCGACAAAATGATGTCGGCAGCCCTCGTTTGTATAAGCGTCTTGTATGTTGCAACGATAATACGTTTCTATCGCATTGTCATATCTTGCGCCTATTGCTACGCCGTCATAGTTGCCCGAGCCGAGTATAGCGTACTGTGTGGCTGCGGTAGATATAACAGGCATTATATATGCTACTCGCTTATCGCTGAGAAAACACTCTATAACGCCGTCGTGTATATAGCTATAATAGCCTTGGTACGTTTCGGTTTTTAGTGAGCCGGTTAAATTGACTTTTGACGCTGTTACTGTTCCGTTGGCTGTCAATTTAAAATTGTCGCTTTCGACAACAAATCGGTTAGACGTGAGCTTGATTGTTCCCGCTGATTGATTTATTTCAGAAACAAGATTAGACTTGCTCACCTTAAGAGATATGCTCTGCGAGTTCTGCGTTATCGACGATTGCATAGTATTCATTGTCGATTGCATATTGTTTACAGTAGCTTTAGTAGCATATGTCGTACTTACAGTTTGTGTTATATTGTTTTCTGATACTTCGATAGCTGCTGTTACGTCCTCTGTCTTAGCGTAGCTTTCAAGAGTTTGGCTTACGGATAATGTGATACTATCAGCAGTTTGACTTATAAGCGTTTTAAGTGAGCTTTCAGCCGTTGATATGGCGTTGGTATAGCTCGTTGTGATCGTGCTTTTTAACTCTTCGTCCGCAAGCTTGAAAGCCTGCTCGACGCTTTCTTTTGCGCCGGTTATGTTGTCCTCAATGGATTTTTTAAAACCCTGAGATATGGCGTTCGCCTGTACGCTATCAGCCGCAAGGAGTGCTCCATTAAGTGTGCCCACCGTTATGAAGTCTGCTACTATTGCGCCGTTCATTGTTATAGCAAGCCCATAATCGCCGTTATACCCGTTTTTTGAGTAGCCTAAGCCCGCTGAGTTCCAGCGCCACACACGGACGGCGCTTTCAATGTCGGGGCTATCAAGTATAAGTATTTCCTGCGGGCTTTCCGCAGGGTGTAAAACTACATAGCCGCCGCTGTTGCCTGTTATAAGGTTTGTCGCATTTTTTATAGCCTCTTTGAGCTCTGTTGACGCATTTGCAAGCCCCTTTTTCACAAGCGTGGTAATTCCCGCTATTGCCTTATTCTGATCTAAGACAGTTTGAGCAAAGTTGCTCTTAGCGTCACCGAGCTCGATTGACTTGTATTTCTCGGCTAATACGTCATATACAGTCTTAATTACCTTGGCTTTTGCTGATACGCCGAGCTTTGCGAATTTAACGGTTACAGTATCGCAGAGCTTAACTTTTTCAAGCGGCGCAATATTTTTGTATTCCTCAGTCTGCCACAACGAAACAAAAGAGGCAGTAATGCTTACGCTCGGAACTCCGAGGCTTGTGTGTGCTTTCAAATACGTTTCCGCTTTTGTGCGGAGTGTTGCCGGTGTTATCTCGTCGCCCGCTGAAAATTGATCGGAAAGATTTATGATATATGCCTTTTTATGTCCGAGTTCCGCCGCCTCATTGATCGGCAATACTTTGTCTTTGAGATATACAAATTTGTCCTCTGATGTAGTTTTACCGTTGCCGTCGTCTTTCTGCTCTGTGTAAGTAGCATATGGCATTATGTGAGTATACGTTGCTGTTATATTTTTATCTTGCTTAATGTCAGTTAAGTTCTTGCCGTACTCGATCGTTACGCCCGTGTCTGAGCCTCTATGTGAGTGTAGCTTTATAACATAATTATCAAATTCGTACTCGCCGCCCCATATATCAAGCACCGAGCCTTGTTGACCCCCGAGGGCAGCTCTGATTGAACACGGCTCGGAAAGGTCAATAGTATTGAGCGTTGCTATATCGCTTAATGCTTTAAACTTGCTCTCGAAAGCACCGTCAGATATAGCTTTTGTGATAGCCATTTGAGCGGTAGCCGATTTAAGCTTAAGCTCTGCAATCGGTATGCCGTTGAGATCGTAGCTTATATGCTCTGCTTTAATTGATACAATGCCGTTAAGTGGCTTTGAGCAACTATATATACGGAACAACTGAGGGTCGCTTGTGTCATTAGCCTTACATTTGATGATGTTGCCCTCGTTTATGTACGCATATATATTGCCCGTTATAGGATAGCTGATTGACAGCTCATACGAGCCGTTTCTTTCTTCGGTGACTTCGCACGATATAGCGTCGGTAAGAAAACCTATGCCGTTTCTTGTGAAATTTTCCTCTGATTTATCATATAAAATAGGTATCATAACGTACACCACCTTGGCACGATTTCGGCTTTTGTTACTGAGCCAGTAAAACTTATAGCGTTAGTACCTGGAGAAAGTATCGGGAAACCGTCACCGCTCATTACGTTGTTTTGCAAACTTTGACCCTTGTATGCGTTCATTGTTTCGCTGTCTATTTCGATGTAGTCGGACACATTTTCAAAGGTGAATGTATCTGAGTTTATATGCAATGAAATATTACCGCTGCCGTATATCTTGATATATGGCTTTGCGGCGAGCATTTCCGCATTTTCTAGCGTTGCGCCGCCGCTTGGTATTTCGACAGCAGTTTGACCCTCGAACGAATAGCGATACGGCTTGCAGTTAAAACTTATAGAACATTCTCCGTAATTTCGTAGCTCCTCTTTAATGTCTACACCACCGCTATATGCGCCATATCTAAAATATCTTACATCGTAGCTATCCCAAAGCTGAGCGTACCTGCTATCAGAGAGCAGCCAGTTCTTGACCTCACTCACGAGCTCGTCAAAGCCCCTTGCGTCACGCTTAACCAAACATAGTTCATAGGGGATTGTTACATTAAGATAGCGGCCGTTGTCTTGAATAAGGTCGCCGTTTCGTCCTGGAACACTTGTAAACGTCACATCTCTTGCAGGCGCATTGTATGAGCCTTTGCTTTTGATTATTAAGTTAAAATCAAGGGAGCTCTTTCCCTTGAAATATAAAAACGGTAATTTTACACTCAACCGAAAACAGCTCCCTTTCTTTTAATTATTTCTTCTATTTGTTGTAGGATATACTCTATAAATTCGTCTATATCCTTTTCTGTCTTATTCTCGATGTTCTCAATATTGACAGAAACATTAACATTTACTTGCGGTTTACTTTCTGTTTGAGCGGTAGAGCTTTTCCGCTCCTGGTATTCTTCACGCTCTGAGGCTGTGAGTACCTGTTCACCCTTGTGCAGCAGCGCAGGGTATTCATCATACGGCACATAGTCAAGACCTATTCGCAGCCTTGATATATTAGGAATATTAAGGCTATATCCACCGACACCCGGCACCCAGTCGGGTATCTCTAGCGAGTTAATGCCGTTGATAAATCCGTTTATACCGTCTATGATCCAGTTTATCGGAGCTTTGAAGAGTTCTCCAATACCCGAAAAAATGTTGCCGAATATGTCTACAATGTTTTGCCATGCACCACGCCAATTTCCAGTAAAAACATTCTTGACGAAATCAATAATGCTATTAAAAATCTCCTTGGCACTATTGAATACTGTTTTAATACTTTCAAATGCGCCCTTAAATCGGTCACTGATAGTGCTTGATACCGCTTTGAAAGCCGCCTCAAGAGGAGGTAATAGTGCCTCGAACAAATACTTGATAACGTCCATAAGCGGCGGCAACAGGCTTTCAAGCAGCGTTGTGATCGGTTCGAGGATAGTTACGAGCAAGTCAAGCAACGGCTGCAATGCAGGCAGTAACGTGTTAAGTAGGTCGATAAGTACAGGCAGTATAGCGTTTATTATCTCTGTAACAAGCGGCAATACTGAGTTTATAAGCTCTATCAGTACGGGCAATATATTGTCTACCACCGATTGAATAAACGGCATAAGAGCGTCAAATAACTGCAATAATACAGGCAATATAGCCTCTATAATCTGCATTGCAAGCGGCAATATAGCGTTAATGAGCTCAATCAACAGCGGCATTACTGTGTCTACAATTTGAACTAATATCGGCAAGAGTGACTGCGCAACTTGTAGAATTACAGGCAGAATTGTTTCAACTATTTGTATTGCTGTCGGCAGAATAGCTTGTAAAAGCTCTATAAGTACCGGCAGTATAGTTTCAAGTATCTGCATGAATATCGGTATAACGTCCGTTATCAGCGATACCACCGACGGCAGGACAGTTTGTGCAACTTCAAGCAATGGTGGCACAAGCTGTTGAATGAACGTTACGAAAACAGGCAGAACGGCTTGTATAATGCTTTGTAGTGGAGGCAATAGCGTTTGTATCGCAGTTAATAGAATCGGAAAGATTGTTTTCGCCAGTTCAAATAAGGGCGGTATAGCACTATCAAATACTTCTGTAACAACAGGAACAAGCTGTTCTACGAGAGATTGTACCTTCGGCAAGCCCGCTATAAGCATATCGGCGAATTTCTGTATTATAGGAATTGCCGCCGCTCCTATTTGATTTTTAAACCCGTTGAGTGCGTCTTTAACGTTAGCTATGGTATCACCGAGCTTAACACCCGCCTTAACTGTATCTTCGGACATTACTATGCCTAAATCGTCGGCTTCTTGTTTTAAGTCCTTAATACCGTCTGAGCCTGCATTAAGCAGAGGCAGCATTTCCGTGTACGTTTTGCCTAGTAGGTCATTTCCGATAGCGTTTCGCTCTGCGCCCTCTTCCATATCAGCTAATGCCGCTGTTATGGCGTCGAATTGCTGCTCTGTTGTCATTCCGTTAAGGTCGTCAAGAGACAGTCCTAGACGTTCTAATGCAGTCTGAGCAGTAGCCGAGCCTTGATTAGCGCTATCTATGGTATCAGTCATTTTCTTGATACCATTTTTGAAACTATCTACACTAGCACCGCTTTGATCGGCTGCGTGTTTCCACCTTTGCAGTTCTTCTCGGTTTATCCCTGTTCTTTCTGAGAGCTTGTCTATGTAGTCCGCCTGTTCGGCTGTTGACATAGCCATTTTATAAGCTGAACCGCCGAGAGCCGTTGCTCCTGCGATAGTTGCCGTTCCCATTGTGACAGCGGCCTTGCCGATCGTTCCGAATGCCTTTCCGATTTTTGACCCTGCACTCTCACCTTTTTGTGTTGTCTTGTCTATTTCTTCGTTAGCTTTCTTGTTGTCAATGAAGATTTCACCGAAAAGAGAGAATATGCTTGCCACGCTGATTAACGCCCCCTGTCTGCCTCGATTATCGGCATAAACTCGTCTATGATCTCTTGCCCTGTTTTCTTATGTGTTGAGGGCTCGGGTGCGTATTGGCGTCGCTCCGTGCGTTCTGCACCTATTGTTTTATTCAAAAATTCTTGATAGCTTATAGGACTATCAGCGCCTTTAAGCTTACTTACTGCGTCATTGGCTAGCCACAACGGAAACAACCTTTTTTCTATGTCTGCTTTCGCCGCCTGTTCCTCTTTACGCCGAGCGGCTGCTATAAGGCTTTCAAGCTCTGAGAGCGGTAAGTCTGCTATTAGGTCAAAGCAATAATACTTATTGAGCAGTATTAGTGTCTCAGCTCTACTTTCTTTCGTAGAGCAGAGCTGAAAAAATTCAGAACGCCGCTATCACCTATAAGCTCTTTGATTACCTCGATAGCGTCAAGCTTTTCAGCTTCTTCGACGCTTACGCCCTTATAAGCCGCTACGAACTCAGCGAGAAAATCTGATACACTGTCGAGCTGAGGCAGTATTGCGGCGAACATTTCTGCACCTACTATAGCTGCCTTTTCTTTTGTGAGCTGTTTCATAGCCTCGTCCGGGGACTTAGCCTCTGCGAATATATCAAGGTTCTTAAGCTTGTCGATAACAGGCTTAATGTCGAGCTTAGCTGTGATTTTGAGCAAAATTGCCATTGACTTTATATTGAGCATTGTTTATTCCTCCGTTCTTATGCGTGCGAGGCTTCGGCTGCTTTGCGCATTGTGAACTCGCTTACGTCTGTTATCTGCCAGAGATCGCCGTCAAGATCGTCAACGGTGTAGTGCGCCGCAAATTCGAGTGCAAGCTCACCCTCGGCTTTCTGAACTGCCTTTGCCGATATGCCACCCTCGTGCATAGCGTTATACACCACAATTTTCTTATACTCGCCGTCAAGAGTGCGACAGAACATCGTTACATTTTTGAGATAGTCGCTGCTTTCGGGTACGCCCATTTTCGGATTTTTTATTGTTTTGCCGTCACCCTCAATTCGTGCGAATGGCATAGCTAGCTTTAAGTTCTCCTGTGACATACAGATAGTAGTCACTTTAAGGCTAGCCGCCTGTTCTTCGATAGGCTGTAAGCCTGCTGTCTTGCCGTTTCTGCCGTCAAACTCAATATCTCTGAGAGTTGCCGTCGCCGTGAACTCACCGCCGCCACGACACGGCGCAAGCGGTCTTTCAGTGGTTTCGCCGTAGTCAAGGACTATAACGCCCTCGTCGATCTGTATTTTTTCGATTTCTTTTTTTGTGAGGTTTTTCACTATTGACATTTAGTCGCCCTCCTTATTGTAATAAAATACTCTTGCCGTCCATTCTTGGCGGCGATGATTAATGTCAAACTCCGCCTCTTGCAGCGGCGTTTCTTTTTCAAAGTTTAAATGCCCGCTTAGTTGCGGCGCTTTGATAATTGACTTATTAAGCATATTTCGCAAGTTATCACACACGTCGATTATATCTTCTCCATTGTCAAAGAGCTTATCGTTTCCGTACACATCGACATAAAAGGCTATGAGTTCTGCGTCCTCGTCTGTGATACCTGTTCGTATAGGCGAATTGATTACGCAGTATATAGGCTCGTTGTCTTGTGCGGCGTCCTCAAAGTATGCGGGTATGATCTCATTGAACATACCGACTATGCTCGTAAATAAGCTTTTTGACAACACCGACATTTAGTCGTCCTCCTCATAGTCTTTATCGTCGATTTTTGATTTTGCTTTTTCGATTTCTTCCGAAAGCAGTTTCAAATACTCCTCTTGCGCTGCTCGTATCTCGGAAATATTGTTGTATACAGAATTTCTAAGAACGTGCGTTGCTGCTTGTCCAGGGTGATTTACGTTGTGTCCGTACTTCGTAGCTGTACTCTTATCGTACATTGTCTTGCTCGAATGTATAAGGTGCGGTTTTGTTCCCTCTTCAATCCACCACGGCGACGAATGCGAGGGCTGCTTGCCTCGCTTCTTGACTTTCTGCCAGCCGTAGAAACCTATCTGCATTTGCGGCTGCCCCGTCTTGCGGTCGATGAATACCCACGATGCTATATGATTTTTAATTCGCTTAGTTCTAAGCGGTACATCATCACGAATATGTTTTCTTACAACTTTACCGCTAGCTCTTAACGCAGATTTCGCAAGTCCCGCCATTACTTTCTTGACTTCGGGCGATGTATCAACGAATACAACTTCTGATTTCTTAGACATTTTCATTTACCAACGCTGTGCATATGATTTCAAGGTTTTCGGCTTTTGTAGGGTACGAACGCAATATGCGGTACATATCGCCGCCGTACTCGAAATATTCCTCTTTGTGATACTCAGAGGCTTTTATTTCTACGCAAAGCTCGGGCTTATATCCTGCCGTCTGAGCCTGGTAGAACTCATTGCGCTTTATGCCTTTTTCATTGCAGAAGATTTCACGCTTTTCATACTCGGTTTTGGTCGGTCGCCTCATAGCGTCGAGCTTTTTGACAGCTTTACAAAGATAGCCTATATCACGCCATAGCATAGCTATTCCTCCCTAGTTTCAAGATACTCGTCGCTCAGCGTAAGCTTGCGTTTAAGCATTTCATAACTTTCACGATACTTAGGAGCGTCGGCATTATCAAGTCCGAACTCGGCTTTCACATATGCGGAGATAGCCCGCTTAATAAGCGGGTCATCTTCATCACATACTTTATCACGCCTTATGCCCTCGAGCTGTAAATCAGCTCGAGCGGCTGATATAATGTCTTTGATCTCATCATCAAGGCGAGTATGATTGATACGGAGCGCCGCTCTGAACGCAATCACATATTGTTCCGATATATTGTCTTTCATTATGCAGCACTCCTTTTAGGCTACTTCGCTTTCTTCACGCCGTATACAACGGTTTCGGGCTGTAATGCTCCGCTCCATATGCCGTAGGCGGTGTAATCGTTGCGGCGCTTAGCACCGCTCACGTCACGGGTGATAGAAATGCGCTCGTGCTCATTCATCTTGTAGTATCTGCTGAGGTTTCCTATGATGAAGTCACCGTCATTAAGGTACGGGTCAGCCTCGACAGGATATGTAGCAATGCTTTTAATGCCTGCTCCGTTGATAGGCGTGTAGATGTAGTTTCCATTTGCGTCCTTAGTGAACGATATATCGTTGATGATAGTGTTTGAAACGTATATCTTAGCGCCTACGAGGTGCTTTTTGCTCTTGAACTTGCCGAGAGCTACGCCGATAGCGTCGAGAGCCGTTCCCTCGTATTCGTACTTAACAGCGTCTTTTGATATACCGCTGAGCTGATCGTCTGTTGAGCCTGTTCCGTAGATAGTTTCGGTAACGCTCTTATCTTCCATTTGTTCCGTGAGTTCGCCCATAAGATATGAGATAAATTCCTTGACAGCCATTGCTTCAAGTCTCCACGAAACAGGGATAGTTGCCGCAATCTCGGAAATAGACAGCGTAAGGTCTTTCCATTCGATTGACGTTTCGGGTGTCTTAGCATTTTCCTTTACATTCTTAGGCTTTGTGATCGTTGAACGATATGGGAACTTTGTAAGTCCAGGAACAGCAGTCTTAGACACATCACGGAAAATAGGCGATACAAGCCCGATATGTTCGAGCAACGAAAGGTTCATATCGGTTGGAATAAAAAGTCCACCATTATTTACGCCGTCAACCGAGCCGCTCGGCGCAACGAATGTTGTTGCGGTAGTGGTTAGCGCCGTGTCAAGTGCTCTACTTTCTTTTTCAGTCAGAGAGCGATTAAGCAACGTCTTAGCGAACGCTGATTTATATTCCGGCGTGGCTAATACGGCCCTAGGCTCAGAACTCTCTGTCTCGTGTCCTTCGTTGCGCTGCTCTGCGAACGGATTAGGGATTGAGCTTGATGTTTCGCTTGCCTCGCCGAGTGCTGCCGCCCTGCGGTCAAGGTCTGAAAGCTCGGCGTTGAGCTGCCTCAGTTCCTCCGTGATATTATCGATGTTGATTGCGTTTCCGTCTGCGTCAACGCCTTTTTCAAGCAGTTCTCTTATTTCTGCTTTGCGGCGGTTGATTTCGCTCTTCCTTTTTTCAAACATTGTTTTTCCTCCTCTTAAATATAAGTCATTGCTATTGCTAATTTTCTGCGGCGTTCCTGCTCCAGTTTTTCAAAATCTTTCTGCCGCTCCGCCTCAAAAGATTTCCTCGCAGAAATTGACGTCTGTTCATATGCCGGCATATCCACCGCTGAGACATCATATAGCTTTCTTATCTTAGTTACTCTCCTGGTATGAGTTTCAGCGTCGTACTCCTCGCCGTCGTCCGCTACCGTGAAAGCAAAAGACATCTTGTCAATATAGCCTCCTCTGATTTCTTCCCATAGCTTGCGCCCCTCGTCCGTTCCCGATAAATTGGCGGTCACGTCTACGCCCTCAGAGTTAAAGTCAAGCTTAAGTGTATGATTTCTAAGGCGGGCGACTACCTTTCCACCGTGGTTATAGTTCATAATCACGTCTGATGTATCGCACCCTATGAATGCGTTGCGGTCGATTATCTCGAAATACTTGACGCCCTCAAATTCTGCAAGACAAGTAGGGCTATCAAATACAACGGCACGTCCTTTGACCTGGTACGCAGGCGTATTCTCGTCGCTAGACGGAATGGCCGCGACGGACGAGAAAACTCTATACTCTCGTTCTCCTGGTTTGAATGGCATTGCTATTCCTCCTCTTCTCCGCCCTCTTGCGGCGGTTGATTGTCTGAACTATCTCCGAGCTGATATTCGTCGGCTCTGTCTGCATTAACCATATTCAGCGTTTGCACACGACGAGCGCCCTCTTCTCCACCTAGCGGCGACATATTATAGGCTAAAAGTACGTTATCTACGGTAATAGCTCCTATGTCAGCGAGAAACTTTAAGGCGGTCGTTTTATCGGAGAGCTTTTCGTTTTGGAGGGAGTTTCCCTCGAAAATAATTTCGTTTCCGTAACCCATTTCACGGGCAGAAAACAGACCATTTGTGAAAGCCTGTGATAGCTGTGCGTAGAATGGCGCTATCTCACCATTGTAGAAAGACGACGCCTGCTCGGGTGTTTCCTTGTTTTGTACGATTTCTTCCGATACGCCGAAATAATCGTATATTTCGGATTTAATGTATGCAAGCTGACCTGTCGGGATAGGTGTTTGCTTGTCCGTGATAGGCGTGTATTCGTATTTGTTGTCAGTAACGATAACGCCCGCTCCGTTATTGTCCATTTTAAGATTATCACGGATAAAATCATCACGGCGGCGGTTGAGATCGTCTGTCTTTGTGGTTGACTGCACTTTCAGAATGCCACGCACAACGCTGACTAGCTCGGCCATTTTCCCCATAGATTGATTAAACGTATTTGCTGTTGCAAGTACGGCGGTAATAGGCTTATTACTATCGCCGAAAATATCGTTATCGTTGAAATTCCTGCCGATATGAATAAGATCGGTATACGGCAAAGTATATACATTGCCCGTCGCAAACGTCATTTTGCAGCAAAGTTCGCCGCTGACGTTTATAAGCTCAATAGAGCTTGCGTTTACGTTATACAGCGCCTCGAGGGCGCCTGTTGCTGCATTCCATACAGGATATACAAACGCATTATTGTATATCTTGTATTGTGTGGCGAGCCGGTAATAGAATTTATACGCCGTCGTATATGGGTTAGGTCGGAATTGTAGCAAGCTATTATATCGGCTATTAGCAACATCGGCAAACTTGCCCTCGCCTCGGCGAATGTGTCGAGGCCTCACGTCCGCACATCTGCGGGCGAAAGCGTCAACGGCGGCACGAACTGTATTTATGTCATATGCGTTTCCCGAAAACGGTGCAAATAACGTCTGATAGGTATTAAGCAAGTGATATTGTTCGGCTGTATTGGCGTTTTTGTTTTTACCGAAAATTATCTCAAAAAGTCCACGTTTCCGCATTATCAAATCACCTACCCTACGTTGTACATATAATCTTCGTAATCTCTGACGTATACCACCCAGGCATTAAGTAGAGATACCATACCGTCTATTCTTCGCTTTTCGGAAATCTTAACGGGCATTATGTTATTTAGCCCTTGCTCTTTCTTGCCCGTGTTAGATAGACACCATTTAAGCACGGGATTGTTATTATAATTAACGAGCTTGTCTTGCAGCGCCGCTCCGAGTTCTCGCATAGGCTGAGAAAATGTATAAGTTCCTTGAATTACTTTATCCATTGTGAAACCGTTAGCGGTCATTTCGTCCACCCAGTAGCCGGCAAGCGCCCGGTCGTAGCCGCATTTCCAACAGTCAATCTTATATTGCTCACGCATTTGTACAAACCACGCTGTAACATCACTATAATTGACACGAGCACCTTGACAGGCGGTGAGCAATCCTCTTTCAGCCCATAGCTTATAAGGAGCTTCATCGTTACTATGACCGCCACTGCGTTGCTTTTTGTCGGCAAGCTCATCAATTCGGGCTTGTGGCAAAAAGTAATGTTGCAACACATATACTGTCTTATCGTTCGGTTTGCGGATAAGCAACGTAGCGCAAGTGAGGTCGGTCGTTGATGATAGGTCACAACCGCCGATAGCGTATGTGTCGTAAACGTCCGCAAGGTCAAATGTAGCCTCGTTGTTGATTACGTCGAAAGGCAGCCACGCCGTACTGCCGTTCTCTCGCACGTTAAAGTCCTTGCAGAGAACGCCTGCTCTGTCAGCAGGGTTTTTCTTGGCTCGCTCGACGAATGATCTAAGCGTTTCAACTTGCTTGATCTTGCCGAGCCCTGGATTAGCTTTAATCCACATTTTCGGGTCAAGCCATTCCGAACGTTCGTCCAACTCGTAGAGAATGGGCAAAAACGCTTCGTCTACTTCTTCGCCGTCAGCTACTCGACAGGCGTACTCGTACATATCGTCGAAAATGCATTCACGCACCGTTCCCGCTGTTGTAATCATCACAATGAGCGGTTGACGGCGTGAAGATGTTGATTGTTTCATAACTTCGTATAGGTTCCTATCTCTGATAGCGTGCAGCTCGTCGATGATTACCCCGTGCGAGTTAAGCCCGTCAAGGGTGTTACTGTCAGAGGCAAGCGCTTCAAATTTCGAGCTTGTCGCCGCAAAATATACATCATTGCGACGCTTTTTCAACACCGCGCGCAATTCGGGGCTTTGCTTAATCATATTGACCGCTTCTGTTAATGCCTTTCGAGCCTGGTCTTTCTTAGTCGCTACTGAGTATATCTCGGCTGCGCCCTCATAGTCAGCGGTGAGTAAGTATAATGCAATGCCCGCCATAAGCGTTGTTTTGCCGTTTTTTCTGCCGACAAGGAACATCGTTTCTCGAAAACGGCGATAGCCTGTTTCTTTGTCGAGAAAACCAAAAAGAGCTTGAATATAAGCCCGCTGAAAGAGTTCAAGCTCGAGCGGCGCTCCGAGGTCACCTTGCGATTGCTTGCAAAAAGTTTCTATAAAACTAATAGGACGTTCGCCTGTTTCTTCGTCAAAATAATACTTGAAGTTCTTTGGTGGACGATCTATTTCTTTGAGCAACCGTGTATAGACTTTCCGCACTCGTGCGGAGGTTTTTATTTTGCCTCGTTTAATCAGCTCAACATATTCACGGATATAGTTCAAGCCTGCTGCTTCCCTTTCGGCTTCTTAATGGCGAACTGCAACAGCGCCTCGCCTGCTTTGTCGGCGTCAGCAGCTGGCACTACCTCGTTGAGCTGCTTAATGATTGTCGTGTAGTTCTTAACCATAGCATTGTACTGAGAAATCAATGGGTGTGCACGATCTATGCTATAATTCCCCTGCGGCATAGATACAAGCAGCCCGTCGCTGTCTATGCGCTGCTCCATTTCTGCTAGTTTTTCTTGCATAAAAACAGCCCGTTTCATCAAGTCCTCGTTGATTTTAAGCTTATCTTTCGGCATATTTTTATACAAATTCTTAAGTTTGTTTAACTCTTTTCTTCTTATTTTAAATACGTCCTCATTCACCTTAAAATCAGCTCCTTTCTGTTTGAGTAGGGGGGGTCTATATGCACCCGTGGAGGCTCAAAAAGGACTTATACGCGGTTCTCAAAAATAAACCTCACGATTTTGCACCCGGGGGTGTGTTTTTGAGAAAAAAACTTCCGTTTAGACCTCACGCACGGCGGCAATTTCTACCGCAACTGCCGTCAGCGGATTGATAATCACTTTGTTTCCGTCAACTGTGTCGAGTAGCACGCAGCCCTCCTCGAGTGCGGCACATAGCTCGTCCTCGAACTCTATGCCATTGTGAGCAATGACCGTATATTCAATCGCTGCTCCTGTTGTTGCATATATCGTTATGTCCTGCACTTTCATTGCTGCACCTCTTGACTAAATTTCCGTTTACGTCAAACATAAGCTCTCGATCTACTGCTAGAGTGCCCTCGTGTTCTATTGCGTGACAATTTCTGCATAGCAGTTCGAGGTTATCTCCGTTTAGTGCAATAGAGGGATTATTGATATTCTTAGGCGTTAAATGTATCTTGTGGTGTACGATCTCGCCAGGAGCCCCACACCTTACGCATAAGCCGCAATCACGCTTATACACATAAGCTCGCAGTTCACGCCACGGCTTTGAGTTATAAAAATCTTTTGCAAATTCTCGCATATTGTGCGTCCCACCCCTCGCTTATCTTAATATGCTCTATACCCTTGTGCATTGCTGCACGTTTCCATACTACGATTATACGGCGATTATTTAATTATTTCCATACGGAATATTTTCGGCTATATAGACATCAACGTAGGTGCGCCGTAGTATCTGAGTGCAAAGTCAGCAACTGCTTTGTTGCGCAGGCTGTAAAGGGTCGATAAAGACTCTATGTGCATTGCTGCGAGTATCTGTTCTTTCGGCTTTTTATCAACATACCAAAGACGGAGTATCTCTTGTTCTTCGTCGTCGAGCTGCGACAATACACGCTCTATGTCAGATATGAGGTTCTTCGTCCTCTGTAAGCAACGCTTAAGCTCTATTTCCTCGAGCCCACATTCGAGATACTGTTCGATAGATTTAACGTTGCTATACTTAGGCTTAGTGCTTGCCTGTGCGATATGGCTCGCTCGGCCATTGATATTTTCTATCGCTGCGTTAAGCGCAGGAATAGACCCGAGCAACTGTTCGGCTGACTTAAAATAATTCATATCATTCACCCCTTATTTTCTTTGTTAGCTTTCTGTTTGTGATTTTGCGCATTCGCAATGATATGTAAAATCCGCCGTTAATGTCATTGTAAAACGGCTTCGCTTGCGAAAATTCATATCCTGGATAGAGCTTTTCGTATTCTAAATTTCCGTCGTATTCTCCGAACGAACTAAGCTCTTTCACTTTTCGAGCGGACAAGCGCCCGTCCCTTTTGCTCTCTATCGGTTTGTCGAGATTTCGGGAACACGTCCAGGAGTAACCGATAGTTTCTCCTATATCCTCGTCCGTAGCGGCTTTTTTCTTTCTGCCTTTGCAAAAATAACGAGATAGCCCCTCAACGCCGCATTGATCGAATTGCAAAACCTTAATGTCAACATAGCCTTGCCCCCATAGCTCTACAAGCACCGGAGCAGGCATATCACCACAATTAACGATCGTATGATGATGATAGCGGCCGTTTCTGCTTCCCCTTTCTGTTACCGACATATATTTCAGCGACGGCAAGCCGTGCTTTTTTCGATAGCGCTTAAGACGGGCAATGAAATTACGAAATTGTTTCTTGACCGCTTCATCATTCCCGGGCAAATGATCCCCGTTGTAGGTCAAGTGTATGCAGAGATCGGAGCTAGTGAAGTTCGTCATAACAAGCCGTGAGAATTTCTTTTCACGGTTATGCTGATTAAGCCTCTCTTGCGCCGCAGATGAACATTTTGCTTTCTTTCCTCGGCCTCCTCGAGAAGTCGAGAACACGGGATATATATCTACGTCAATATATTCTCCGCATATATATTTTTTCTCTCTGTACAGACATCGCATATATATTCCTCCTATCGCTTAGTGTAGGTAAGGGGGAGAGGGGATAAAGAGCGGCGGCTTGTTAGCCGCCTTAAAGAGAAAGCTCCTCCCTCTCCCCCTTACAATCCCCCTCGCCCTCCGCTTTCTCCATAGACACAACAGATTTATTTTTTTGTGCATAAAGATAATATCCATTACAAGCCCTGCAACGCTCAGACCGAGCGATTTGTTTTTTATACTATATATAAAGGGCACAAAAGCGACTGCCTTTGATTTCGACAGACAGTCGCTCTATTATGGAAAATTATTCAGCGGGTATAAGCTGCGCCTGTCGGCGCAATGTGAGATTATTAGAATTAAATAGACAAACCGGGGCGAGCCCGATACTGCCGTCCGCACCGCTGTTGAGGATAGCTCCTGTCGGGAGGACGACACGCACGTTGTAAGCGTTGCCGGGGTCGCACCTCCAAGGAGTGAGCGTCCACATACATTCTTCAAACAACGGCACATAATCTCTATACTTGCGATATTGGTCGCAAGTGAGCAGCGTTATATAATCTTCACACGTTCCGTAAGCTTTATCGCCGTTGTCCGCAGTAAGGTCTGATGTCTGTTTTATAAGGTGTTTTGCGTCGAAATGCTCCTCTAGCACATCTTCGTTGAGAAAGCGACGGAGCGTTGACGTTTTCCAGTTGTTGCAACCGTCATTGTAATTATCGTTGAAACGTTTTTCACACAAACAATCAGCGGTTATAGCTAAATAGTTGCCGTCGATAACGTCAAGGCATATAAAACGTATGCCATTATATACGAACTCCTCGCCGGGTCTTAGTTTGATTTCATTCATTGTTATTCCTCCTATGCAAATATTATTTCACGCAGTTCTATGCCCTTTATATTTTTCAGAGAGAAGTAAACCTCCTTAGCTGTTACGTAGAAAATGTCCATTCTGTACTTATTCGCTACATCTTCATCGGCGAAATAAGACAACACCCTGTACGTTTCCGTGCCTTCTAGAGCAATATCTCGCCGCCTTAAGTAAATCGGTTCTGCCTTACTAACGCACATTCTTAGAGCGGCTGCAAGTGTTTTCCCTGCACGCCTAGCAAAAGATATTTCCTTTGGCAATGGTTTATTGCAAAAAATGTAGCCTATCTGCCAATCGAAAAGAGATATATTAAGGCATTTGTTGATTTTCTGAACTGTTTCTTCAATCTCTTGTGGATATTCCCTCATTGGAACAACTTTCGTTTTCATAAAATCTCCTCTCTTACGGTATCGGGTTTTGTTATCGTTACGCTGCTTGTATTCTTGTCGGCAAGCTCAACGTAAAGAGCGGGCTTGCCGTTGATTATTCTATAAATCAATGCCGATATACATTTATAATGAACATCTGATCTTGCCGAATAGCTACGATCAATTACAGGGCATTGCTTTATAAACGCTTGTTTTGCTTCTTCGCTAGTCATAGTGCTGCTCCTCCCATTCTTTCTTGTGCCGCTCTAATCGGCGTTCAAACTTACTCGAACATATGCAGAGCGCAAAGCAGATAAGAGCAAGCACGATTGCAACAATGACTAGCAGTATAGTAATCAGAACGGGCACGGCATTCTCAGCTCCATTTCTCTTTCAAGTTCTTCAAAGCCTGCTTTTGTGTTTCTGTGATTTTTGTACTGTTTCAAAAGCTTTTGACATACGGCGTAAAGGCTGCAATAGTCCTCATAGGTTAATCTTTGACGCTCGACGAGGCGCTCGTTCTCTTTTGCGGTTTCTGCACCGTGGAGCAATTCGCTGTACTGCTCGGCAGTAAGCTTAATAACAACGTGGAACGGGCGGCTCTCAGAGCCTCTCTTGCCTTTTCTGAGTTCGTAAAGTCTATTTCTAATAGAGTTTTCCGTTCTTCCAAGAGCCGAGGCGATGTCAGCTAGGCTCTTTCCGCTGTCTGCGAGTTTTAATGCCTGCTTGTCCTCGGCGGCAGTCCACTTTTTAATCATAATCAATTAGCCTCCTGTTCGTTGTCGCAGGATAGCGCCGCTACAATTCGCTTGATAGGTGAGGCAGCGTCCCGCACTATTATCTCGGCTTCTCCGTCAATATGATTTTCGAGAAGGTTAATTTTCTTCGAGAGTGTAGATGATATGTTTTCTATGTAATTTGATACATATTCAACAGCTCCGAACTCTGCCGCCTCCTTGACGATGTTCGCCGCTTTGTATTTCGGGCACTCAACGCCCGCTAAGCGGCACATCTTTGATTTTACGGCTATAAGCTTTTCTGCGTCCGCCGTAAGTTTTGCGTATTTACTGTCGGGAATTTCGATTGTTATTCTTTTCATTGTGAAATCTCTCCGTTTCTCTGTTACCAGGCTTATATAATGCAAACTCCCTGCACGGGTAAAGCCTGCTCCATTCAATGCACTTAAAGCAATGCTTACAATCCTTGCAAGTCAGCTCCTTGCGCTTACCGTTGCTACTCAAAGCTCACTCCTTAAACAGCTTACAGCGTCTATTGCCTGTTGAATGCCGCTGAGTGCTTCGTCTATGTTGTCCTCGTTATCTTCGTCGATATAACGCCCTTTGAATATTGTCAGTTCGTCGTATATCGTTTCGAGCTGTTCTTCGATTTCCTTAAGCTTTGTATCATTCATTGTGTTCACCCTGCCTATATCCACTTAAATTGACCGTCATTTTGTATAGCTATTTCTGCGTCGTATTCTTTTTCAAGATCCGTGCCCGTCAAATCGACGAGCTCGCCAAATTCATCAAATGCACACGGTCTTGCGTCTAGTAACGCCTTTGTACTGCCGAATTTTTCTATCATACGAGAACTTGTGCCCTCGTCTGTGAAGCTTTCAAAGATGTTTACATTCCGTTTAAGTCGAAATAGCTTATACAATTCCTCTCGATAACCGAAACTTTCCATACAAACTTTCCAGGCTTTAGGGTGCGTTTGCCGTAAAATAGATAAGTGATTATCCTTATACTGAATATCTGTGCCGCACATAATACAGCCGTTGCGCTTTATATGCTGCTTGTTTCCGTCGGCGTCTGTGTATTCAATATCGTAGAGCGGAGAATATTCAAGATCATACTTGCGTATGTATTCCCACACATCATCATCAGTCCAAAACGCAAGCGGGTTGACGTGGTAAAATGCGCCGTCTTTAATGTGTGGTCTGTGACTTGCGAAAATATGTCCACGTGTCGCTATGCTTGTAAGCCTTGAATGGCTTTCAGACGCCATAAGGCCTTTAAATATAACGTCAACACCTAATTCGGCTTGCAGGCGTTCGGACGGCTCTTTTTTTAGTAACTTGCAGCAATGTTGTGAAAACTTGCATTGACTGAGAATGCCGTAATACTCTTTTAATTCGTCTTTTTCTGATAATGTTTTTGAGTATTTCAAGAAACATTCTATGTTAATTCTGTGGGCGTCAAGCCTGCTTGCTGCCTTGCCGAGCAACGGTGCGCCGTATTGTTCTATACAATAAGCGAACGTCTTTTTTTGTCCTGCGAAAAAGCAATTACTGTGATCTAGCACATAATCTCGTTTCTTGGCGGCAGCTATCAATGCCTTTTGACCTTTTAGCTTGCCGTCGGGCTTTAAAATCTCTTCGAGTGAGTTCTCCCGTTCAAGCTCCTCAACGAGTTCACGTGCGAAATGATAACGCAATTCATCTTCTTCGAGTTGTGATAATTTCGTTTCGTGAAATCTATCGGAGAAATGTTCACGCCCATATTTTCGTGCAAATTTCAGACTTTCGGGAAATTCAATGCCCGTGTTGCCGAAAATGCAATGTACTGTTTTGAACTCGTCGGGAAAATATCTCTCGATAAGATCGGCGACAACCTCACTATCTTTTCCGCCCGAAAATGCGATTGCTGCTTTGTGCCGGCAGAGCCTCAACGCTCGCTTTATTACTTCAACGGCTATTCGTTCTTTTGTTTCAAGCGATAGCTCCCTAGTGTATGTATTGATTTCTCTAAATGAATACGACGACTTTATATAGTTGCCTATATTTTCAGACATTGAAATCACTCCGTTTCTTGTTTCTTATATTGCTTTTCGCTGTCCATTCTCGCACCGCAGCAAGGGCAATACGGCGTTGCGTCGCCCTCGTTGTCGCCGTGTTCGCCGCACAACGAGCAAAAGGGTACTTTGACCGTTATGCGTTTTTTTAAAATTATAGTTGCTTTGTCTATGTTTTCTTCGGTAATAGTGCGATAGCCTTCCAGTATGCCGACATTGTCCGTGTTCACGACTTTCGTTCGTTCCTTGTAGACCCAACGCCCGTGTTTCACTTCTTGTACGTCTACGGCAGGTTGTTCATTGATTGTGTCAGCAATACTGCTGTTGTCACCCAGAATACCCGTTATGCCCTTTTCGTATATTGGCATACACGCTGCTGACAATTCATCGATCAAAGACTTAGCGTCAATATATGTTTTCATGGTTTTCCTCCTCATTTACTTCGCATAAAATATCATTTCGCCGCTTTTCAAGCCACTTTTCATACTCTACCTTAACGGCGGGGTCTGAGAAATAACGCTCTACTGCCCGCAGCGTTGCCCGAGCGAAACCGTCGGCAACGTGAGAGGGAATGTCGGAGGGCTTAACGTTCAGCCTCTCGGTTTTAACTATCATCATATCGGGCATTGTTCCGCCCTCCTTTCGGTTATTTCTCAGCTCCGCACGAGCAGTAGCTACATATGCTGTTAAAGCTCATATGGTTGTAATCGCTATCGTGTGCGCAAAAATCGCACTTGCCGTCATAATAACAATCCTCACAACACATATGATTAAAATATACACATTCTTTGCAGCCCTCGAGGGCACAATCAAAGTTATAATGCAATGGTTTGTCTGACATAGCACCGCTCCTATGCTTTGCCTACTTTGCCATAACGGAAATAGTTGACTACGGCGTATATAAAAAGCTTGTTCGTGGGCTTGCTGTCAATGCTGAAAAGCTCCGAAAATATACGGGGTCTATGCTCGTATGCTCGGTTGATAGCGGTGCGAATGTTTCTCTCGACAGCGCCGCTCTTTATGTTATCTTCTTTGGCGATAATATCGTAGATTTCGCCGAGATTATCAACCTTTCCTGCGTTTATAGCAAACACGGCTCTGATGATGTAGTTAATTCCCGTATACCCTGCGGAAACGCCAATACGCACGAGCAGCTTATAAACCTCTGCTTCTGTCATTTTCTTCATTTGAAATCACTCCGTTTCTATGTTTTGTGGGACGTTTTCCTGCGTCCACCGTCTGAACGCCTCTAAGCCTGCTCTTGCCTCTTTCTGTTCCTGCAAGGTAACTTTCATTTTCTCCTTGTACTGGAACTTACGATAATCAACTTGTCCGACGTTTGTTTCTTCTATGTAGTTCTTTATGCCGAGCTTGCTCACTTCCTCAGCAGGCTTTGCTATGCGTTCGGCAAGCAGCGCCTCTTGAAGTCGCTGCATACGCTTTGCACCTACGCCGAATTGCTCGGCAGTCTGAATAAGGGCAAGCTTGACATTGGCTGCGAGAACGGTTTTGTTATCCTTGCTGAAATCTGAGCAGCGACGAGCTACAAAAGCGTTGATCTTGTCAACGTCAATAGAACACCTTTTAACGCCCTGTTCTAACTTGAAATCAAGTACGCCGTCACGATCCTGCTCGTTTGCCGTCTTGCAGCTCTCGGCATATGTATCAATCCACTCAATGCAGCGCTTTGAATAGAACTGCTTTGGAAACTCTTTGTTAAGAGTAAGCAAGATTGTGCAGAGCAGTTCATAGTTTCTCGAAATAGCTATGAAAGCAAGGCGGTTTTTCTGATAGTCCTTAAACTTTCTGTTCGTCAATCTTCTCACCCCTCGTATACTAGAATATCATTATCATATATTGCCTTTAACTTGATAGGTCTGAAAATGCCGTATCTACCGTTTGCATATTCTCGTCCTATAATGAGCTCGCTGTTAAAGATACCGCACCCGTGTTTCTTAACCCAGCGCTTCCGCTTATCGTCGAACACCTCAAATCGATAATAGTAATGTTTCATTGAAATCACTCCGTTTCATTTTTTTGTCCGTTTAGGCTTCTCGCTGATACTTACCGCTCAACTCGCCGTCGTCGAATAAGTATTCCATAGTGAGCTTAGGAAAAAATGTTCGGCGTATCGTCTGAGCTTCCTTAAGCTTTAACCTGTCAGGGTTAGACAGCTTTTCAGATACCGTATTGACGTTAAGCCCAAGTACGGCGGCTATGTCTTTTCTTGCTATGCCGTAGCGGCTCAGTTCCGCTTCAAGGTTTCTGTACATATAAATACCTCCTTTTTGTGTGTTCACCCACCGTGGTGAATTTTCTATATTATATACCATATTTGGTGAATTGTCAAGCCTTTTTATAAAAAAATTTTTGTTTATGGGTGAATTGCTCTTGATTTTTCTATATAATTGTGATATAATTACAGCATTGGAGGTGCTTATATTGGAAAATTATACATTAGGTGACGTTGAGCAGAAACTAAAAGATTACATTTTGCAAAATTATAAGAGCTTGAGAGAGTTTTGTATGCAAATAGATCGTTCATATTCTACGATTGATAATATGCTTAAAAGAGGGCTAGTCAACAGCAGCGTTTCTCTTGTTCTTTACGTTTGCGATAGATTAAATCTTAGCATTGATGATTTATTAAGTGGAAATATCGTAGAAAGAGGCGCTGACATTTACCCCGAAATAACCGATAATGAACGCCTCATCATTATGGAATACAGAAAACACCCCGAAATGCACGCAGCGATTGACAAGCTCTTAGATATACAAGAGCTAAAAATAACAATAAGTCAGAAAGCTGCTCGTAGTGGTGATGATCGTGCGGTTGACGCTTTGAAAATGACTTCTGACCGTGTGAATAAGTTTGAAAACGCTGAAACGGACGACGATATTTAATTACATAATAAAATACCTCGCAGGGTACACTACCTTGCGAGGTGATAAATATTGTTATATGGTTCGTACAAAAATGCTCGTAATGCGGCGTGGCAATGCCTGCTTGATTTTGATATAAGAGAGTTGCCCGTTAAGCCCTCAACGATCGCTAAGCAATTAGGTATAAAGATAATAAAGAACAGTTCTATCAATGAGTTGTCAGAGGGCGAAAGCGGCGCAACATATCTTATTAATTCAAAATGGTATATCGTTTATAATGATACAGAGCCTAGGCAACGCAGCAGATTTACGGTAGCTCACGAACTCGGGCATATTCTTTTAGGGCACATTATGTGTGACAAACACTATGCTCGTACATTTGACACGTCACGCCCGACTATTGAGCAAGAGGCGGACGTGTTCGCAGCTAGATTGCTTGCCCCTGCGTGTGTGCTATGGGCTTTAAATGTTCACACGCCGCAAGATATATCAGAAATATGCGACATTTCGCTTGCAGCGGCGCAAGTGAGATCGGAGCGAATGGAAATTCTATACTCTCGGAATAAGTTTCTTCAAAGCCCGCTTGAAAAGGCAGTTTATGATAACTTCAAAGAGTATATACAAAAACAAACAGCGAAATAATTCGCTGTACATAAGGAGTGTTAAAAATGGGTGTAAGATTAACTATATCGGCGGACGGCACAATGTTTAGATATGACGATACACCAATGATAGAGCGTACAGAAAAAGGCAGCAACATTGTAGACGACTTAAGCGACTATGTTGTTATTGATACAGAAACAACAGGCCTTGATACGGACTTTTGCGAGATCATAGAAATTGCCGCTATTAAGGTTAAAAATCACGAAATTGTAGACACGTTCAGCAGCCTTGTGAAACCTATCAAGTGGTATACTGAAATTGAAGATGATGATTGCGACGATGATTTTGACGACGAGGACGAAAACTCATTTATTCCTTTTTCATCTTGTGACGGCTATTATTACGTTGATGATTTTATAACAAAGCTAACAGGTATTACAAATGAAATGCTCGAAAACGCTCCCGAGCCTAGCGAGGTTTTGCCTAAATTCAAAGAATTTATTAGCGATAGCGTTTTAGTAGGACATAACGTGAATTTTGATATTAATTTTATCTATAACGCTTTTATGCGTACTCTCGACGAGCCGCTCAAAAACAACTTTATTGATACTATGAGATATTCTCGTAAGCTATTTATAGACAATGAACATCACCGCTTATTTGATACGGCGAAATCTTGCGGTGTGGCATACGAAAACGCACATAGAGCCCTTGATGATTGTAAAATTACATATTCTTGCTATGAAAAAATGCTCGAGATCATTTCGGAAAACTACTCCGATTTTGACGAATTTAAAAAGTTGTTCAAAAGTGGTGGCAGACACATAGATACAAACGCTATAACCGCCGATACAACCGAATTTGACGAGGAACACCCATTGTATAAGAAAACAGTTGCTTTCACCGGAGCACTTCAAATTCCACGCAAAGAGGCAATGCAGAATGTTGTAAACGTCGGTGGCATTGTGAGCAATAGCGTTACAAAGAAAACAAATTATCTCGTTGTCGGCTCATTCGATTTCATAAAATCAGTAAAAGGCGGCAAATCTTCAAAGATAGTAAAAGCTGAGCAAATGCGCCTTGACGGTTTCGACATTAACGTTATTACAGAGAACACATTTTTAGATATGCTAGCAGGAAAATAAAAAGCCTGCTCCGAGTGGATAGGAGGGCGGACAATGGCAAGAGCCGCAAAGCAAGACAGCAATTCGGAAATAATTAACGGCGTGATATATGCCCGCTATTCGGAAGGTCCTAACCAAACGGAGGCGAGCATAGAGGGACAAGTTCGAGAGTGTAAAGAGTATGCTAAGCGAAACGGCATACGAATTATAAACGTGTACTCGGACAGCAAGCACACGGGCACGAACGATAACCGAGCAGAGTTTCAAAAAATGCTCCGTGATAGCAGGCGTGGCGGTTTTTCCGTTGTTGTAGTATGGAAAATAGACCGTTTCGGACGTAATCGTGCAGAAATGGCACAAAATAAAGCCCTACTAAAGTTGCAAGGCGTTAAGGTCGTATCAGCGAAAGAGTACATACCCGACAGCCCCGAGGGAATAATACTTGAAAGCGTACTCGAGGGTATGGCGGAATATTACTCCGCCAATTTGTCGCAGAACATAAAACGAGGTATGAAAGAAAATGCTCTGCATTGCAAGAGCAACGGCTCCGGAAAGAGCTTAGGTTACATTGTAGACAAAGACGGGTATTTTGAAATTGAGCCAAATGAGGCAACGATAGTCAAGACAATATTTCAGAAGTACGACGAGGGAATGAAGATTGCCGACATATGGCGTGAGATTGTGGCAAGCGGTGCAAAGACAAAGAGAGGTAAAGACTTCACGCAGTACGGCATATCTCGTGTGCTGAGCAACAGGGCATATATAGGCGAATACCGCTACGGCGATATTGTAACGCCCGGCGGAATGCCGCGCATAATAGACGATGATCTATTTAATAGAGTGCAAGAAAGACGTGCGCTGAGCAAAAAAACTCCCGCAAGCAGGCGGAGCAATAGTGATGTTGATTTTCTTCTGACCGGTAAAGTGTTCTGTGGGCATTGCAAAGGAACTATGCGAGGAATGAGTGGAACGAGTAAGACAGGGCGCAAATTCTATTATTATGCTTGCCACGATAAAATCTTCAAGCATAATAAGTGTACTAAAAAGAATGTAAAAAAAGAATGGCTTGAAACTGAGGTTACACGAATAACAAGAGATGATATACTCAACAAGGAAACAATAGAGTTTATTGCTGATCGAGTAGTTGAGATACAAAGACAAGAGCAAGAGGACAAGTCAATGCTCCGCTACTATGAGCAACAGCTCCGTGATACTCAGAGCGCTATTAACAACATAATGAAAGCGATAGAGGCAGGAATTATAACAAGCTCAACGAAAAGCAGATTATTTGAGCTCGAGGAGCAGAAATCTATAATTGAGGGCGAAATAGAAAGGGAAAAAATAATAACGCCCGTAATTGAGAAAGAACAGGTTATTTTCTCTCTCGAACGTTTTTTCGGTGGAGATATAAATAATAAAGAATATCAACGTAATATTATTGATATGTTCGTGAATAAGGTTATATTATATGACAACAAAATAATAATCACATATAATATTAGTTCACAAAATGAAATATCTGTTGATGTGGTGGAACAAGCGGCATTTGCGGCATTAGATGAGTGTTCGTCTAAGCTCTCGTTAGCTCCATATTTCCATCTTATACCACCGTGTTCTTGATAGTATCACGGTGGTTTTTTATTTGCCATACGCCTTAGCCGAGCTCAAACGCTCATTTTTTTACAAACTTTTTCGTAGTGCGTGTAATGATCGTTTTTCTTTTTATCCACATAACAAAAACCTCCCGCAGTGCAGATCTTCCACACCGCAGGAGGTTTTGATTTATCTTAAATTATCTATTCTTATTCTTCCTAACGCAAACCGCCGCTGCCGCGATAAGCACCGCGCTTACTCCGAGCGTGCTCTTTACGCCTGTGTTCGGGTTTCCGGTGGAATTGTTCGAGCTGCCCGAACCATTCGCCGATGAGCTGTTTGAACCCGCCGCGCTCGAGCTTGTCGAATTGCCCGTGCCGGTGCTGCTTGAAGCCGCCGAACTTGCCGAGCTGTCAGCGCTCGAGTTGCCGGAGTTGTCCGAATTGCTCTTGGAATCTGCCGAGGAGCTTTCCGAACTGTCTGAGCTGTCCGTATCGGACGAGGAATCCTGATCGGTGTCCGATTCGGTAACGTCACTTACCGAGCTTGTGTCTGCGGAAGATGAATTGTCGGACGTACTTTCGAGCGCGTCACGCGAATCCGAACTGCTCGAATTGTCAGCCGCACTGGAATCGTTCGCGGCGCTAGATGTATCGTTTGTACTCGAAGTGTCTGCAACGCTTGAAGTATTTGCATCGCTAGAAGTGTCAGCTACGCTCGAATTATCCGCAGCGCTCGAATTGTCCGTATCGCTGGTAACTACATCGGTCTGGCTGGAGCTGTCCACCGCGCCGGAGTCCTCCGTGGTCTTGTCAAGCTTGTTCTCGCACTCAGGGATAGCCGCGCTGTACGCCGCGTCAGACTGTCCCAGCAGCTTGTAAGCCACCGCGCCCGAATTGTCTATCCTGCAAACGTAAACGCTGTCGCTAACCTTGTAGCCGTTCGGCGCTTTGCTCTCCGCCATGTAGTAGATGTTGAAAGCTCCCGCCTCGGTCGGTACGCTCAGACCGTCATTGAAGCTTACCGAGAATTTTCCGTTGGTCACGATGGGCGAAGCCGCCGCGATAACGTCGCTAAGCTCAGCGTCGGCATAAAGTGTGAACTCCGTTGCCTGCGCTAACTCATCTCTCTGAGCCGTCGTAAGGTCGGCAAGGTCGGCGTTTTCATAAGTCTTGGTAAGCTTTACCGTCTGCGCCATGATGGGGTCGTTGGGAACTTTGAGGTCGTTCAGACCCGCCTGTTCGCCGTCTATAAAGGTAACAGTGCCCTTGCCGCTTGTGTCAAAGCTTACCTCTACGCCGTAGATCTTGGTGTTTACTTCGTAGCCTGCGGGTGCTTGAAGCTCCTTGAAATAGTATGTGCCCGCTTCAAGTCCCTCAAATCTTACGATGCCGTCCGCGCCCGATTGGAAAGTATAGTTCGCACCGTCTTTCTGAACGGGTACTGAGCATATGCCGTCCTTGTACAGACCGAATACCGCGCCCTCGAGCGCTATGTTTTTGTCCGTTATCTTCTGAAACTCCACGCTGGTGGTCTTTACGTCGGGTTTGTCGGGCTGCGAGCTGTCAGAATTGCTCGAAGAATCGCTGCTCGATGTGTCCGAAGCGCTTGAATTATCCGCGCTGCTTGAGGTGTCTGCCGCGCTCGAGTTGTCAGCTTTTGAGGAATCTGCCGATGAATCCGCAGCAGGGCTGTCCGCAGAAGAGCTGTCCGCAGATGACGAATCATCGGGTTTTTCGGGTTCATAACCAAGCTCATTATAGGCGTAGAAGTGCGCCTCAGAGCCTTCGTCGTTGATGCTTGCCGCGATAACTCCGCCCTCAAGGTTGCCGCCCGGAACGTGTACATCGCCCTTTGGCGCTACAACGTGTCCGCCGAGAGAGGTCATTGTGATGATGTTTTCAGCGTCGGGAAAGTTCCATATCAGCTTCATGCCCTCGAGGTTGAGCTGGTCGCCCTCTAAGCCGCCTGAGATAGCTTTTATCGCGTTGCCGGGGAGATTGCCCACGCCGCCGTTGAAATTAACGCCTATGCTTTCGTCGCCAACGCCGACTACCGAGATGGTGTATGCGGTATTCTTGAATTTCTCAACGTTTATCGGCATGCCGTTTTCTGTAAGGTTCAGCGAATTGCTTGTTTTGAAAAGGCTGAACGGGATAGTGATGTTTTTAACGTCGTCAGTGAAATCTACGTTGATAACGCCGTTTGAAACGTCCGCCGCGCTTAGGGTCTTGCCTGCCGCCGCGAGCGCTTCCGACTGCTTTTCCACTGCCGTGAAAGCCGCGTCGAAGTCGATGTACTTGCCGTCTGACTTTACAGTTTTCAGCGAGCTGCCCCAGTTTTGCAGCTTTTCCACGCCGTCAACGTAGTAGAGAACATCGTTGCTGCCCTCGAATTTGTACACACCGAAAGCCGCCGTAGCTTGGTCTATCTTGTTGATGAACGAGGGGGTGACCGCGCCGTTTCCGAACGAGTTGCCTTTATCCATAGTGCCGCCAACGGCTACTGCGCCGACAGTATGGCCGCTGCCTTTGAGATCGCCTTTAGTAAAATACTAGAAGTCGCTAAAGATATTGCCAATGGTATACGCCTTATCGTAACGGTCGTCAGAACTATCGGCAAAGGCGTTTGCCGCGAATGTGCCCACAGCTATGGAAGCCGCAAGCAGGGTAGAGAGCACCCGTTTTACCAGCGGGTGTTTCTGCTTTGTCTTTTCCATGTTTTTTTTTCCCTTTCAGTTTGCTAATATTTGAAATATGAACATATCAAATATTGACATATAGTAAAAACATTATACAATAAATCTGCCTGCTTGTCAACGGCATACCTCCAGAAATTTGCTCAATATTCGTGCCGTTTTATGATGATTTTATACAATATACCGTGCAAATATACCTTATATAATATATAACGGCTCAAATCGCGCAAAAGCTGTTGACAAGTGCGCGCTTTTATGTTACTATGAAATTGATACAACTTTTTTGGAGGGAAAATTTATGAAGTATACAAACCCGATAGTAAAGGGATTTTATCCCGACCCCAGCGTTTGCTGCGCTGATGGCAAATATTACATGGTATGCAGTTCTTTTCAGTATTCCCCCGGAGTGCCACTTTTTGAAAGCGCCGACCTTATCAACTGGGAGCAGATAGGTTATGTGCTCACCCGTGAAAATCAGGTCATGCTGGATAAAATAAACAGTTCGGGCGGCGTTTTCGCGCCGACTATCCGCTACAACGACGGCAGATTTTACATGGTCACTACTAACGACACCACTCATCAGAATTTTTACGTCTATACCGATGACATTCGCGGCGAATGGTCTGACCCGATATATGTCGATCAGGGCGGAATAGACCCCTCGCTTTATTTCGAGGACGGCATGACGTTTTTCATCAGCAACGGCGTTGACGAAGAGGGCAAGAGCGGCGTTATACAGTGCGAGATCGACATCGCCACGGGCAAAAAGCTGACGGCGGGCAAGTGCATATGGCAAGGCTCGGGCGGCAGATACCTTGAAAGCCCTCATATGTACAAAATTGGCGAATGGTACTACCTCATGGCGGCGGAGGGCGGCACTGAGTACGGACATATGGTGACCTGTGCGCGCGCAAAGTCGGTATGGGGCGAATTTATCGGCAACCCGAACAATCCTGTACTGACAAACCGCAACAAAGCGCCGTACATCATTCAGGGCATCGGCCACGGCGACCTTATCTGCGGCGCGGACGGCGAGTGGCACATACTCACGCTAGGTTTTAGACAGATACATATATGGCAGCCGTACCATCATTTAGGCAGGGAAGTGTTCCTTACGCCTGTGAAGTTCGGTGAGGACGGCTGGTTCACGGCGGGCGACGGCACTACGGACGAAAGCTATGAGATCGCGGGCGATTTTGAGCAGCGCGAGAAGAAGCTGTACACGTTTGAGAACACGAAGTGGAACGTTGACTGGAGCTATATGCGCCGTCCGGAGCTTAGCAATTACGAGCTTGGAGAAAACAGCGCGGTGCTTCACGGCTGCGCGCTCACGCTGGACGATGTAGATTCGCCGACATTCATAGCGTTGCGCCAGCGGGATTTCCGTTCGCAGCTGAGCGTTGACCTCACGCTTGACGGCGGCGAGGCGGGCGTTACGGTGTATTCCTGCGAAAACGAGCACTACGACCTTTGTCTGCGGAAGCAGGGCGGCGAGCTGAAGGCGGTGCTGAAGCTGAACATCGGCGGCATAAAGCACACGCAGGCTGAGATCTCGCTTGGCAACGCGGATTCGGCGAAGCTGATAGTGCGCAGCGCCGAGCTTTTCTACAATTTCTACGTTCAGGCAGGCGGCGGGGAGCACGAGCTGGGTTTTGCGCAGAGCAAGTATCTCTCAAGCGAGGTATCGGGCGGATTCACGGGCGCGATGCTGGGTCTTTACGCGGTAGACGCGGCGGGCAACAGCCGTGCGGAGTTTAAGAATTTCGAGCTGAAATACGAATAATACAGACATAGCAACTGAGCAGGCGTTCCGAGCGGGGCGTCTGCTTTTTATGTATAAAGATTTAATAAGATTTATGATTGAAATATATGGTCAAACGCTTGACAGAAACACGATGTTGTGATATAATATTAAAGTACCAATGAGAACTAAATATCATACAGGGGTATAGCTCAGATGGTAGAGCAGCGGTCTCCAAAACCGCGTGCCGAGGGTTCGATCCCTTCTGCCCCTGCCAAATGAAATTTGCGTGAGAGCATTATGCTTTCACGCTAGATTTCTATTATTGCAAGGTTTGTCGGTCAAGATAGATCCACAAATAATTATGAACCTATCTCAGCCGACAGAACGGCTGAGTATATAAAGGCAGATCTCGCTGCCGATTGTGATCTAGCTAGTTTATCTCCCATCATGCTTCGGTCTGCTAAGGACAGCCTTGTTTATCAGTATTCAAAGGCTTGCATGACATTTCATCGACTTTCACTGTATCGGCACATAGGCGGCTTGCCTTATCGCCATACTGTTGGTTTTTGGGTCGCTGTGGCTCACGCCGGTACTATCTCTGGTGTTTTAATGCCTTATCGGTCGGATAAAGAAAGAACCCGCGTGTATCATCGCACACTCGATACAACTGAACACACTGTGATCTCTGCCGCTCCCATTCTGTATAGGCAGGGGACAGTATGAATATTTCGATGAAAACTTTCCACTTTCATTCTGTTTAGGAAAGGGTATTTCATATGGATATTATGCCTGTTGGAGCAGGCTCATATATATCAAATTTCAAGTTGCGGTTGCTTAGCAATGCAACAAGCTTTATGTAGAAAGACAAAGACTTCTCAGCGGAACACGCACAAGAAGCCTTGACAAACTCTCTATATTATGCTATAATGGGTAGCGTAATACCGAAACTAAGTCTTGACGGAAGTGCTGATTCCGTTGAAGATTAAGGGCTGTTTGACGCTTGCCGGCGTTGAGCAGCCTGTTTTGTTTTCTACTCATATATTATTGTAACATATTCTTCCTAGAATGTCAAGGGGGAATATTATATTTTTTTGCTTTTAGGTGGTAAAAATTAAGCGGAGTGTGACAATATGAAAAAACGTTTATTATTTAGAAAGCTTTTGACACTGACATCTGCAGTAGGGATATTATTCTCTTTTGGCGGAAGCACTATTATCAAGACGCACGCTATGGTGGCGGTCGATCCAAATAACACCTATTATGATTCCCATGAAACGACTGCTTCGACCTCATATCAGCTTCAATCCGGAGATTATTATTATGAGTTAATGCCGGATAATTCAGTCAAGATCGATTTATACGCTGGCTCTGATACTGAACTTGTTTTACCTGATAACATTGACGGCAAGAAGGTTTCGACTTTGGGAACAAAAATGTTTTTTAACAGCAATATCAGAGATTCTATCACTAAAGTTGTTGTGCCGGAAGGCGTTACAGATATTGATGTGGCGGCGTTTTTCGGCTGTTCTTCTTTGAACGAAGTTTCATTGCCGAGTACATTGCAGGAAATAAGATACGGAGCATTCTATAATTGTGCTGCGCTCTCTAATATAACAATACCTGCAAGTCTTACAAAAATTGGTGCCGGTGCTTTTAAAGGGACAAAATGGCTGTCGGAAAGAATAAATGAAAACCCCATTGTTGTGGTAAACGGGGTTCTGATAGACGGTTCTCAGTGCACAGGTGATGTTGTGATACCTGATAATGTAACGACAATTGCAAACGCCGCTATCCCATCTTCTGATAATATATCAAGTGTTACCGTTCCTAAAAGCGTTAGTGATCTCGGAAATTTAGGATTTGGCAGCGAATTTGTTCTTTCCGATTCTGGAGAAATGACCGCAAGTGTTCGTACTGCTCTGGACAATTTTACGATTTATTGTTATAAAGACTCTGCGGCGGAGCAATATGCCGTAGAGAATGAGTTATCATATGAGGTTTTAGATGATTCGGTGGTAATGGATAGTAGTGTGACAGATAGTGCGGAAAGTTTGAACGATAATTCAGAGCCTAATGAGTCATTAAATAGCAGTAGTTCTGAAATTATCACAAGCGTATCCGAAATTGGATCGACACCCACTGATAGATTAGATACTAAAGATGAAAGCTCTAAAGCTGCAGATGATAAGGCTGATAACAATACAATATACATAGTTCTGATAATCTCAATATTTACTTTAGCAGCCGTAATAGTGATATGTACGGTTGTGAATGTGAAGAAAAAGAAATGATAGGCTGACATAATCAACTTCTCCCCCACTGGGGAAGAAGTTGCCTAAGAAAAAGCCGCCGACAATTTTTCCTGTCAGCGACTTTTGTGTTTCACATTTTTCGTGTCTTAAATTAAACGGTCATTTACTTTTTTGTTTATTCAAATATTCCTTCGATAGCTTTGCCGGCTTTGCGGTTTTCGGCGCTGAGCTGGTGCGAATAGATACGCAGTGTAATACTCGGATCTGAATGTCCCAGCCTGCCCGCTATCGTTGTTATGGGTGTGTTCGCAGCAATGAGCAGTGAGGCGTTAGTGTGCCGCAGCGAATGTACGCAGCAGTCGGGAAGTCCGTGCCGCTCAACAAAACGGTGAAAGTACTTCGTTACAGACGTTGGGTTTATCGGACGTCCATCGTCGGTGGTAAAGAGTCTGCCTGTTTCGATCCAGCCGCTGCCGTATTCTGCGCGCTGCTTGTTCTGGCGTTCACGATGAAGATCGAGGAGTTTGGCGACGGCTGTTCCAAAGGCTATGGTGCGTCTGCCTTGACGTGTTTTTGGAGTGTCGGTATAAACGCCCTTTGCAGGCAGATAGTTGCTGGTGCGTCTGATACTCAGCGAGCCGTGCTCAAAGTCTATATCCTGCCACTCCAGACCGCAGGCTTCTCCGCGCCGCATACCTGTAAACATTATCAGCTTCAATATCGCAGCATACGGATATGCTCCATAGCCGTCAAGCAGCCGCATAAGCTCTTTTGCTTCGTCGGCTTCAAGGTATCTTGCTTCGGCAGCTTCGTCAAGCTTCGGCGGTCTTACACGTAGCATTATGTTGTCCTGTATCAGCTCATCAAACATCGCGTCCTTGATTATAGAGTAGAGCAGTCTGTGGTAATGGACTATGGTCTGCGGAGATAGTCTGCCGCTCTGCTGTGTGAACAGACTCTCTACCGGCATACCGATCGTTTTTGCGATCTTTTCGGCTGTTTTGGGCTTCACTTTCTTGCCCGCTCTCAAAGAATCGGCTGTTCCCATGCCTACCCCTGCTTTATTAACTATCTCGGGTCTTGTATAGCGGCTTTTGAGTATGTGGACGCACTCTTTTGTTGGTATGAATCTGCTGTCTAAACGTTTGCATTCTCTCAGCTCGTCGTAAAAATAATATACGTCGGCAGGCGTAAGCTCTGAAAGCAGCTCTTCTCCCAGATATTCAGTTATACGCACGCAAAGTCCCTCGTAGCGCGTATATGTACTTGCTTTGATCTCGTTTTTCTTTCTCGGCAGCCAGTGTTCTAAAATATAAGCCGATAATTTTATGTAACTTTTTATTTTCATTATCAATATCTCCCTACAATTGAAAAAATGTGAAACATAGATATAATATCACTTTATTCGACCATAATCAAGCTTTATTATCTGTCTAAAAGAAAAAAGCCCGCGCGGCTCATTCAATAGGCGGCAGAGTAAGCGTCATATATAGCCCGAACGTAATATATCTATACTGTGTATAGTAATTTAGATCATGTTTTTTTTCTTTGACAGATATAGAGATAGTGGGTTACAAACAGAGGTTACAGATCAGCCCCTACCCCTATATAGATCATGGTCTACATCGTTCTTTATTTATATACAAAAACTTAATATAATGAGCAAGACTTTTCTTGCAAATATCTGTAACATAATATATAAGTTTTTTTTATTGGTATAGGTCATAGACTTATACGTTTGAGTCATCGCTCCGCTAAGGCGATGGCTCATTTTTTTATATATCCTTTTGCTGCGAATGTAGACCACAACGAAATATGTATTGTCGGTATAGTCGCCGCAGCGTGTTTTCTTGCGCTGCTTGTATACCAGTCTGAGCCTTACCAGTTCATTTATGATAGCTGATATGCGGCTGCGGCTGACACCGGTGATACGCTGCAGATCAGAAAGGCTCTGATAAAAACTATTGCAACTGCCGCCTCTGAGTCGGCAAAACCATACATATATCTGAAAGGCTTTTGGGCTTAGCTGCTCAAAGGCTCTTTTGTTTATGGAGAAATAACCTCTGTCGCAGGCAAAGTCTTTTATTGTGTATATATACGTTCCCAGAGTGCCGTTTGAGCGGTGGGGGCGGTGCATGGAGATAACTAACCCATCGTTGCAAAGACGCTGCATAGAGCGGCGCACAGTAGCAACTGAGCAGCCGCATATATCAGCAAGCGTTTTTTCTTTGATAGATAATTCATAGCCCTTTGAGTTGCGCTTTGTGAAGCTGCCTATCATGCTGTAAAACTTGCAGGCTATCATCAGATCTGTTGCTTTAGTATATCTGTCTAAGAAAAAATTAGGTATCAGCATATTTCATTTCCTCGTCGTTTATGTATTTTTCTACTGCTGCCCACTCATCGTCAGTAAAGTTGCTGCGTATCGTGGGACGTTTCTGTATCTTTTTGACGTATGCCCGCAGATCGGTGTACAGCGACTGATCCAGATAATACTGGAACTCGCCGGAGGTAAGCATATTGAGCTTGCTTACAGCAGTTTCGGCGTCGGTATAGCTGCGTTCATCGCCGTATTCATAAGGACTGCCGGCTACATAATCATCTGCATACTCTTCATCGCCATCATCTGCTGTCTGAACAAAAGACTCGCCGTAAGCGTCAGCGAAAATCTTGCGCTTCTCATTCTCGCGAAATTCACGTTTGTTTTTCATTTCTTCCTGATATACGAACACGTCGCGCTGAGCAGCGCTTGCCTTTTTCTCGTATTCGAGTGCCTCAGTATACATCAACTCCGGTACGCTGTCGCCGTTTTCCTGCATGGTTCGGATACGGCTCATGATCGCATACTGTTTATTGATATACTCATTGGCTTTGTGCTGCAGCTGATCGAGGCGATACTGCAATCCTATATCGCCCAGATCGTCCCATATACTATCCAGCGGGAACAGGATCGTATCTAAACTGCAGTCAGATACATTCAGTGGTATCTGCATTCTGGGTATTCGAGCCGGCTTGTCTTTGATCTTAAAATACGGAGTGATAACGGTATTGATAGGGTCGCAGCGCTGCTTTTTAACAACGGCAGAACCGAATTTTAGGCGTGAGAGCTGCGAAGCGTCCAGCAGGGCTTTCCCATCGACACGCTCGCCTTGATGATTTAGAAAGCCGTAAACATCTCCGCTGAACGTCAAGTAATCGACGGTTTTATTTCCAAGTCCCTCGCTGAAATACTTGTTTGTTTTGTTAGACAAAGAATTGATATAGATCTGTATACCGCAGCCGCCTGAGATCGAATCTTCTTCATTCTTATATCGTTTTAACTGCCCAAGATCCTGCAAGAACAGATTAAAAAGTATATTGCAGCCGGCGCATACGTTTAGCTTTTGTGAAAGCTCGTGTATCAGCGGCATTTGACCAAATTCGTTCAGAAAAAACTCTATTCTGCGTTTGTATTTTCCGTTTGGCTGATTACGAGCATTTTTCGCTAACATCATGTAGCACTGGTCGATAAATATGGAGGCTATGATATGACGCGACTTTTCTTCATGCGGTGTAACAAGGTAGATTATGCAGGGACGTTCTTCATTAGTGAGGTCGTTGAAATCTATGTCGTTAAAAGCGGTGATCTTTTGTATGCCCATATCAGTACCGAATATTGCGAGTTTTGAGGACAGTACGGTAAAAATAGATGATCTCGTTTCACCCTCAGAAAACTTTGAGGTGGTGTATGCCAGCTTTGCGAGCGAACCGGTAGGAAGTTTACTGAATAGCTCGTCCAGCGCGTTTGCCATTCTTTTCTGACCGTTTGCCTCTGTTATTACGGTGTTGTATGTGCCAAATTCGAGGAAAAAGTTATAGATGCTAAACATATTTACCAATTGCATTTTGTTCATCTCATATCCTCTGTCTAAAAAATAATATATCATGGCGCAGAGCAGCGAGCGGGAAGAGTCAGTCCATACTGCTTCTGATTTTTCATCGTCTGTAAGGCAGTGAGCATATGATTCAACGAGTTTTGACGTATCTGAAAGATCTCCGTCGCTTTCTCTTGCTGAGATATATTCGCTTTTTATGATGAATAACGGATCCCAGTGCAGCGAGTGGTCTGTATCGATCAGATCCAGTACGAGAACTTTATATCCGTTGCGCACAAATTCGGTATATGTTTGCTCGAGCATTTCGCCTTTCATATCGTTTGCTATTATGCTGGGCTTCGCCTTTGAATTTGCCATCAGCCGCATAGATGGAAGTACAAAGCATTCGTCTTTACCCGATCTTGTAGCGCCTACTATCATTGTGTTAAACGTATCAGGCTCGATATAGTAAACACCGTCTTTCTCACCGATAAGCAGTCCTGCTTTTTCGGCAGAGCTTATGTCGTCCATCTTGACCGGATAGAAATGCTCCGCAAGCTCGTTTTCCGTCATGAATTTATTATCGCCCTTTATATTTTTGCTGTCATTTTTCATTCTGTACAGCGTGTGCAGCTTGACAGAAGCGCCAAGCCCAACGATAAGCGAGAGCAGCACGAGCAGGATAAACAGTTGAATATTTGTCGGCAGGATAATATCCCAAGGCATAAAATGACTTGATATAAAGCTGCTGTTTTTCATTACTTTATGCAATGATTTTATGATAAATTTCAGGCAGCTGTTGCTTGCGCAATAGAAGATGATCGAGGCTACGGCAAATTGTTTCACTCGCACATCTCTGCGTTCCTTATCTGTTTCTATCGGTGTTTTGCTTACAGCGTTAAGAGCCTTCATGCAAAGATCCCATATCCAGCCATAAACAAATAATACTTTGGCTATCAAGGCGTTTACTATCTTCTTTAATTTTTCCATACCGGACGTTCCTTTCAATTATGGGGTTATAGGCTTACAGAGCTGTTGTTCTGTATTTTCTGTTTTTCCTGATCTTTTTCAAACTCTCTCATTAGACGAGCGGTGCGAGCCTCTTCTGATTTTAGCGTGCTGCGCAGCATATTGTTAGTGCGTTTAAGTACTGATGATTGCGATATGCCTTTACTTATCACTGTTTGAGCGATATTGGCGCTTCTCACGACGGCATATGTCCTCTGCTTATCAAATTGGCGCATGATCTTTTTGGCTGTCTTATTGCCATTATCCGCTGCATTTTTTATCCAAAGCGTGGCAGCCATTCTCTGCCCTTGCTTATACAACATTAGCGCATACGCGATCTGACCGTTCTGATTGCCCCTTTCCGCCGACATTTTAAAATACTCCATCGCTCTATCTGTTTTATTTTCAGACAGATAGACCTTTCCTAGCAAATATTGTGAATTTGAGTTATTGTGTTCTGTTGCAGACTTTTCAAGGTAGTATTTAGCCTTAGAACGGCTGTCGGTATCATCAAATTTGCTGTAATATCTGCCTAAAAAGAAAAAAGCGGGGTCGAAGTTATCTAACGCTGCCTGCTGCAAAAATTCAATACCTGTTTTTATATCTGCAGAAGCATTATTATCTAATAAGATCCTGCCTGCATAGTAAGCTGCAAATGTGTTGCCGTTTTCCGCAGACTGTTTAAAATACTGATAAGCAGTCCGTTTGTCATCTGCGGAAAGATAGATCTTTCCCAACTGGTATTGTGCATTTGGATCTCCGCATTTAGCAGACTTCTTAAAGTATGTGATCGCTTTCTCAATATCGTATTTATTGCTGTTTGAATCTGAATAGATTTTTCCGAGCAGATACCATGCTGCCTCATTGCCGCCCTTTTCAGCTCTTATGGCGTAGTATTCTGCTTTATCAATGTCTAAAGGTATACCGTAGTCATTCTTAAAATAAAGTCTGCCTAAACAAAGAGCAGAAGGGGTATCGGCAGCTTCATTTTTATCTGCTTCCTCGTGGAGCATTTTAAGTCCGGTGTCTATATCCTGATCGATATTTTCTCCGCTGATATACTGCATGGCATAAAAACGTTTTGCATTTATGTTGCCATATTCTATTGCTTTTCTCAAATATGATGATCCCTTTTCAACATCTCGCTTTTCGTAGTCACTGCTTATGAGCGTTTTTCCGTATTCATACAGACCGTTTTTATTATCCATTAAAGCCGACCGCTTAAAGTAATCAACAGCTTTTGCAATATCCTTTTCAGTTCCCAATCCGTTTTTATACATCATACCGATCTTGTAAAATAGATTATCGTCGGCACGGTCTTTGTTTTCAAGATCAAGAAATCCGTTCAGCGCCTTTTGATAATAGATATGCGCCAGATCTTTATCCGCGGCTACGCCCTCGCCGTTACTGTACATCTGAGCTATTGCATATGCTGCGTATGGCTGTCCCTGCTTATCAGCATTACTGTACCATCGAAACGCTTCTGAAAGATCCTTTTCAACTCCGTTTCCGTAGTAGTACATATTCGCTAAGCTGAATTGCGCAAACTTATTTCCCTTGACAGCAGATTTTGAAAACCAATCAAAAGCTTGTTTAAGATCCTTTTCAGTGCCCAACCCATAGCAGTACATTTTACCGATACGATATTGTATATACGCCGTCATATCGCCGGCAGTAGGCTCTATTTTCAAAAATCCATCTAAAGCTTGTTTGTAATATTTAGCTGATAGCTCATCATCTTTCCGTTGCAGCAGATCGGAGGCATACAGCTTACCAAGATCAAATACAGCAAGCAGATTACCTTTAGAGGCTTCTGACTTATACAGTACGGCTGCACGCTTTATATCTTCTGCGCTCGAATCTTTTTTGTACACCAGTCGGGCTGCTTCTTTGTAATCTTTACTCCACTTTATATAACAGTCATTACTTGTTTCTTTTTCAGACAGATACGGCACGTTTTCCGCATAGTATTCATCATCAACAGGCGGGACGTCGGCTTCTGAATAGCTATACTCTATGTCAACTTCTTTTTCAGACAGATACGGCACGTTTTCCGCATAGTATTCATCATCAGCGTGCGGGACGTCAGCTTCTTTTTTAGACAGATACGCGCCAGCTTCCATCAGCTCCGCCTCGCGCTGGTTTTTATCAAGTTGGTAGTCTTTGCAGATCTTTAGAAAGGAGTTTCCGACGCGAGAGTAAAATCCATCTTTTCCATGTAAGCGGGTTTCTTTGTAATCGGTATAATGAGATCCTTCGCCGTATCGTCTTTTGGAATTATTCTGAACGGCTTCTATCTTCGTTAGGTAGTTTTTATATTGCTGCGTAAGCTCTGCGTTTTCAGATATTATCGACCTAATACAGTTATCGATCTGATTCTGAGTGCTTTTGTCTAATCTGTTATATTGCCAACCTCTGTTATTCGGCAATTTCTCTGTAAGTTCTTCTATTTTAGCTAAGCTGTTTGAAAAGTTATATTTAACTTGCTTCATAAGGATATTTCGTTCGTATTCTGTCAGATTTTTGGTCAAGTCATTAGCGTTAAGAGATGTAGCCATAACAGATATAAGACTTTCCATAGCACTACGTTCGATCATATCCTTATCCTTTCTGGTCTTGCAGCGGTTTTCTAACCGATGATATTCGAGGAGTTGGTAGTGGATATGAACGTTGTCTGTATTTGTATGTATTGCAGCAGTCCAATAACAGTTTGAAGCAATGAGCTTGTCTGATTTATTGATAAGTGCATTCATGCCTTTTCTCGCTGCGTTTTTTATTGCCGGTATATTGATCTGATCACCTATTATCAGATTATTTTCACGCAGAAAATCATTATCGAATGAAGCTATTCCGATATATTTTGGACAGCCCTCTTTTTTGCTGATCTTTTCGTATTCGCGAAATTGGTTGATCTCGTCTGTCGTAAGCTTGTCCCGAGTTGCGTCAAATAGTCCGTCGCTCTTTTCCTTATTTCTCATATAATTAAAATAATCGTATTCACTTTTCAAAGACTCATGAATGCTTTTACTTTGATCATCCAGAATTTTAGGATCGTTTAGTACAGAATATGAATCATAGTCAGGCAGTATATTTTCCTCTTTTGTTACGGCTTCATCTCTCTGCGCATAATCGGAGTAATCACCTGTGCCTATATGCCAATCATAGATGAAGTGGTTGTTAAATATAACGCCCGGTGTAATTTTGTTATTTGATACACTGTCCATAGGTTAGTACCTGAAACTTTCTTATATTTTCTTCGCGGATTTTTCCAGTGACGCTTTATGTATGCGGGCTTTATAGTTTTTATAAGAGCTTTGGAAAAAGCGGTGCAGGTCTGATCCGACGGCTTTTGTATCAGCGGATTTGAAATCTGTATCGGGTTCATAAAAACAAATAAGGGAATTGAGCGCGTCGCGTGTTTGATAATCCATCAGATTATTTTCATTTGATATTGTAATCAATAACGAGAGTTTTTCGTTTATACTTTTCAGAATGTCTGTTTCCTCATCGTTTTCATCTTCAAGTTTTGAGTATGCTTCATTGATAAGCCATGTCAATAATTCGCTGTTAGTTTTGGCGTTGCTCAACAACATCAGCTTATCAAACTTTTTGATCGTTGCTTCGTCAAGAGAAAAAATTTTTTTCGTGTTCTTTACTTTCATGTTCTGACCTCCATTAAGAACGAACGAGCATAAAGGCGTGCTATCACGCCGGGGGGAAAACGCGGCAGTGCCGCGTTTTTAGGCGCATTGTCATGCTATCATAAGAGCTTTTTGTATATCTATAAGATATACGGTTTTGGCTGCGGGATATACTGCGGATATACAAAAATCGCACTTGGATATATGGCAGATATACATAATTGCCCTCAGATATATACTATATATCTGTTTTGGCGTTCTGTATATCTGATGGATATATCATTGTTTCGGAAATATTAACAAAATCGGCTTGCATATTAACTTTCTGTGTCCACAAATGTTAATAAACTAAGAACGTCACTATTTTTCAGTTCACTTTCAGCCGCTTTTTCTAGCTCGGGAGCGAGCAAAACGTCAAGCTTTTCTGCAATTTTCATCAGCTTTTGCGATGATAAATATATGTTGTTTTCGACCGATCCTGCTCCGCGCAGCAGTCGTTCCAGTTCATCATTTACGAGCGCTCGGACGATAGTCGGCAGCGCATTAAGCAGAAAATCTTCCTTGCAGGCGGCGTAGTCGTGTATGATCTTTATTATAAAAGCGTTGCGGGAAAGACCTTCTCGCTGAGCTGAGGTATCAAGCTTTTTTACAATGTCATCGGGGATATTTCTTATTAAAATATCCATACGGTATCTCCCTTCCTATTCAAAAAAATTGGAGTAGAACTCTTCTTCACTTCCGAATTTTTTCTCTATCGACCGTTCAGAAATTCTGAGTTTTTCAGTAAGCCGCGGCATGGTGTAGAGAAAAAATCCCTGTTCAGGTGTGCCGACATTAAGCAGCAAAAATATATTGCACACCGCGTCAGAATGGCTGTCGATATACTTGATCTTGATCGAAGAGTAGTTTTTGTCAAAGAAGCGTATTGACAATATGTTGTCGTAATTTATATTGAAATTGCTTTTTGTGCCGTTTGAAAAATATTCTATATCCATGTCAGTATCAAAAGCTTTTACAAAAAGATAATGCCAATTGTAACGCACAGCGGTCTTTAAAATGACCACTGCTGCTGCAATGCAAAGGGCTGTCAAAAAGAAAAAAACAAGTTTGAATCTTACTATAAGGCAGTAGCTCATAAACAGCAGCATAGCGCCTATAAGACAACCTGCACCGATGAATTTCAGCTTTTTTGAGAGCTTAGATCTGGCTTCAAAGGTCGCACATATCTCAGTTTTTAGCTCTGCTGATGGGTATTCATATATAAGTGTTTTATCTTCGTTCATGGTCATTCCTCCATCATTTTGATACTGATGTTATCGTTATATCGCTGCTGCATATCTTTATAGTGCCCTTGTTAAATGTTCTAAGCTCGCCTTTTACTATCACTACGCTGCCCTTTTTCAAATGGTTTTTGGCAAATGTGATCGTGCTGCTTTCGTTTGCATATACGGTGAAAACGTCATTGAAGCTCTGCTCTCCGCGCTTTGCTTTTCGCGGTACAGCCAACTTGAACTCGATCGAGTAAGCTGACTGTGATGTAATATCTGATGAGATAAATCCCGTGACTCTTACACGGTTTCCTGAATTATTAAATGTCATTTTTGATCCTCTTTTCTTTATTTTACGGTAACCATGCAGCTTGCTTTTAGCCCGCCGTCACTCGTTTTGGCTGTTACGATGACCTTGCCTTTGGCTATGGCTTTTACCTTTCCGTCGCTGTCTATCTCGATCATACCTGATCTGTTGCAGCTCCAGTTTACGCTTTTATCGGCTGCATTTTCTGGTTCTACGATAGCCCGCAGCTTTGTTTCAGCGCCTATTTCGAGCACAACATTGTTGTTTTCAAAGTCTGTTTCTATGTAGATCCTGTTGGGGTGTACAGCCTGCGGCGATGTTGTTTCGGGCGGTCTTGTGGTAGTAGGAGCTGTTGGCTGAGCGGTCGTTTGCGGCGGATCTGTAGTTGTCGGCGGTTCAGTTTCCGAATGTGTTTGTTGTGTTTCGGGCGGATCATAGTCCGGAACATAAGCGGGCTGATTGCCGCCGCCTCCACCTCCACCGCCGCCATTTCCGCCGCCGTTATTATTATCAGGCGCTTGTGCAGGCGTTGTAGTAGTGGTCGTTGCAGGAGCTTCGGCTGAGCTTTCAGACGTTGAAGATGTATTGTTTTCTGCTGCGTATGGCGATCGGTCTGCTTGCGTTGTTGATATTATCTCAGCCGGTACAGCGGCATTTTGAACTGTGGTTTCCTGTACAGACTGCGCAGGATCATCGTCCATCTCGCTATCTTCCATATGTCCGGGCTGTGCTTTAATATGCTTATTTGCCATGTCTTTTTTATCTATAACTATCGTATCTTCAAAGGTCTTTCCCTTCTCCGTATACCCCGAAACCAGCTCGCCAAAGTCATTATATGAGTCCTCGTGTACGATGTCGGCAAGCTCTGACGTTACTAAGATCGTGACATATTCAAACTCTGTCGGAGGTTTTTCGATAGTTATTATCTGAGAATATTCATCGTACTTTTCTCCGCTTGAAAACTCATACTCATTAGAATCAGCGTCGAATTTTATGCTTGAAACTTTCGGATATGACTGCGTGGAATTGTCCTTCATAAGCTTACATTTCAATGTAAATTCGCATATCCCGTCGTGATATGAGGCTGCTGTTATCTTGATATTGTAATCATTTTGCTTGATTATCTCATCATATTTGCTGCTCTTACTCTTTATTTTAAGTGTAGTCCAATAGGTCGAAGTAAGGAAAAAAGCCAGTATGAATAGAGTGATCATTGTGAAGATCATATATCTGCGGCTGCTTTTTTTAGGAGAAACTATTTTCATATCTGTTCCTCCTTATCTGTACCGACGGTATATGACAGCAGCTCTTTTATCAGATTATCTATCAAAAGAACAATAACGTTATCAAGATATTGGCTGTCGCGCTGGTTAAGTTTGAGGTAAGCATATGTTTCCGCCATAAAGCATTTTCGGAAATAATTTATGTCTGCATTTCGCAGCATTAGTCCGTATTCTTCATTGGTATGGTCGTTGTAATAGTGAGCGAAACAATCGTGTATTATCTCTATCCTATCCTGCGAGTTGCCTATATACAAGAGCTGTTTGGCTGATACCATTCTGCGGCAGTGGATCTTATTTCGCCCCGAACCGAGCGAGAGAAGCATTTGTCCCGGCATGAACGAAGTGCTTGCGTTAAGCTCAAAATCGGTGAACTGAGGGAATATTTTATGAAGCATTTCGATACTTTCCGGCGCTTGTTTGAGTATAAGCTTGTACTGTACGAGGGAGAAGATGACCTTTATTTGCTCCGCTGCTGCGCTGTCATTGCAGGGGATAAAATCAAGTACGCTCTGCGTGGCGAACCATAATCCGGCGTCATATTTCCTTGAACGGCGTACAAGATTTGTGATGAAATTCGTTACCTGTTGGTACTTTACAGAAATAAAACGGTGAGCCTCGTCGATAAGGCAGACAACGTTTCGTCTGTCCCACGGGTTTATGAGGTACTGGTTGTGCTCTACGTTTTTGCACACCGTAGACCACATTATCGTTAAAATATTAAAAAGCTGAGCATTGTAGACATTCTCCGCCATGTCGCTTATGGTCTTAACATCAAAGATGATAAGGTCGTTATTTGATATATCAACGTTGGTCGCGCCGTCGAACATACTTGCGTATGCTCCGTCGCCGGTGAGCTGACGCAGATATACTTCAAGATTGCTGTAAGATTCGATCAGTTTTGACGTAAGCCGTTCTCTGTTTCCTTCGATATAAAGCTTATCCTTGACCTTTTTCATAACGTCAGAAAATGTGGGAAATTTCTCGGGCGGCAAAAAGCGCACGTCTGTATCCGGATATATGCCTTTTTCATTCAGGCTTTCAGTCACAAGATCCATAAAAGCTTCTAGTGTAAACATATCTATATCGCTTATGTACATAGACATGAAGGTGCGTATGCGTGAAAGCTCCGACGCAAAGTTTGCCTTTGCGTCGTCCTCCGGCAGTATATCTTCCTCAACTTTTGAGTCAACAGCCTTTGTTATTTGAAGCGGATTTATCCTTGATCTCTGGTTCATTTTAATGACTTGCCCATTGTATACTTCCGCCATAGATCGGTATTCAGATTCTATATCGAGCACGAGCACTCTGTTTCCAAGCAGCAGCTGTTCTTCTAGCATATCTTTCAGCGTTACCGATTTGCCAGATCCCTTTACGCCGATAGCAAGCAGATCGTATGAGTTACGTTCTGACGTTCGCGTGAATGTGTTGAGTATATTAAGTCCGCCGGTAGCAGTATATCCGAAAAACAATCCCGTTGGGTCTATATGTGATTGATAATAAAAAGGAAACTGCCGCGAAAGCGTATCAAATACAGGGAACGGCGTTTGTATCGTATTACCGTCAAGAATTATTGAGAGAAATTCCTGCAGCATCGTATTTGACGGTATGTACGCCGACAATCCCTGCTGCTCAAGCTCCTTTACTATATCTAGCGTGCGCTCTTGCAGCCTATCAAGGTCGTTGTCGCTTACGATGAAGCGCAGTGTTACATAATATATCTGCTCGCTGCCGTTTTTTATATTGTTGTATACAAGATCCAGCTTTGCAAGCTCAGTTTGCGTATCTATCTTTTCCGCTCTGTCCTGATTGATAGCTCCGCGTGACTCCAACTCGCGCAAGGAAGCTTGTATCTCATTGAGCACAGTGCTTTTATCGCGCTCTTTTATATCCCATACTATGGTATCGCTGTAACCGGTAACGATATTTGCGTATTCAAGATCGTCGATCTCTGCCGCATAGTCGTATATCACTATCGACTGCGCATACTTGTTGTTGATCTTGTAATAATTGGATTGAAACTCTATTTCTTCTGGCAGCAGCTTTTTATTGAGCGTGCCGGGGGTGCTCAGTTTTTCTGCGCCTGTATCAAGACAAAGCAGGCTGTTGAGCATGGCGACGATCTCGTCTGACGTACACCACGCTACATTAACGTCTACCATCTGATTTATATATCTTTCTGCGTCGTCATGTATATTCTTTTCACTTTTATCGTAAATCAGCAGATATGCCATTCGATCACGGTGATTTTTCTCAAAGCTGTCTAAAAGAAAAAATTGCTCATCAAGCAACGATGAGGCGTATTTATTTATACTTTGTTTGGCTTTATACTTTATGAAGTTTTTCTGATTTTGAAGATATGGGCAAGCCGCTGTAAAGATGTACTTATGATTTGCTCTGAGTGACATAGTAGCCCTTGCCATGTTATCAAAAACGGCATTTCGCTCGTACTCTTTCAGATTATAAATGTCCATGCCTGTTATAGCCAGCACGCCGCACATAATGGGTTTGCCTTTGCTTTTCATATGTATTATGCCGTTTGAGATACTTTCAAACGATATGTGCGCATTGAGAGCGTTAGCGTTTTTCTCCTTCTGAGCTGTTTTTTTCTTTTTAGAAAGCAGCTTTTTGTTCTGCTGCTTTACGATCTCTTTATTCGTCTTTTGCTTTAAAAACATTTTCATTATCTGTCACCTCGCTTTCTTCTACCCGTATAGTTTTCTTCGCAAAGGAATATCTTATCCAGTCAAACCACGCTGCTGCAAAGCATTTGGTAGGGTCTGAGGGACTGTTGCCGCTTAGAATGAGAAACTCGACACTGCAGAATATAATGAACGGTATTTTGAGTTTTGCGGCTACAAAAAAGTCCCCAAGCTCAGAAGCCCCTGCGATAGTGAAAATAAATCCCACTACCTTTACAACGCTTATATGACGGAAAATATGATAATCAGCTTTTGTTTTCTTTGGCACTAAGCCCATATTTTTACCTTCTTTCTCTTACAGTCCTTTTCCTTTTTCAGCAGATGGATCTGATGTGTTTTTTGTATTATTAGAGGTTTTAGCTGTGGGTCTAGGCGCGTTGTCATGGTTGGCTGCCGTTGATGGCGATGGTTCAGAGAAACCGCTGCCTTGTGTGCTGCCCTGATCTGTGTTATTTGAAGCAGAAGTGTTTCGACTGCTGCTTGCAGAGGGTTCACTGTTATTGCTGCCGGAAGCAGTTACTTTGCTTTCCGGAGCAGTAGCAGTTTGTGATTCGGCGCTGCCAGAACCGCTTGAAGGATCATTCTGAGGGTTGAATCCCTGTCCCTTTTCACCTTGCTTACCGTCTGCTCCTTTTTCGCCTGCAGCTCCATTTACGCCTGGCGCGCCGTTTTGACCGTCTTTGCCGTTTATACCGCCTGATGACTGAGTCATACTAGAACCGCCGTCAGCACCGCACTTGTTTTTAAAGCTGTCGGTAAAATGCTCTTTTGCTTCTCCTACGCTTTGCTTTATGTTGTCTGTTCCGCCTGCTGTATTATACCCAGCCTTTGCTCCAATATCGCTATGACCGAAAGCTCCGCCAACTGCGCCGACAGTTCCGCCAACAGTAGCTCCGCCAATGGATCTGCCCACTTTTCCGAGGGTGGAATTACCTTGACTTACACCACCGTATACGCCTCCAGCCATACCCTTTATAGCACCGGAGGCAGCTCCGCCAGCCTTTTGGGCAATTTTCTGACCGCCGTTCTTTACTGCTCCTAAAGTATGACCGCCCATGTTTAGTGCGCTCATAGCTGTATAACCGCCCATCTGTGTTGCCTGAGATAGCGCCATTATAGCTCCAGCACCAGACTTTACACCGGCGTCTATGCCAAAAAGCTTAGTCAGTATGTCAGGACCATCTATCACAAATTTTGCACCGGCTATTATGACTATCAGTACTACGGCAAAATTATCGCCGTATTTAGATTCGCGCACGCCCCATACTACTGATAGATACAGCCGAAACAGAATTACAACGATCATCAGTATTATATTTGAAAGCAGCATATTTTGTATCGCCTTTTTTGCTCTTCCCGAGTTGTTAAGGTCTGTGGCGATGACAAATGGCGTTATTAGCTGCGAAAACATTATCTCAAATAAAGTGGTAGTTACTTTTATGCCGGAGAAGATCAAGCATATAAGTACAGCCAGCATAAGGCATAATGTGCTCAAAAAGTCTATATGCCAGTAATACAGGTAATCAGCGATATATCCCGGATCTATGTATTCGCGTACTGCTGATTTTACCATTGACTGATCGTCAAGATCTTCGTAATCTTCCTCTGTAAAAAGTGGTTCAGCCTTGTATTCGGTCGTTATATTTTTTGATGATTTGACATTTCGGGTATTGGCTTTAATGTTCAGATCCCTTATAACATCATCTTTTATTATTTCGAGAGCTTCCTCTATGGTGCGCGAATTAGCACCTACTGTTTGAGTCAATCCTGCGTCACGAACATAACCGTTATTTGCGATCGCGTCTTTTAGGTATGATTCAAAGCTGTTTACATTCGTAATATGTGAACCGTCAGAGTATGCGAGAGAACCTATCTCAACGCTGTATGGTACAGTAGTTCCAAAGCTTGCTGATACTATGGTTTTAGAATCTTCTTCCGATACTACACAGCCGCCCGGATAGTGCTGAGAGGTATACAGTATACAGCCAATACCGCCGTTTGAAAGCATTGTAGTTACCAATATAAATTTATCATTAACATGGGTGTATGCATAATACTCACGGCTAAGCCCCAGCAGCTCCATCATGTTCTCAGTTGTCAATTCTGAGTATTTTTTCTGCTCCGGCTGTACGTCGTTTATATCAGTAACGTAGTATTTTGTCCAAGGTTTACTGTCGGTAGGCTCGAGAACGCCAGTTATATTTATGTTCTTGACATTGGCAGAATTGCCTATAACATCTGTGTATGACATTTTCTTTTTGTAGTCAACGCTGTTTACTACATCGTAAACTCCTTCGCCTAACAGATCGCTGCCTAAAGAAGAAAGAGTTACAACGCCTTCCTTATCAACAGATGAGTTTTCCGTGTGTCCCTCTATTTCAACGTGCTGCGCTGCTTTTACACCTCTGGTTTTCAATGCGTTGCAGGCTGATATAAATGACGGAAATGCGATCAGCAGTATCATCGAAACCATCACGCTCATAAGGAAATCTGAAACGTGTATTTTGTCATGGAAGATCACCATTGCGCATACGCCTATTATTAAAGCTATGCTCGCTGCTGCGGCAACGGCAGCCTGCATACTGCCGAAGCTGAAAGCGTCTGAAAGGTAGTCATACAAATTGAGTTTGAGCAGTATAGATACTGCATTATCAAAATAGTCGATAGCGTCAGCTAGAAATTTAAGTATAGCCCATTCTACGCTTATCAGCATATCTTTTGTCTTGCTGCGGACATCTACCATTTTAAGTATGGCTGATGAGCAGCCTTCGTATCCCAGATCATCAGCAGAGGCAAGCAGACTGCCTGCTCCGAGCGATAAGGCAAAAATGGCGCAGAATAAACTGTATATCTTTTTCTGTAATTTGGATATTTTCATATGCTTAGTCCTTTCTGCAAATCGTGTGCGCACGGCAGAACAAAACGATCAGTGATTTCATTCTGCCGAACGCACACTCTGGTGCGTTCTTTGGTTTTAACTTGTGTAAAGGCTGTCGAGGAATGACTGTCCAAAAACAAGAAGTATAACGGCTACTGCAAGACCTATCAGCCAGTTTTTGACCTTGCTCATGCCCTGCGAACCGCCTATCGCTATACATATTACAGCTGCTACAAGGCAAACTCCAATAAGTGCTTTTGCAACATATTCAAGACCCGATTTGTTGGTATTGAGCCATGAAACTATGCTGCTCCATGCACCGCCGCCTCCGTCGTCCGCATATGCTACAATAGTTGCGCTTGCTGTGCACATAAGTGCGCCAAGTGCTCTGGCAAGCATTTTATCCATTTTGGCGTATACAATGTACAACGCCTTTTGTATCTTCTTTATCATAAATGATCCCTCCATTTTATTTTTTTAAAGGTTTTGATGTGGCTTTAAGAGCCATATTCATCTCCCTATTTGTGATAGCTTGAAGCGTTTCGTTCCAGTCTTTGCCGTATGGCGGCTTGACTATTTTTACAGTGTACTTGCTTTCTAACTTTTGTTTTATTCTCAGCGCTGCAGCCTGCCCCTTATCATCATTGTCAAGACACAGCGCTATCTTAGTTATCCGCGGATCATCTTTCAGCCGCTGCTCCAGCGCTTTTTCTGATAGTCCTGAAAGAGAAAGTCGATTAAAACCCAGCCAGCAATCAGGGCGATAAAGGCTCATATCTCCTGCCGCTGCACATTGCTTCTTCATCGCCAACTGCATGAGCGTACCGTGAGATAGCAGATCTATCGGCGCTTCAAATACATAAAGCTGCGACGGATCGTAATGCCTTGCGGTCGGCAGTGCAGGAACAAAAAAGCTGTATGCTTTATTACTTCCGGCAATGTTTTGTGGATAATACTTTTTGTATGTATTAGTGATCTTTGCTTCGGCAAATCTCATTTTTCCTGCGCGGTCATATCCACAAAATATCACACGCTTTTTATCGTCTTGATAGATAAGCTTGTTAGAAACGCAGTATCTTATCACGTCATCAGACAAGCAGCGTGTTTTACCTAGATAGGCGAAAAGCTCTCTGCACTGTTCTTTCATTGCAGCAGGCGGTGAAAAGGGAACAGGCACATCGTTTTGACGTGCCTGCTGTGCAGTGTTTTGTCTAGGTGAATCTCTCGCACTGTTAGTATTGTTAAGCGGCTTATTGCCGATAAGTATTTCGGCTGCTTCCTCAAATCTATATCCATCGACTTTCATAAGCCAGTCGATAGCACCTTTGCCGTATAGATCTTGTGAGTACCAGTGCCATGTGTATCTGTCAGGGTCAATAACTATACTGTCATGCTCTCTGCCTATGCTGTAATTTCCGGCTCTTTTAAAGTTGAAGCCTGCATGGCGTTCCAAAAAATCGACCATATCGACTTTTCTGGCATTCTCCAGCTCTTCTGCGCTGTATCTGATAAATCGTTTGCCCGAGTTGTACATTTTGTCTATCATGGCTTTACCCCCTTACTGTTAGAAATCAGATCCATGTTCTCACCCAGATAGTCGTTTGTTGCGGGTATATCGATAGAATTATCTCTGCCTGTGCAAACGAAATTCTCAAATCTTTTGGAAAGCTTGTTTGAAAACTCATACCGAACATAATCTTTTGTCATTCTTGAACCGCTCTCAACGTAAAGCTGCCCAGCCTGAGATATTACAGCTCGCCATTCGGTCATGCCGTCATGCTGTAATTTAGCCTGATAAACGCCGTTCTTCACTCTAAATCCATTTATTGTTGCCATGTTATCACCTCCCAAATAAAAAACAACTTCGTCCCCACTGGGGAAGAAGTTGATTTAAAGCTTTTTATTTTTTGTTATAGGCAAAATGCTCTTATTCTGCTTATCGTTTTTTGCAAATGATCCGTTGCCGAAAAGCTTGAACTTTTGAAAACGGTCACTTTGCTCTGCTGATAAATAGTGTCTTTCAAGGCTGCCTAAACTCTTTGAGCCGGTTGTCAGATACAGTTTGCCATCGGCAGCTCTTACTGTACGCCAGTCTGTTTTTCCGTTATACAATATGTGCGCTTGAAAAACACCATCTTTTTTGCGAAATTCCTTGATACGCACGTCAGCAGTTATCGGCTTATCCTTTAATTGTATATTATTTGTTAAATCTGCCATAGGCACATTGACATTATCAAGAGAATATGCTATACTATTATCAAAGCGGATCACTGTGTCGCGTATGGACTGGGAGAATTGGACTCCTAAGTCTGCGAGCATATCTGCTTTTTTTATGTTTACAGCAAGAATATCTGCTGTGTGAAGCTCCAGATAGTTAGAAAGATTATGTTTCCCGTACAGCGTTGCTATGCGGTTTATCCTTCCGTTTTGCCTATCCAGCGATATTGGAACGATCACGTTTTCTCCGCTTGCATTCGTTAAGTCTGTCAAAAGAACAACAGAATTAGCGTTATCATTACTGCCTTTCAGTACCAATATCGGTTTTCTTATAGCGTCTGAAAGCCTGTATATCTGCTCTTTGGGTATATCATGTCCCTCAGTATGGCGCTTGTTATACTCACCGATACCGGCAACGGCGTTATGCAGATCTGATTGATTTATAACTACCTTTGCGGCTTGTGAATCAAGTATTTTTAAAATATTCGGTGTGCCGCAAACGTTGATGACTTCGTGTACAGGCATTTCGCCGCCGAAAAATTTATCGAGCTGCCTTTGGAATACATGATCTTCGCTCTCATTATGTCTGATCTTTGAAGCCATTTTAAGTATGTTCTCCTCATCGGAAAGCATACTTTTTTCTTTTTCGACGATGATCTTGGCGGTACTGTATGTAGTCTTTTTAACAGCTTTCTTTTTCATCAGATCAAATAAAGAGAGCTGCTCAGGCTCGATATTGTCGGCTTGCATTTCGGTATAAGCCGCCTTTTCAGTTACCGCCTGAGAAATATCCGCTTCATGCAGCAGCCCCTTTTCTCTCAGCGTCTTAAAAAGCTCATCAAATTTTGCATTTATTGCCTCGCGTTCCTCACCATATGGATAAGTTGGTATAGCTTTTCCGTTTTCATCTATTCCAACCGATTCTGCGTGTTTGCAAAGATAATCTGATACATCAGGCTTTAGTTTGTCCATGACATAGCACGCAAATGCGCGTGCAAACAGTTCAACGTCACTCGCCCAGTAACCCTTATCTGTTTTGCTGTACTGTGTATCAAGCTTTTTAGCGTGAAGATAAAAGCTGCTGAATTTTCCGTTACTGTATTTGATACTATCCATAAGATCATATATTGGCGAGTCTTTTATGTGCTTTTTATCTGTTAGATATATGGTCGGTGCATTTAGCTTTCGAGCAAGGTAATGATCCAGAGCGTGTCCCCATTCGTGAGCAAGTGCTCCTGCGCCGTTCATCTTCGTCAAATTTATAACATTTCTGTCTGATTCAAAGTGTGCTAACGCAATGCTTCTGCCGCGAGCACCATAGGCTATTGAAAGATCACCGGCAAGAGAAATATCCTTATCAGCGATATTCAAGGCTTTGGCAAGATCCTTAAAAGCGTCATATGACATATTCAGATTATACTGTCTGTCATTTTGATTTTCCCAGTTGCCAAATTCGCCGCCGCGAAAACCAAAGATCCGCAGCATATCATTTCCGCTTATATCCCGTCCTTTTCGATAGTCTATACCGTGACGCTCAATATTGGAAAGCTGCGGCGGTTTGAATTTAACTTTGCGCTTCGTGGGCTCTTTGCGTTTGGCTTCCGGCTTTGCTTTATTCAGTATAGAGTTTTTTACTTCCTCAAAAGTATGGAAATTTATGTCCATGACTTTATAACGTCTGTCTAAAAAGAAAAAAGTGTCTTTTTGCCATTTGGAAATGTCTGTAAACTGCTTATCAGGCTTATATGAATAGTATAGTGAATTTCCATTTCTGATCCTTAACCAGTTTTCAATGGGGTCATACTCTACGTTTTTGCCGTTGTACTGCACTATTAGATACTGCGAAAGCTGCTTTTGTTCGGCAGTGTACAGAAATTGTTTTTTATTTATCTCTCTGTCAAGGTCAGAAAGGTTGCTTTGTACGCTGACTGCTCTCCAGAATTTATTTGTAAAGCAGTCGAATGTGTTTGGTTCTCTGTTGTATCTGCTCCAATATCCGCGGCAGCTATACGAATCACATATATTTTGCTTGAAGTTGGTTATGTCGTTGTCTGTTTTAAGCGACATACATCTATCACGCACGTCTGATATTACATTTATGTACCCCTCACGGTAGCTGTCAGAAGGGTGTATGTTTTCAGGTGGGCTTGCAGGCAATGAGTCGCGCACTCTTTTTATAAAATAGACTATTCTGATAGGCAGTCCTTCATCATACAGCTTTTGATAATCGGGGACAGCCCATATCTGCTTTTTAGTGATATATTTTTGTTTTTCGACCTCTGTCCAATCTGTTATGTCGGAAGCTCTCAATCCGCGAGAACGTATCTCTAAGCTGAAAAGGTCTTTTCTTGCACCTCCTATTTTCTCACCAAAATCCTCGATCTTTTTATTATCGCTCATGTGTTATCACCCCATTTCTAAAGCCTTTCAAAGACCCATGTCATATCGTTTTCATCAACAAGGGTAACATTTATTGGCTTGTTATCTTCTGAAAGTCCTATGCCGATACTTACATTCTCAAATGTCAGATCGTGATCCAAACTATAGAATCTTGCAGACGAATCTGTTATATTCAGAAAAAGATCGCCGACCAGCTCATAATTATCCTCACTGTCAATTCTACTTTTTAAGACCGTTTCTGACGTATCAACGAGGTAGATATTCTTGATAATTTCCATGATGAGTTACCCTTAGATCATATTCTGCATTTTTTTCAGACAGTTAGTGCATATCTTTTTGCCCATGAACTCATGCAGCTCTTCGGCATTATCATTAGTGCAGAACATACAGCTTGACTGAAATTTTCGCAGTACAACATAATCTCCTTCAATAAGAATTTCCATAAGATCACCGTCTTTGTATCCTAAAGTATGGCGGATCTCAGCGGGGACGACCACTCTTCCCAGGCTATCGAATTTGCGTACCATTCCTGTTGTTTTCATGTTTTCAGATCCTTTCGTATTTATTGATATTGATGATAGATATATCATCAACCATGCCGGCAAACATAGGCTTACAGGCACGGTTCGTAATATATCTGTCTAAAAAAGAAAAAACGCTCTGGATTTTTTTCCAAAGCGTTTTGCTCTTTAAATATAGAAATGTCTATCGTTTCTATAAGCACACTCCTAATATATATATTCCCCCTCATCAACGCCGAACTCATATTTTCGGCGCTCATGAAGAGCAGCCGCTCTTAGCGGCTAGCCCTTTAGCAGTTACTTACTGCTCTTTTCTTTCTTTGAAAGAAGTAAAATGCAAACTGCACCCAGCGTAACTATCACGCTTACTGCTGCCGTACCTGTTGCAGGCGGTGTGTCAGTAGGCGGAGTGCTCGGCGGTGTAGTCGGTGTAAGCTCGTCTTTCATGATTACTGTCTGCACCTTGCCGTCGTCTGCTACGGTAAATGTAACGTCGTTGGCGATCTCGTAGCCGTCGGGCGCGATCACTTCATGCAGCTTGTACGTTTCGCCCGCTGCAAGTACGCCCTCGAGGTAGTGCGGCTCGTTGGCAGAAACCCACTCTTCGACGACCTTTCCGTCTTTGTCGATGACCTGTAACTTAGCGCCGGGCAGCTCTTTGCCGGTAGTTATATCCTGCTTGCTCAGCTTGACCTTTGTAGTGTCGTTATAGATCTCAGCAGTTATCGTTTCGGCATAGATCACCTCAACACTTTCAGGGTCTGCAACAAGATAACCGTAAGGTACGGTCTTGCCGCTTTCGGTGATCGTGTACGTTCCGATGGGGATATTAGCGAATTTTGCAATACCCTTTTCGTCAGTGGTTGCGGTTATCGAAATATCGCGTCCGCTGTCGGAAGTGCCGCTGAGTATGAAGTCGATACCGCTCAGATTCGTCATGCCCTTTGTTGTCTTATGTACTTCGATCGAGCCTGTCTTTTCATCGTTGTGTATCTCCTGAGTTGTGGTTTCTGCATAGTAAACTTCTACCGAAACGGGATCCGCTGTAAGATAAGCATAAGGAGTAGTCTTGCCGTCCTCGATAATGTCATATGTTCCGATGGGCACGTTTTCAAACTTTGCAATGCCATTTTCATCGGTGGTCGCGGTTATTGAAATATCGCGTCCACTGTCGGAAGTGCCGCTGAGAATGAAGTCAATACCCGAGAGATTAAGCATTCCCTCCGTGGTCTTGTGTACTTCGATAGAGCCCGTTTTTTCATCGTTGTGAATTTCCTGCGTTGTAGTTTCTGCATAGTATACTTCTACCGATACAGGGTCGGCGGTAAGATAAGCATAAGGCGTGGTGCTGCCGTCCTCAGTGACCTCATATGTTCCTACGGGAATGTGCTCAAAGAGCGCTATACCGTTTCCGTCGGTAACAACATATTTGTTTACTTCTGTTCCTGCATCAGATGTTCCCGAAAGCGTGAAACCTATACCGCTAAGATTAAGCATACCTTCGGTGGTTTTCTTTATCTGTATGCTGCCTGATTTTTCGTAGTTTACGATAGTCTTTGTAAGCTCTATGGCAGAAATATTATTGCCGCCGTACTCTGCGGTAAACTCCATCGGCTCAGAGAGCGGTTCGTAGTATTCGGGTACTGTGGCAGGATCTTCGGAAATATCATACTTGAAACCGGGATATATCGGCACGCGGTAAGTGTATTCGCCGCCCATATCTCCATCTTCCGCCTGCTTGGTGTAAACACTGTATGCCTTGCCGTCTGCGTCCGTCGGAGAAAGAGTGCCGACAAGCTCGCCGGCAGTCTGTATAGTGTGACCGTTCAGCACTACGTCGTCCTTAGCGTAGATGTTGAAAACTACGCCCTCAAGCGGTTTGTCGCTGTCAGATTTTTTTATAACCGTCAGATCCACTTCCTGCGGATAGTTTACAATGTCAGCAGTTTCCGCCGCAAGCGCTATTCCTTTTTCAGCGGTCTTATCCGCAGATATATCTGAAACGTAAGTTGTAACAGTATACGGCGTGCTGTCAAGTACATAAGGTGCAGGAACGTTTGTTTCTACAAGTGTGTATGTGTAATTGAAAACGTCGGGGTTTTCGGCGTTTATTCTGCCTAAAGGCAGACCGTAATATTCAGCAGCCCCGTTTTCATCGGTAATGATCTTTCCGATAACATCGCCTGCCGCATATGCTTTGCCCTTGTACTCGTCATTGCAGAGCTTAGCAGTTTCCTTTTCGGTAAGCGCCTGATCGGTAATAATATCAAATTCCGCGTCCTTAACGGGAATGTCGTTCTTGCCGTCATTTTTGTTTACGATGATATTCAGCTTGTACGGCTCGTCCTGAGTGTCAGTGCCAAAGTCGCCGAAATCGCTGTCTAAAACAAGATTCTGCTCTATATTGCCCGGTGCAAATACTATCTCGTGCCACTCGCTATCGAGCGCATAGCCTTTGGGCGATTCGATCTCTTTGAGATAGTAAACGGTATTTGCCGCAGCCGCCGTATCAAATCTAGCCTTGCCGTTTTCGTCAGTGATTGCTGTTGAGATGAGCGAGGACAGATCGTCCTTAGCTGCATACAGACCATATACCGCGCCGCTTACAGGCTCTTCGGTATCGCTGTCACGTTTGGTAACTACAAGCGAAGCATGGTAGTAACGGTTTACGATCTCGGTATCGGCATACTTGTTCTGTCCTGCGGATTTATCCGTTGCCGCAGCAGCCGCGGGGTAGCAGGATTCAGCGTTAAGCTCATAGCTGCCAACCTTAGTTCCTGCGGGGTATTTTACAAGGCCGTTGAAATTTTCAAATTCACTGCTTGTACATCTGTCAAAGAAAGAAATATCTTTTGCTTCGTCTTTGTTCAGATTATCGTAGCCGTAGTTTTCCGCGTGTCCTACTTCAATGAAGAGAAGAGGAACAGTGTTTCCCGACTTGTCGCAGGGAACGCACTCGATGTGGAGTCCGCCGAAGTACTCGCAGGGTGTAAGCTCATCGCCGCTTTCCGTAAGCTCGCTGCCGGGGTAGATAAGAGCCGCCTGGGAAATATCGTCGGTCAGAGCGTTTGATTCAAAGTCTACCGAAGCGCTTCCGTTTTTGATGGTAACGTATGAGTAGTATTTGCCATCGAAAGGAGCAAAGACCTCTGCGCCGGTGCCTTTCAGCACATGGTCGGGCATAAGCTCTACGTCTTTAGAGATAGCGCGGTTAGTGAGATACTTCATGCCGTCCGCAGTCTTAACGCCTACTACAAATGCCGTTTTGCGGTATACGGATTGCATATCCTGCGCGGTATCGCGGTCGGTAATATCGTAGCTGTCGCCTGCTGCGTCGATGATAGATTTGTGCATATCTACCGTGCCGTAGTCAGCGCCGTTGTTGACGAGCTTTATCGTCTGCGTTTTGTTATCGGTGTATGGCGGAATAGAAAAAGTTGCCGAAGCTGTGCCGTAGCCGGCGGCTGAGGATATTTCCTCGAGGGCGTAGCTAACGCTCGCATTCTTCTTGCTGGGCAGATCGAGCACAGCGAAAGTGCCCTTAGTGCCGCTTGTCTTTACAGTATGAAAAGCCGTTGCAGCGGCGGGGTCGGTCGTGAAATGCGAGAAAACGTAACGTTCATTCGCGCTGTCATAATCAGCTGCAACGTAGTTTTTAACGCCGCCGATAGTTTTACGGATCCTGAACTGCGTATCAGCCAGCGCGCTGTCAAGCTCCACGCCGGTAAGCAGCTCGCCGTCTGCGGTCTTGTACTGCTTTTCTACTTTTATGTTGGGTTGGTCGGTGATTTTGAAAGAAATACTTCCGCCATAAATATCAGGTCTTGAAGTACCCTGAATAAGCGTTTGATTTCCGTATTTCAGATAAGTCTTGACTTTCATATCATCGGGTATATCCTGAATACGTCTGTTTACCGTTACGGTTTTTACTTCTTTGAAAGCCTTTTTCGCCGAAACAGTTATCTTTGTATTTTTAGAGCCTTCGGTGTATGAAACATCAAAGCCTGCGCCATTTTTGCCGAGGTCATGAATTATCTCTCTGTAATTTGACGGAGAGCTTTTATCCATGTATTCATTTTCAATTGTGAATGTAGCAGTATATTTTTGCGTGCTCCAATCGTATGTCATTGATATGGGATTTTTTTGAGCAACGGCACTTGTTTCAGATAATGCCGATGGGCGGGTATAGTGCAGGGCAACTTTCTTTTCAATCTCGTCATATGCTTTCTTGTATTCATTAAGCATTGTTGAGTTGTTGCCTGTAACGTATTTGCCGGGTTTTATTCCATTGTATGTGTTTAGAAAGGTCTTACTGTTATTGTCATCGCAAGTACGGTAACCCATAACGATCTCCCAAGTTAGAGCCTGAGTTGCATAGAAATATGCTTTGTTCTTATACGCATTGGGATAGCCATAGTATGAGCACAACGCAACAAATTTCTTCTCTGTTTTAGTGAGGTCTTTTTTCCATGTGCTTCCGTCGGACTTGTACCATTCTTCCCAATACTCGCCCTCGTCCATGTGAGGAATGATCATTACGCCGTCGATGTTTTTGTAATCTTCATCAAAACCTGTTCCGGGCAAAGCGCACATGGCAAAGTATTTTTCATCTTTGGCTTTAAATGCGACCATTTTGGTCTTGTAGCCTGTGATACTTCCTCTTCCATCGCTTACTGCGGAAAATGATTTCGTGAAGATAAGATTACTGGTCGAGTCCCAATCGTACTCGATGTCTTTTGCAGCCGCAGATGGAATGACAGTAGTAGCCATCATGACGGCAGCAGCAGCCGTTGAAACAACACGTTTCAGCAGCGTGCGAATTTTACTTTTAAACATAGAATCTCTCTCCTTTTTTGATTTTTTATGTCAACCCCTCAGCCTCGGCATTGCTTTGGGGATTATCTTTGCAAAAAGAAAAGACGTTCTGAATTTCTTCAAAACGTCTTACGTTATATTTATTCTGTTTGTTTACTTTTCGGCAGATATGCATGAATCTTCGCCTATATTATGGGGTGAAGCATAACCATCATCGCAGAACCACAAAATGTACATAGGGATATGATAGGGGTCTTTATCTTTATAATAGTCTATATCATCATCGACCCATGATGCTCCGTCGGGAATTTTATCTATGCCTATGTTGAAGCAAAAATCTGAACATTGTTTGAGAGGGGGGAGACCGAAAGCGTCGCTTGAAAATGCGTAATCGGTAAATGTTGAATAGCATTCCTTTTTCATGTTCTGAACGGCATCATAGTTCTGTTTGTTATAAGCGTTTTTTTGAGGCAGAAATCCATCGCCAGATTTTTCTATGTCAGCAAAATACCAAAGCTCAACCGAGGTTTCTCTATGTGCGTCGTCTGTTTTATCTTTGTCTGCAACGTCTTTTTTGGCTATGAATTTATGTTCATTAAAGTTGTAGCATTCATCGCTCGGACTTGCAAATGCGTATATTCTCCACAAATCGAAATTTCTTCTCGCGTTAAGTGTTTCGCCATACTTAGAAAGAATATAATTAGAAATATCATCGCTTACCAGCTCACACTGCTCGTCAGTAGGGTATCCGCAAGCCATGTGGTAGTACGCCTTATCTACATCAGTCCATACGATCTCTTTTTCTTTGGTAGTCTTGGTCTTGCTCGCGCAGCTGCCGAAGATAAGACCCGACGGAGTACGCTTGTATGCGCGCATTTTGAACGTATACTTAGTACCCTCGCTCAGACCGTCAACGCGGTAGGTGGTAGCGCTGCTGTCGAACTTTGCGATACGCTCGAAGCTGCCGTCAGACTGTTTCTGATAAACGAGATAACCATCGCAGCGCGTAGCCTGCCAGTTAAGGCGGATCGCAGTTTCAGTAGCTCCGCACGAGCTGAGCTTGACCTGTTTAGGCTTAGTGGTCGCTGTCAGCTTAGCGCTTGCCTTGCTCCACTTTGTGCCGTGCGAGGTCTTGCGGTACGCCTTGACCTTGTAGCTGTATTCGGTAGCAGAAGCCAGTCCGCCGTCACGATACTGGGTAGTTCCGGCACCGCGCAGCGTAGCAACTTTAGTCCACTTGCCGCCGATGAGTCTGTAAACGCGGTAGCCGCTTGCTCCGCTGACCTTGTTCCATTTAACGCGCAGTGCAGTAACGCCCACAGCAGGGTCTTTCCAACCGGGCTGCGCCAGCGCACCAGCAACGTCCATCGCAACAGTTTCATACGATGTTGTGTCATAGCTCTCAGCTCCGCCGATGAGAGCAGGGGAGCTTGTGGACATAATGGCGATAGCTGCTAGGATAGATATTATTTTTTTCATATGTCTTTTCTCCTATCTATGTAGGTGTTTAATGCTCGTTATATACCTTTTTGAGTCGAAAGCTTTTCTACTTGAGAGATTATATCAAGTTTTAAATCTTCTTCTGACTTTGTAGTCATATCAAAATACTTATAATTACTCAAGCAAGGAAGTATTTGTTCTATGTCAACGTCGTCAAGCTTAACAACGTACCAACCCATTTTTTTATTTATCATTTTTGCCATAATATTATTAAGTTCCATCTGAGAGTAATTTGATTCCGCAGTGGCTTTGCTCAGAAATAGAATAGCAAAGTCGCTCTGCTCTATTCCATTCATTATTGAGCTTAAAATATTATCTCCAACATCGATCGATGTTTCATCTAACCAAAAATCTAAACCGGCACTTTTAAGATCGTCAATGATCTTGTACACTATTGATTTATTTTTATGACAGTAAGAGATGAATATTTTTGGTCTAAAAAAGTGCCTTTTATCTGAATAACCTTTTTGCATAAGCTCTTCTTCAGAAGCAAAAATAAATAGTCTTCTGAATACATTCGTTATATCTTCTTTTGACATATTGGCTAAAAGAGTATGTGTATTATACCCTCTGTATTGGGTTTCAGAGAGCAGCTCTCCCAAACCAAACTGATTATCAGTTTTTAATTCGGTTCTTTTAAGTATCTGTTCAATTTTGTCTTTTTCCTCAAATTCACATTCAACACACAGGTATGCTTTTAAATGATAAGGATTATTATCAACAAACATACAAACGCATCCGTTTTCGTCAACCAGCGAATTTATTTCATAAACAGTTTCTACATGATCGTCATGTTTAGAATATGGTATTTCTATCGTGTATTTGCAGGACATATTATCATCGATCTCCTTATATATATAGATAAAATGATTGAAAGGATCTGCAACAGTTGTACAGTTTAATACCATTTCTATTTCAAAGGCGTACCATTTGAAATAACGTACCGGTTCATCACTTATTTCGCTAAATGGAATTATGGTCAATGAAGAATAGCGTTTACAATGCTTGTAAAAAAGCTGCTCAACTCGTTCCTTTCCTAACATTCATTTTCTCCTACAATTGTACCATATTTTAACTACATTGTCAATCACAATTTTTTCTTTTAACAGATAGTTTTACAGCGATCTGCCCTTTTTGACCTCAATATCCATAACGACCTCATTATCAAATTCCTTTTGCGGCACAGGTTCATCTTTAGAATTAAACAGTCCGTCGAGCTTTGCTTTGTATTGCTTCGCCTCTTTCAGCGTATTAAAATGCTCTATGCTCGAATAGTCGATCGTATTTGTGTATTCGTCTAAGTAGGGCTTTGCTGCTACTGCAAAATGTCCGTTTTTCGCACTCTTCAAAACTGCCGTATCGCTGTCAAAAGAAAAAATTTGATACAGCTTGCCATCGGTGCATTTATACAGCAATATGCTATTCGCTGAGCTGTCATGCTTAAATGTTTTCATCTTTTTTCTTCTTGTCTGATCTGAGTGCTGCCGAACGTTTTATAAATCCTTGTACCGCCTTTGGAACGTGTTTGCTATACAGTTTATCGACCGCTGTCGCCGCAGCCTCGTTTATGACTTTTGCGATCTCCTCTTCAATGTTCTGTTCCGCAGGCATATAGCAGCGCAGCGCTTCAAGCTTGCTTTTATCAATGTCGATTTTAATATTCATTATCACACCTCATTTTTAAAATAAAGACTAAGAGCCTTTTCTATCGTATTACTTATCTCTTCCTTTGACATTTTCTTATCAAAGTATTTGGAGTATGTGGCATTGCTGATCCGTATACTCTTTGTACTTTTGATCTCTTCGCATCTATCAGATCTTCCCATCAGAATTTTTATAACGGTGAGCTGATCCAGCGTTTTGATATTGCTTTGCTCTCTGAGGATCTCAGATCTTTTTATGTCTATCTTATATTTTTTCAGCAGACTTATCAGCATATCCTGTATATCTTCCGGCAGATATGATAGGTTTACCGCCGCTCTGATAGGTATTGTGCCATCATCGACCAGCGGCTTTAGTCCATCTATCAGCTTGTCTATCCGTATCAGACGTGCGACAGTGTTTTTGCTCATGCCGTAGTCTGCGCCGATCTTTTCTGAGGTAGTCGCAAACTTCTTCCCCACAGGGGAAGAAGTTTCGCTGCACTCCGTTTCAGGATCTTCAAGCTTTTGCAGTTCTTTGATTATGTCATTACGCTTTCCCTGTGAAAACATTTTGCTGTGTCTTGCTGCAATAACGGCTGCTTGTTCGCTGATCTTCAAGTCATCAAAGCCACGCTGCATTAAGTTAGACTCAATAACATACATTTCGGCTTCTTCCTCAGTCAGCCCGGTTTTAATTATTGCGGGGATATGACTTAACCCCGCCAGTTTAGAAGCGTTCCAACGGTTGTGCCCAATGATGATCTCGTAACCATCATTCAGAGGCTGTACGACTATGGGCGTAAGTACTCCGTTAGCTCGTATGCTTGCGATCATATCGTCAAGCCGCTCTCCACTGTAAAGTGAAAACTTGTGATTGTGGTATGGAACAAGCATATTGCACGGAATCTGTGTTATCTGAGTCGCAGCATTAGCTGTGTTTGGTCTTATCATCGTTCCTAAATCAAATATCGGATTCATGATCTCACCCTCCCAACGTTTTTCACATAGATCATATTGAGGTTTTTAGCAGCTCTGTCAATTCTTCTGCTAAAGCCGTGTAGTCATCTCCGAGCTTGCATTTGATCTTACAGAGTGCATGACCGCTCTCAGATGATCTTGCTGCTTCGACAGATCTATGAATGATCGTGTTAAAAACATGAAGCTCTGAATCTTCGGTGAGCTGCGCAAGCGCCTTTTTGCTGACAGTGGTTTTATCAGCCATAGTCGGCAGTATGCCGAGAATACTCAGATCAGGATTGATCGTCTGACGTATTTGCATATGCAGTGATTTCAGTGCGGAAAGACCGTCAAGCGAAAATTTTTGAGTTTGTACAGGAATTATCATTTTATCCGCCGCCGTTAAAGCGTTTATAAACAGTATGCCAAGTGACGGCAGACAATCGATAAGCACATAGTCGAAATTTGATACCAGCTCGTCTATAAGTATGCGTTTTAAGATCGATTCTCTCGCGAGAGCAGAAGATATGTATGTTTCAGCGTTTGCAAGGTTTATATCTGCCGGGATATAGTAGAGATCATTGTTTTTGTTGTATCTGACAGCGCTTTTGATCTCGGCAGCAGGCAGCATGGGCTCTGCCGAAACACGCATGACAAGATTAGTAATGGTAGGCTTGCCGTCATTGTGCTTGAATTTAAGATACTCAGAGAGATTGCCCTGCGGGTCAAGGTCTACAAGCAGTACCTTCTTATTATGTTTGAGAGCCAGTGTAGCTCCAAGATTGAAAGCAGTAGTAGTTTTTCCTACGCCGCCTTTTTGATTTGCTATTGCGATAATTGTGCTGTTCTTCATGATAAAACTTCCTTTCGTTTTATATCGGTTTCTTCTGTAATTTATATAGACATAGAAAAACGGCAGGGAAGAAACACGACCTGCCGTTATAGGGGAGCTACCCCTTTCTATGCCATGATGATATTTTCATACCATCAAATACACCGCTCATTTCTGAGCGGCTAAGTTCATGGTATGATTTGCTGTCTAAAAAAGAAAAATTCGTTTGGTGTGGTGAGAAAAGCATTAGCCTACGAAAGCATAATATCCTTTGTTTATTTTCTAAATCGTAAAATCCTCAAAGTGATTAAAAATATTATACCTGCTATAGTTATCCAAATCATATACGGGAAAACGCCTTTTATAGTAAGTATATCTCTTTCCATCCCATCACTACAGGATTGTTTACGTTGATCTATTTCTGATTTTACTGTTTCATTGATATAATCGGAATTGTATGCAATCCCTGTCAATTCTTCATTTTGAGGCAACTGCACTGAATATTCAAGATATTCGATTGTATCTCCATCTTCAACCGAAGCATATGTCTTTTGAGGAACAATAAGCTGTTCATCTCCGATATACAAATAGTATTTGCTGTTTATATTGCCTTTCTTTGTTATCCTCCCAGTCTTATTTTTGACAGAGATATTTTCAGCAGCTTTATCCAATTCTGCAATGTAATTATTGTTATCTAAACTTTTTGATATTACACGCGCTGGAAATACTAAAAAGAATAAAATAGCATATACAATAACACAAATAGCAGTAACTATTAAAATAAAAGTTAAAGCCTTTCCTATATTTTCTTTATTTTTCATCTTCAATTCTCCTCATCTAGCATTTTAATCAATCCTTTCAGAATGATATTCCATAAAAAAAGCAGCCACTTTTCGTGACTGCTCCTGATTCGTATTTAGTTATCTTTTCATTAGGTAAAGACGTTATTGGTCGATCTCTGATCCGGCAGAAAACTTTTCGACATATTCGTAATATGTCTTTTCGTCAAGTCCTGCATATTCAAGAGCATCAGAAAGCGCATTGCCTTTTTCCATTGCTCTCTTTACAGTTTTGATCTTCTCTTCCATCTTGCTTGCCGCCGCTCTTTCATCGCCGTATTCTCTTACTGCTTTGCACATAGCCGACACTCCTCTCTCGTCGTTCTTGTAGTATTTTACAGCTTTTGATAAAGCTCCAAAGTCATTATTTGTCGGATCGCTCTCTCTAAAGTAATGAAGTAATTGAGAAAGCTTTGTTCCATCGTCTGCCTGAGTATTGAAATACATTTCATGTACGCCGTTATCTGCTTCTATATCAGTTCCTTTAACAGTTCGGCTTATCTCATAGCTGCTCTTGTTCTGCTTGAATATATCAAACATAGATATGTATATCAAATAGAGTTCGGGAAGTTCACTGTATTTCTTTCCCTTTTGCAGTAACGACCAGTCGATAGCTGCTTGATAATATCTTACACGTTTGACATGGTCGTCGTTGTCCGCAACCTGTATTTCAACGTTATATAGTTTGTGATCCAGATCTTCAACGAGAACATCAAGTACAACAGAGTGGCTTGAAATATTTCTCAGTGCATATTGGGTATGAACGCTGTGCACCTTTACTTCTTTTCCGAGAAGTATTTTCAAAACATACTCACAAACTTCATTGTCTTTCATAACGATCGCAAAAAAATCGTCGTGCATTAAATTGAAGGCTGATACTAGCGTTTTTTTCTGTTCAAAAGTGCCAACCAAACTGCTTTGTTCAATTTTCAATTAAGGTTCACTCCTTTATTATTATATCATTCTGCATAAATTATGTCAAGGCTTATGCAATTGTACAATCAACTTCTACCCCAGTGGGGAAGAAGTTGAGGTAATCCTCCCTGCAATGGGATAATTCTCCAAAACCGCGTGCCGAGGGTTCGATCCCTTCTGCCCCTGCCATATTGGTGGAACAAAAAAGATGCACCAGTTGAAAAGCCCGTAAATACGGGCTTTTTTCATGCTTTTTAACCGGAAATTTTAAGGTGAAAACCGTGGATGCTTTTTCACGATTTTAGCCGACCGGAAGGATTTGAACGCTACACAACGAAATATTGTCAAACAAATCGGCAGGCTTTGAGCAAATTTCGCTCTTAACTTGCCGATTATTTATGAAAATACTTTCACAAACTTTTCAAGACTGTTTTGTCTAATATCACGAAATGTGATAAATGACAAAACGGTCTTTTTTATTTCTCAAGGAAGGACGTGATACCCGTGTGGCAGCTATACTATTAAAATGGAAAATAAAACAAAGGAGGAAATCAATGAACAACAAACTTATAATCAACACAAATCTGCTTCGCAAAGAATCGGAATTCAAAACGTATACTTGCGTGGTGGAAAAAGCTGTGCCTGTTCCGACCGAAGAATTTGAGAGGCTGAAACACACTCCGATGTGCAATAACGATCTCATAAGCGAAAACCTTAACAGTATGTGGTACGGCAACGGCGTACACCATTGTCTGCTGATCTACGACAAGCAACAGGGCGACGGCTTGTTAATAGAGTCTGAGGGTGCTCCCTATGCAAGATATGCCCAGTATATTCCAAACGCAAAACTGCTGTATGAAAATCATATGCAGACGCATTTGCAGGAATTAAAGTTCTGCTGTCCCCTTGAAATCAACAGAGAACCGGAATGCTGGTATGACGAGGAATACGAAAAAATCTCGTCCTATGAGGCTTCTGTTTATGAATCGGAGATAAACCGATTTATTGAAGATTTTACAATGCCCGAGGAGAAAGAACGGGGGCTCATGAACTGGTATGACAAGGGCAATTCAGTCGACGAAAAGGTACGCTCGGCATTTATGTCGGTCGAGGGGCGTGACGGAGAGCTTGTTGGCGTTATTACGGCTCAGATTTACGGTCAGCTTACAGATGAAGAGCTTGAAGAATTCCGCTCGTACTGCGAGGGACAACTTTCAGACGGCGTTGGGGAGTCTCTTGAACAGCGGCCGATAAAAACTCCCGACGGCGATATTTATGTCAGCTTCTGGAATTCAGATGACAACTGGAGCTTGCAGACGGAGGAAGAAATAAACAGCATTCAGTCAGAAGATTTGACCGATGAACCCGATATTGGAATGACAATGTGAGGTACGCATGGTATACAATGAAAAGAAAGTTGAGTTGCTTAGACAGAGGTATCCCGAGGGTACTCGGATTTGTCTTGACCACATGGAGGACTTATGTCCTGTGGAAAGCGGCACCAAAGGAACTATTATTGGAGTCGACGATATCGGCTCAGTCATGGTTAAGTGGGATAACGGCAGAACTTTGAATCTTCTGCCCGATGAAGATAAATTTCATACGATCAAGCATGAACAAACTCAGTCAGACGAACAAACAGAAGAAAATACGGAAAATGAAGAAATCGCAGAAATCGAGGAATTATCGGAAGAACCGGAAATGGATATGTCCATGTAGGACTTGAAATACGGCGGTTTATGTGATATAATGTACAAGATAAAATTCTGAGAGGAATACGTTCATGAGTAAAAACAGTAAGATCTGCCCGAACTGCGGCAGAAAAATGAAACAGCAGTTTATCGGATTACAGCATTGTAAGTGCGGTATAAGCTGGAAACATGATATGGGTTACTTTGAACGCACAAACGATATGGTATTCGCTTTGCAGCGTGTTAAAATCGGCAAGAAGGTAAAGCAAATGCCCATTATACGAATAAAAGAGCGAAAGGAAAATGAATATGCCGAATAAGCCGCTCCTTGACCGAGCCTTATACAAAAAAATTAAAGCTATGGACCGTGAAACAATGGACAATTTCATTCATAATATATATCAGACAGGAAAAGACGACGTACACGCCACAGAAGTCGACTTCGACAAGCTGCGTGAAGATATATCCAAGATCAAGGGTATCGGAGAAAGCCGATTGAATGAAATAATGGCTGTGATCGAAAGTCATATAGGAGCTGACTCCGAATAATACAATTAAATATCGCAGAACTGCCGTTAAATGAGAGATCATTTAGCGGTTTTTTTATTGTCAAAATCAGAAAGGGGCGCTTTGAATGATACGAGTATTCGACGCATTTTCAGGCATCGGAGGCTTCCGATCTGCTCTGGAAAGAGTCGGAGGATTTGAAATTGTGGGGTGGTGCGAGATTGACAGATTTGCGCAGAAAGCCTACAAAGCACTGTACGATACCGGAGGTGAACAATTTTATGAAAATATCAGAGATATTGACGTCGGAAAACTTGCAGACTTTGATCTCCTTATTGGAGGTTTCCCCTGCCAGCCGTTCTCGGTCTGCGGAGCAAGAAAAGGCTTTGCCGACGAGCGAGGAGATCTGTTCTTTGAGCTTGCCCGACTGCTTGAAGCGAAAAGACCTAAGTATTTTTGCTTTGAAAACGTACCCGGTCTCATGGGGATTGACTCGGGAAAAACTTTTGCAAAAATCATTGAAACGCTTTCTCAACTGGGGTATTGCGTGGAATGGCGTGTGTATAACAGCGCCGATTACCTTCCCCAAGTCAGAAAAAGAGTTTACATTGCAGGATGTCTTGGAATCGACTGTTCCGGAAAAATACTGGCTTTCGGAAAAAGCGACAGCCAGAATTGCCGGAAAACTGAACAAATCATAGGCGGAAGTCAAGGCACGAGAGTTTATGATCCCGATGGACTTGCGGTGACGCAGTGCAGCGGTTCGGGCGGTATGGGCGGAAAAACAGGTCTGTACTTTATTGACAGCAATCCTCCACCTAATCTCACAGAAAATGCAAGATGTATAACCGCAAGGCAGAACAGCGGAGTAAGTCATCACAAAGGTGAACACTCCGCTGTTTTTTGTGATCTGAACGAAAATCCGCAGATTACGGAAAACGCCCGATGTCTGCATACAAGAATGGACTTGGGGGTAACAAACGGAACTCATAAAGGAGAAAGATCGGGAGTTCTGATTGAGGACGGACCGAGAGCAATTATCAATCCGTTTAAGGAAACTATCCGTCAAAACGGCAGACGAATAAAAAATCCCAACGAACCGATGTTTACGCTTACGGTAACCGATCGACACGGGATTGTCCACCATGGACGGATAAGACGCCTTATGCCAATTGAGGCATGGCGGCTGCAGGGTTTTACAACAGAGCAATTCGAAAAAGTTGCGGCAACGGGGATGTCCGACGCACAGCTCTACAAACAAGCCGGAAATGCCGTAAGCGTACCCGTTGTTGAAGAAATTGCGAGAAATTTATTGAAATTTGATGAGGAGATAAATTAAATGAATAATATGATCAAGATTTTCAAAAATGAGGAATTTGGTTCTCTCAGAATTTTAAAGGATGATAACGGCAGAATTATGTTCTGCGGCAAGGACGTGGCTTCTGCATTGGGCTACAGCAATACAAAAGACGCAATAAAGCGGCATTGCAGGTGGGGCGTGAAACACGACCTACCTCATCCGCAGTCTCCAAGTAAAACTATTAAGATGATTTTTATTCCTGAGGGAGATGTTTACAGACTTGTTGCACACAGCAAGCTGCCGAGAGCTGCGGAATTTGAGTCGTGGATTTTTGATAAAATTCTGCCTCAGATCAATCAAACAGGCGGCTACGTCAGCAACGAGGAAATGTTCATAGAAAACTATCTTCCGTTTCTCGACAAGCCGTACCGCAATCTGTTCCGTTTGCAGATGATGGCTATCAACAAGCTGAACGAGCGGATACGTCACGACCAACCGTTAGTGGAGTTTGCGAATCAGGTTGCAAATACCGATAATCTCATCGACATGAACGCTATGGCAAAATTGGCAAGAGCCGAAAATATCCCTGTCGGAAGAAACAAGCTCTACGGCTGGCTTAAGAGTATGAGAGTGCTTATGGCGAATAATCTCCCCTATCAGGCGTTTATCGACCGAGGATATTTTGCGGTCAAAGAGTCGGTATTCGAGGTCAATGGTCTGAAAAAGACTTATCAGCAGACGTTTGTGACGGGAAAGGGTCAGCATTTCGTCATAAATCTGCTGAAAAAATATTACGGGAAGGAGGTTTTGCAATAATGGAGATCAAAAGCATTTCTTTACACGATCTGAGAAAAATGAATGACAGCGAGGGACTTGTCCTGCAAGGGTGCGGCGGCGATCTGCAGGAATGGGTCGACGGCATAAACGATATGCTGACGGAAAGCGGAATATTGCAGAATGACAATAGGTTTGAAAAGGCATATAGCTTTAAAAACGGAGGCCTTACCTGTCTGCTGTTTCCCTTTGAAGATGTTCAGCTTGATGTAGGTAAGCTTGCAATATGGCGGCTCCGGACGAGGGAGGATTTCGGAAGCACATGGCTGTCGGATTACATTGTGAACAATCTTGAAGAATGCGTTTCGGAACAGGACGAAGATTTAGAAATGGAGATGAAGTAATGCACACAAACAAAGTAAAAGCGAAAGTTGACTTCAAGTTCTGCATGGGAAGTATCCCTGCAATGCTGAGAGCCACAAAGCCAGTACTTTCGGAAAGGCAGTATAAAGAATTATGTACTGAGGTTAACAAGGTCGACGGCTATCTTGAGCAGAAACGCATAATATTCAGCTATGTAGACCCAATAATCAAAGGGTAAGGTAAGCAAAATTAAATAACAACTAGGGTCGTTTTGCCAACAGCAGATAAAAATCTGGTGCTTGCAAAGCGACTTTTCTGCTGTTGGTTTTAACGGCAGAAAGGAAGAAAATGAACAGTTTTATGTCATGGGTAGGAGGGAAAAAGGCTCTCAGGGACGCCGTGCTTGCAAGATTTCCGCCTTACTATGAACGATATATCGAGGTTTTCGGAGGTGCAGGCTGGGTGTTGTTCCATAAGCCGCCGGGTATGGATTTTGAGGTGTATAACGATTTTAACGGAAATCTCTCAAATCTTTATCGGTGTGTGCGTGATAAACCCAATAAGCTGAAATACAAGTTGCGGTATGTCCTCAATTCCCGTGAAGATTTTGACCGTATCGCTTTACTTCATAAGCGTGGGATTTTTGAAAAGCTATGTGATGCAGACAGAGCGTCAAAATTCTATCAGCTCATAAGGTACAGCTATGCTTCGGGACTTGACAGCTTTGGAAGTCAGCCGCATTCGATGTGGTCGGACTTCCCTATGATCGACCTTGCCGCAAGGCGGTTGCAGAAGGTAGTAGTTGAGAATAAAGATTTTGAAAAGCTTATCAGGCAGTATGACAGACCCGTCAGCTTTTTTTACTGCGATCCGCCCTACTTTGCTACAGAAAGCTACTACAAGGACGTGGGATTTACGGCAAAGGATCATATCAGACTGCGTGATACACTTTTAGAGATCAAAGGCAAGTTCTTGGTTTCATACAATGACTGTCCGGAGATAAGGGAGATATGGGACAAGCCTAATATCCACATCGAGGAGATAAGCAGACTTAACAACTTAGCACAGCGTTATGACGCAGGCTGTCAGTACGGCGAACTGCTTATCTCAAATTATGATACAAGCGAACGTGCGAAAGCTATCAAACAGCTTTCGCTTTTTGATTAGGAGGTTTTTATGAAGAAGATAA